>Ga0181467_100958_pt1 | contig 12196 bp, 12 predicted proteins | sample InSIn5gowninarea_2_FD_119079 | JGI IMG/M metagenome (GOLD analysis project Ga0181467, IMG submission 119079) | Clean room microbial communities from NASA Spacecraft Assembly Facility at Jet Propulsion Laboratory, Pasadena, California, USA -... ... | reverse complement strand
CATACCCTACAAGTACCCTACTTCCTCTCTAACTTTTCTGTTCCCTTCGCATTCTCGTCATGCCTAGCCTTGGGTACCATGCTCTCACTCTCACTGACAGGTTCTTGGCTCTTGACCTGGTTCTTTGCCTTGTTCGCCTTCTCGGTATCGCTGTCACCCTTTGGCTTTTGCTTGCTCTTCTCCTTCTCCTTTTCGCTATCTAGGCTGCTCATGTCTCCCCTTGCGTCATAGATTGGGTTGTGCTTGGCATTTGGCTTATATTCCTCAGGGACTAGGCTGTTCTCGTGTGGGGTGTGAGGCTTCGAGCTACGCTCACTAGAAAACTCGCCCTTGGCTGAGGCGGCATGATCGTCGGCGGCAGGTTGTGATCTGGAGTCGGACTGCGCGTTGGAAGAGAAGGTGTCTGATGGCGGGGCAGAAGTAGGCGAAGAGCGGGGTTGTTGTGTTTCCGTGGAGGTTGTCATGTCATCTTCCTCGTCGGCATCAGAGTCTAGCTCTGAACCGTAAACTTCAGGGTATTCGCGGAAGCAGTTTTGCATGTCCCTATGACGCGTAAGTCATTCATCCCATAGTAAGTCTCGCAAGCTGTCGAGGCTCCACTGTCATGATGTGGACTTACTTGAACTTGTCGATGCAGTCCATGCCCTTGGGCTCTTCGGTAGAGTACACAAAGCAGCTGAAGGCTGCCTTGAATTGCTCACCACAAGGCCCATGAGCCATACCGCCCAAACATGGGCAATCCCAATTGATCTCGCCTGTCTCTGGGTTGAATGCGCCTTGTTGATCTGCCTCCTCTTCGAGCCCCTCTATGCCGCCCTGGCCATCCTCTGAAGGCTTAGCATTCTGTTGTGCATTCGCAACCTCCTTCTGCTTTTGAGCGTCTAATTGTGCCTGTACCGCTTGTCTCCGCTTGCGCTCTTCGGAGATAGATTCGATGGTTGGGAGGTGTTCGGATTCGACTTCGGTCTCTGGGAGGGCTTGAGCAAGTTCTGAAGGCAGGATTAGTTTCTTTCGTCCGGCTACACCGTCCACCGAGGTCCAAACATACGTCTTGGCTCTTCCGCGAAAACATCTGTGGTATTGTAATAGTATATTATTGCTCCCGCAATACCGACTCTCGCAACCAGACTCTTGAAACTTCTCGACTTTTGTGATGGTGGAGCGGTGCTGAGGTACCGTCTGGCCGGCGCGGCTGACCGTAGTGGCGCGATCCGCAGCGCTGGACGCGCAATTAACCGTGGGGCTGCACGAAACATGATGCCAAAGGACGTGAAACAGAAAGAAGATGTTAGGAGAGAGTCGTGGCGGATGTCAACGGTCCATGCAAGTGTCGTCACTACGTAAAAGTTATGGGACCTGCATTTCTAAGCGGAAGGAGCAGGGATCTGCGTGGCTGGAGATCCCGGATCACGTGGAAGAACTTTGAAGAATTCTGGTCATCTCGAATACGTTTGCCATGATGCCTGGAATCTGCTCGTGTATTGCATTCTGCCGACATACTGAGGAACATGTGCTTTCAAGGTAGTGTAATCAATATGATGTTCGAACGGGTATATTGAACGTTGACCTCATATATACAAAAGTGGACTGATGGAAGCGTCTCGCCTCAAGACCGAAACCGGGTAGAGACCCTCTTGCTTGCTGTATGGTACCGCGAGAAAGCAAAAGTAACATAGCCAAATTGGTACAGTCCAGATGATCAAGATCTCAGTACGAATTTGTTGTATGAAAACGCTATTGAAGTGAAGTGCGAATCTGAAAAAGACGATTGAATGGTGTCTATTTCGGGGGGTTGCGCTTGAAGAAGTACCTGTTAAAACGATTAGCACGCAAATCCGTATAGCGGTTCTCTTGAGAGTAACATACTGGCTGACATAGTAGTCGCCAACACCAAACAGTCCAATGACAGCAGCCCATGCTGCGACGACCTTGCCGGTCAACTCGCCGCGAACATACTGCCTGTATGCGCCGAATCCAACAATGCCACCAACGACGGCCAGACCGACCGCATTGCTCAGCACAACCGGGTTATCGGCGTTTTTCTTCACCTTCTCCTTCGCGGCATCCTTCTTTGCAGCAGCCCGTTCTTTGACGTTCTTGACTTCTTCCTTGATTTCCTCTTCGCGTTCGATGCGCTCAGCCTGAGTGTCGGTCTTGATTTCTTGCGACTCGTAGTCGGAGGGAACGGAAGAGATGTGAGGGCTGTCTACGTCGACAAGGGAGTGGACGCTATCATCAGAGGCGTGCTCGACCTGGGGTTGAGCTGGGGCGCGACTGTGAGTACATGTTAGAACGACTTTACAGCTCAATTCCTTGAAGCTCATTGCTCGTGTTTTGAAGACCGTGGGGTACCACGGCATGCTGCGAACTATCCTAAGCAGTCGCCGTCGCAGAAAAACGACTTCAAGAAGATGAAAAGTATGACTTACGCCTGTCTTTGAGTTAGCATTGACCCAGGTTATGCAGTGCTCTTGACAGACTTACCTCCTCGGGGCTCTGCTTGGGGCCCTTGGCAGCCATCTCTGCGTAAGACATGATGTATGGAGGGGATAGTGGTTCTGTAAGGGGCAAGGGTTGTGTCGTGAAAAGGCCGAGTGCGTGGTTTGCAAATCAGTCGAGGAGTACCGGGAAACTATGGGAAGTTGATGAGCGATCGTGTGAGACCGGAAACAGGCTCCCTCACATGCTTGTTCGCTTAGTGGGCGGTAACCGACGACGTCATCCTGAGCGCGTTAGCGGCGACGTAGCGAAACCGCCAAGCACAGGAACAGCACATCCTTGTGGAGCATGTGAATGATCACAAAGTCTAGGTCCCGGCCCGCATGCGTGCAGAAACTATCATCTCAACTATTCATTATATACTGCAGCCTACGCTCAATTGACCAAGCAGAAAAGGCCCAAGGGTATAATAACAATTTCCATCATTGCCCTCAATATACACCTCACGGCCCTTGATACAGACAGGATCCAAAACTGTGCAGGTTCGTATGGTACACGAAGACAAGGACAAAGCAACTCTTGGAGATCGGGCCCGTAACGCCCGCTGTAGATACACATGCTGAAAATGGAAACGCTATAACAGAAGGATAAGACGTCTTCAACTACCATGGCAGTGTCTTATGAGCAAATTGCTCATCTCATTCATCGCCAAACACTGTCTTGTAGTTTTCCAGTAGAGCTTGTACGGCGACGCGCTGCTGTTGCACATCGGTGAGTTCGCGCTGGATGTCCATGGGCCGCATGATGGTTGGCGCGAAGACGACGGCGACATTGAGTGGTGTCATCTGTCAAGTGTTAGTCATCACGCATTTGGAACGCACACTGTGTATACATACCAAGTTGTCGCTGGCGTGTTGTATGACGCGCGACAAGTGGAACACAAGGAACTGTAGTGTATCACGGTGAGCCTTGGGAATCTCGTTCACAGCGGCAGACAAAGCTTTGGCTTGAGCATTCGGCTCCTCAAGTTCTGTAGATTCATTAGCGCTTGCTTTATCTTTCAAGGGCGTGTACTTACGGCCCGCTTCCAGGAACTGATCGTAAACGTCATACGTGATCAACGGCACAGGAAGCCTGCGGAAGTAGTTCTTCAGCGCAGAAGTGACTGAATGAATGTCCAAATCAGGGTCTGAGATATCGTGCTCGGTGTCCGTCTCGAAACCGCTACGGACTTGGTTCACCTGAGAAGTTCCTCCACTCTTACGATATATGCCTTCCACATCCATACCGCGGAGCTCGACCTCTTCGATGCATCGACTGACAATGCGTGGAATCATCTGCCGTTCAAATTCACAACGTGCAGTCAGATCAGATCCGAAAAGCACGGTACTGGCGTCGGCAGCAGCCAGGTTAGCAGTACTGGTGTTGTTATTCTGCATGGGCCTGAAGCCAGCTTGGGGTGGTCCGCCTGGTCGAACGTTTCCGGGCTTTCCACCGAACCAGCCGCGCGGAGTTCCTTGGTCCATAGTATCTCGACTCTTGATGGAACTAGACATGGACATGGATGCGATGTCAGGCCCGGAGTGCACGGATCCATACGGTGTACCAATGACCTTGACGTTGTAGTCCTCCTGCTTCTGCTCTGAACCGAACGCGCCCTTGAAGCCCTTGGTGACGTTCTTTGTAATGGCCTGCCCACCCTTCTTCCATGTTGAAAACTTGGTAGGCTTTCCAGTCTTCCTGATGTTGACAACCTGCGGCTGAGCGACTGTCGCCTCAGTATCGTCATGGAGATTGGCATAAGAGTGCTCATGGGGTATTGGCTGTGTATCTACTGATACTTCTGACTTGCCGCCCTTTTGCTGAGCGTTGTATATGCCTAGGCCATTCGCAGCCACGTCAAGGTTCTGCCCAGGCTTCTTGTTGTTCTTGAGATTTGTCTGTATGTTGTCCACCAGATCCCTATTCATTGCAGAGAGTCTGGTATTAGCAGCCGTAAGCGATTCGTACTCCTGGAAACCTTTGTCTTTCATCTGTATGAGATTCGAGATCTCTTCTGTCAAATCCGACCTTTTCGTAATGAGGTCTTCTATTTGATTCCCCAGATTATCTTTCAGTTTCTGCAGCGAGCCTGCAAACTCTTTAAGAATGTCTGACTTGAGTTGGTTGATCTCAATGTTGCCCTGATTGCTCTTGGCTTTCTTGAGATGTTCAGTCATGATCTCTAATTCGCGAATCACCATCTCGCGTTGCGTATCCAAGACTGCCATTGTGTTTCGCTTCTCTCTCAGAACCGTGTTCGCTTGTTTGATGTCGGCTGCGCTGTGCATCGATTCTTGTAGCCCATTCTTTTCAGCTTCGAGCTCTGCGATCCGCTGCTGAGCGCGGCGCAGCTCGTTTCGCAGATTGACGCCTTCTTCTTTGGTATCCGGCGAGGCAACTGTGGGGCTGCTAATGTCGATCGAGCCGTTCGTTGGCCATTTCTTGTGACCTCGCGATGTGACAGAGCCACGATCACTGAAACTGCGTCCATGCTTAGAGACAGCGTTCGAAACTCTCCTGAAGACTCCGGTCTCTTTATCATCTCTGCCATCTTGGCTTCCAAGTAAGCGCGCGAAGTCCTCGTCCATGGAGAAATCGCCCTGGTGGCTATACCGGGGAAGGCCACCAGCACCGTATGCTTCTCGAGATGCTTCGCTTTGGGCACTACTGATGGATTCATTTGTCTTGTGGTGTTGTACGGTGGGCGGTTGTGGGGGTGCGCGTGGAGACGTGAATGTGTCAGTCGAAGGTTGTGCAGGACGCCCACCTGAACGCGCGGGAAGCGCAGGCGGATCTGATGGAGTTTTAGAGGATGGCGAATCCGCAGGACTGAGTATACCAAGCCCCGCGTTGAGATTCGCACTTGCTGTGTTTGTGGATGATGTTCGCTCGGGATGGTTAAGGGTAGGCGTGGTGGGTGACGGGCTAGGTCTTTCGTTTCGCGAAATGGGAGCTGATGGCTTCAGAGCCGAGGATTTGAGCGAATCGCCACGCGCAGGTCGTTCTACTACAAGGTTGGATCCGAACGACGATTCCGAGGTTTGCGGTGAGTCCTGCGAGCCAAGTGGTGGGGAAGATGTGAATGTAGGTTCAATCAGCGGGCGGCTCAGCCGCGCAGACATGGTGTCGTTCTTGGAGGAAGTAGGCAACTGCATTCGTTCCTGGGGCTGTGGTGACGGTGTTTCGTCAGAGTCCTTGCGTTTGGCCTCGGCCTTCTTATTCTTTGGAACATCCTGTAGCTTGAAGGGCTCCGCAGCTGAAGGAGCGGGAGAAGCGTGCTGACTCCTCGACCGGGGCTCAGCTGAAGGCGATTCGTTAGAGCTGTCCTTCTTCTTCCTGAGCGTCTCGACCAGTGTGTCTGAAGGCTGTCTTCCTTTTTCCTGGAAAGCGATGTGCGGGCTCTGGGTGGTTTGTGTTTGGCGTCTCTCTTTGGAGGCTTCTCGGGAGCTGTTTTCCTTCAATTTCTCGCGATGATCGCCGGTAGGCCTGCTGAAGTAGTCGCGGCCGTTCTTAGTGGCGCCATTTCCACTGGACTTAGCTCCTAATGCTTGGTCGTTGAAGCGGCTAATGGGTCGGCCAAGTGGTGACGGGCCTGGCGCAGGGTTGGGGTCCAGAGCAAAAGGTAAAAGGATACCGTCGTCGCCATTGTCTACAAGTTCTGAACGCGTATTGCTGTCTTTGTTGTATGTTGTTGCGGGGAGCGTTGTGTTATCTGTGAGTGAAAGTGTCAGCTAGGCATAGAAATTGGCGTAAGCCAGATGATGTCTACGTACCCCTTCGTGAAATATCTCCAATTGGCGAGGCATCTCGCCTAAAGTTGGATGATGAATCGCCCCGTCGTGGCTGGGGGGGCCTGGGAGATACGTCGGTCGTGGTGGGTTCCGAAAAGACATCGGATGGCGTGTCGAGGTCTGGGGTGAAGGTAGAGGTCGCCTGCTCTTGGGGAGGCAGAGCAGGCAAGGATTTATCTACCTTGGGTGCGACTGAGGGTGGCTTTTTAGATTTCTTACGCCGTCGAGCCATGAGCGACTCATGGCAAGACATGCAGAAGATACCCTGTGAAGTGCGGGCATAGCGCAGATTCTCAATCTTGCGCTTGCAATTCCGGCACCTGAAGCAGTTGGCACAGAAGGCCTGGTCGCCGGTCAAGATGGCCAGATCCTCGATTTTGTTCCCGCAATGGTTGCAGCTGTATGTGCAGTTATTGCATATCAGAGAGCCGTCGCCGAGCAGCAACAGGTTCGCATCCGAGTCGAGGAGGGTGCCGCACGTGTTGCAGCGGAAGCAGTCGATATGCCATCGGTTTCCGGCTGGGCAATGTTAGCATACGACATGCTCGGAAGGTGGTCTGGGGGGGGGAGTGGTGGTGGGAGGAAGGCGCGAGGGTGGAGGTGTCCCAGCGGGGAATACATACCGAGTTCAAAGGCCTTGCCTTCCTCGAGGATCTAGACTGCTATGAGCGGATGAAGAGAGACTCGCGGGGCGGCTGGTCATACCTCTCCGCATCCCTTGCACGGATATACGACCTCGTCCTCGATCGGAGACTCTGGGTAGGCCCCGGGACTCTCCATGGTGTGCTAGCAATGTATGTGTCGGTGAAGGAACAATGGTGGCGGGCAGCGCGAGTGCTGCCGCGTGGTTGTCGCCGGGCTTGTGCAGGAGCTGAAGGGACAATTCGCAGACGGGCAGCGTCGTGGACGTCGTGGTTCCGCAGGTCGTCTGGGCGATCCCAAAAGTTCGCTCCACGGTACCAGGCGAGAGAAAGGTCGAGAGTGGAAACGGCGCAAAAGCAAAGTCAACAGCCGGAAGGAGCGTCGGTGCACTGGCGAACGGCTTCTGTGCGCGACGAGGGCTAGTTAGTCGACGAGACAGCTGCACCTCACAGGCGTCGGTCCCCTCAGGCGTGTGGTGGTGTGGAGGTGAATAGCCAATGGGCGGGTTAGTGCGCTTTCAGGGTCCTGAGAAAGATACGCGGCAGACGAATCCATGCGACAAGGGACCACATGCGATATCAAGTGAAGGCCTATATCAGCCTCTGCGAGATTTGGCCCTGCCTCCCATGGACTGCTAGTTCAGTGATTACTTGCAGGCCGTGGTTGAGGCGCTTAGCAGGTGCCGCACTTGGGAACACGACTATGGAATTCCAAACACGTCCCAAGGCGAAGACGCAAAGTGGTCAGCTTTCGAGACCGGGCTGCGACTCCAGCTCCACCACGCTATTACGACTTGCGCAAAGGCCCTGCCAAGCACACGCCATCGCAGATCGTGGGCGCCTTGCTCGACAACGGCCCGGTAATCACTTTTGCTGCGCCTATAATTTATAAATGCGACAGTCTTGCTCGGTCTGGATTCATCTCTGCCCTCTGGCAGTACGTAGCATGGAGCCTGTCTGGCGGTGTGGCGTGGCATATACTTGAACCTTCCATCTCTCTGACCACCTTCGACAAGGCGACATGACGGTCAGCATCACGAGCCTGATTAATAACACCAATTCTCTCCGCACTAATCAAAGAACCGCTCGACAGTCTTCCCAGCTGCCCAGAATAGCTGACGCAATCTGAGGCCTTTCCCCTGGCGCGCCTCCTTCAGCGTCGACATGTCCGTCATCTGCGCTGCACACATGTCTAGCATTAGATCATGCAGGAACGCGGCCGCTTTGGTGGCCTACCACTAACTTCAACCACTTGATGCCTGACAAACATGTGCACACCCGACAGTGTCGACCGCGTGTTTCAGCATCGAATGTCGGGTGAGCGCACCTGCCTCACGGAAAGTACTGGCGACCTCGAGAGATTAAGGACGCGTTCATTCCCCGCAAAACACCCGTGTCTCTATTTCGAACAGCCCCGACGTCCAGGACGCTAACAAGGTCCTGTCAAACCATCAGACCCAAATGCTGTTCATCGCACCACGCCGTCAAGGCCCCGTCTCTTGGAGTCTTCGGCATCCGCACACAACCATGATCCTCACATGCAGTCCATGTCTGCGTGGCCAGCCCCCATCATTTTGTACGCGTCGGAAAAATACTTACCAATCGGCACTTTGCTCATTCCCTCGGTATCCCTCTGCCACGATCCTGAAACAAACGGGAATAACAAGGCGTACACAGACGCGTTTCATCGAGCCGAACGGTCCCTGCTGATCTGCCCGCCGCCTCAAGAGTCAGCGCCCAAACGCGATTCGCGCTCTCCAAAATACCAACACCTCCCATTCCCATACGAGGCATACCGTCAGACAGCAACAAGTGCCACGTACCACATTACCCAAGACAGTCGCCGCACGTCTGTCTCAGCTGCACTTGCCGCGACACCGAGGTTCTCCTGTACATCTGTCGTTATCGTACCTGACAGCCTGACATTCGGATGTCTTGATCGCTCTCTGCCGTCCGCCACCACGTTTGATCAGCACCCCAAGATGCTGGCATTCAGCATCCGCCATGCCTCTATCCTGACTCGAACTCGGTCGTCGCCGTCCATGTCAACCTTATCTGCTGGTCGGATCTCGATCAACCTTATTGAGTCAAGCATAGTACCTTACCTTTGGTACGCGATTAAGTTTGCCAGCCCGTATGAAGACATGGGCAACCAAATGACTGGATTCTTTCCCTCTGAAACCTGTTAAGTGAAAAGTCTACCGGGTATTTTCAACTACATTCGACGCCTCCTATCAGTGTGAGTCTTTGGTCACGTAGCAAACATTCATCTGGATGCTCTCCCATGCAGTGTTGAAATTGGAAGTTTTGTATTAAACCATTGGCATTTCTTCAATCATCAGAAGTTGCCACCACAGTGCAACATTGGATCTACCATACAGTTGTAGCAGTAACGCGTCATTATGTCGCTTCTCGGAGAATGTTGCAATGCCAAGTTAGCTCGCCTAGCGCAGCTTTCACGCTAACACGCAAGAACAACAACACTGACAGTATTAACCGGATCTATCGTCAAATCACGCTGGGAGTTGTGGTCACTGCATCTATTGCACGAGCATGTGTGCTCTTCGATTTTCCCGCGTTGTGTGGGTCGGTCCTTCTTGCTGTTGGTCTATTGCTCAGTGATGCGTCCGAACCTAGGCTACTAATGCAGGACCCTGTCACCAAATACTGTTTACACTAATCAGATACTCCGCGGCGCTGAATTCGTGGATCCAGACGCGGTACGATATAGTGGGTCTTCCTGTATTCGAGCAATTCATACGCAGATAGCTACAGCTACCCCACCTCAACGGATGACTGAGGATACTCATGGCCGGGACGGCGGGGTACCTTGGGATATTTAAACCTCTCGATCAATCTGCCTCTCATTGTTTCTTTTTCCTTACAACAGTCTAACTGTCTTTGCGAAGTTGAATTCAATCAGTATCCGTATTCATCCACTACTTCAACATCTGAGACCAATGGCTGACGGTGATACAGATACTCCTACCAAGTATGGCAACCACGATGCCGAACATGTTCCGCACGTGGGCGTTGTCCTCAAGTCATCTAGGTACTTTTACAGCTAAGTATACTGCATGAACCGGTGTTCGTTTCTAGCAGTGTTTATCTCCTACACTGTTGTGGTTATCCTACTTCAGTGTGGTGGATTGATACTGCTGGATTCGTTCTGAGATTATACGGTTTCGAACTTGATCAGGATAATACCTGCGAAAAGGATCATGCTCTGCGCTGTCTCTCCCTATGTGGAACAGACTTAACAGTTCGCAGGTGTCGACCCTTGAACATATTTCGACATGTCTCCTCCCGCCGCCATTTACGAAACCCCCGTTGCTAGCAACGACATGGGTACCAAGAAGGACCTTGCTGTCAAAGCCGCAGCCAACAGCCAGGCGAAGACTGTCGCTGAGCTGGAGAACAATTGGGAGAAGTTCACATTCGCTCCCATTCGTGAATCGCAGGTATCTCGTGCAATGACCCGCCGTTACTTTAACGATCTTGATACCTACGCCGAGTCGGACATCGTCATCGTTGGTGCCGGTTCATGTGGTCTGTCTGCTGCGTTCACGCTTGCCACAAAGCGCCCCGATCTGAAGATCGCTATTGTTGAGGCTGGTGTTGCTCCTGGTGGTGGCGCCTGGCTCGGTGGTCAGCTCTTCAGCGCCATGGTCATGCGCAAGCCTGCTGAGCTTTTCTTGAATGAGATCGGCGTGCCGTACGAGGACGAGGGTGACTTTGTCGTCGTAAAGCACGCAGCACTCTTCACGTCGACCCTATTGTCCAAGGTGTTGCAATTCCCCAACGTCAAGCTGTTCAACGCCACAGCTGTTGAGGACCTCATTACTCGCCCAGCTCCTACCTCGAGCGACCCCAACGCAGTCCGCATCGCTGGTGTTGTCACCAACTGGACTCTCGTTTCCATGCATCACGATGGTACGTTGTAGCATTTACTTTTTTCGGCATTTACTAATTCTTCACAGACCAGTCTTGCATGGACCCAAACACCATCAATGCACCGCTCGTCATCTCGACCACTGGCCATGACGGCCCATTCGGTGCTTTCTCCGTTAAGCGCCTCGTGTCCATGCAGCAGATTGAGAAGCTCGGTGGGATGCGTGGCCTTGACATGCGCACCGCCGAAGATGCCATCGTCAAGCGCACTCGTGAGATTGTGCCTGGTCTGATTGTTGGCGGCATGGAACTCAGTGAGGTTGATGGCGCGAATCGCATGGGACCTACCTTTGGTGCCATGGCTCTCAGCGGGGTCAAGGCTGCTGAGGAGGCTGTCAGTGTCTGGGACGAGAGGAACGCTCAGAACAAGGAGTCTTGAATGTCACGATGCGCTTCAATGGACAAAGAGAATGCATCTGTCATTACCTATGCTCGATAGCGACCAATAGCTCACAATGAAATCACTCATTCGCTCAAAATATTTGTTTTTGTTTTTCACACTCGGCTCTTTTCGAAACGTTGTTCCCCTAATGCAGCCTGCGCATCCGGCGTAATGGCCTATCACTTCCAGTTGCCACGGCCCCGCTTGAGTGATTTACTGTGGTGTTGCTGTCTTGGTCACTGACGTGGCAAGGGAGGAAGTCTCAGTCAGGTCATGTCCTCTGCAATTCGACGTGAAGAGTAAAGCAAACTCGAAAGCAGCCCCACGTCATGACCAGCTGTTCGCATCGTCTCTAGAAGCTTCGTAGGAGGGTGGATCATTCAGCGCGCCTGGGGTAAGCGGCAGTGCGGCGAGGTGCAAGCGCACGGACGGTTGCTCGGCGACCTAGCGTGAACCCAGGGCAGTTGCGTCCCATAAACATTGCAGGTCACAACAAACCCCGCCTCCAACATCGCAGAATCTTTTTGAAAACAGGGCCAATTTGCGCCCAAGATGGAGAAAGAGACGTCGGATCTGCTCAAGGCACTTCAGAAACCGTCGACCGATGTCCAGTCTCGACTTGCCCTATTCAGCACGCTGAAATCGAGCATCAAGCACAATCGGGTCCCTGAAAGCTGTCAGGCTCCCATCTTCGAATGCATCCGCATCGCCTGTACTGCCGCCACCTCGGCCGCCCTCGTTTCCACGGGCTTCTCGACACTGAGCCACTTTATCAAGCGTCTGCAACTCCAGAAAGAGACGTCGATTCTTACGTCACAGTCTCCGATACTATGTTCCATTCTCGCCGACAAATTGGGCGACGTGAAGAGTGCTGCGTGCTTTACGACGACAAAGTCACCCTCGTCCTCGTACGGCACGCCGATCTCATTCAAGAAAAGCTCAGCAGGCTT
>Ga0181467_101019_pt1 | contig 12197 bp, 14 predicted proteins | sample InSIn5gowninarea_2_FD_119079 | JGI IMG/M metagenome (GOLD analysis project Ga0181467, IMG submission 119079) | Clean room microbial communities from NASA Spacecraft Assembly Facility at Jet Propulsion Laboratory, Pasadena, California, USA -... ... | reverse complement strand
TCTCCAACTCATACATGTTCAGCGTCAACAACGCTACAGCGCCTTCCTGCCGTGCGACTAAGACAGTTACCGAGATCATTGTCTGATAGACCATCGGTATAGACACGAATATGGAGGATAGGATATGGAATTGGGTGGGAGGTATTTCTTCAGGCGTTCGCAGCATGTACATGTCAGCATAAGATTGGACTGGGTCTGTAATTTCCTTTAGAGTTCCTGTATATAGGCAGTGTTTTTGCATCTAGTTGATGCTCTGCCACAAACGTTGGTACCACTGGCTCTATTTTTAGTCTTTGTACATAGCCAAAGCATTGCACGTCTTTTCAAATGTAGCCCGCGAACTGTTCTGTGTTTCAGATTTTGTGGGGCTGCGTCCTGCGCCTCGGAGTCGTCATCATTCTTTCATTCTTAGTCGTTGCGACCTCAAGCACAGCCGGCTTTCAATCATGTTCTTTATAGCTTTACATCCCTTGTCTCGGCTTACGACCATACCAGCTTCTCCATCCCGTGTCACATAAACATGCTCGACGAGGCTCTGCCCGGTATGCATGCTTCCGCATAGTGCCAAGCATTATCATCTCGACGACTAACCATCTCCTAGTTTATTTGCTCTCTGAAAGGAAGGACAAAGACCTTGCGACCACCCTCTATCACACACAAGGTGGTTCTGAACCGCAGCCAACGTATACCCTTCGCTATGCTGATCCTACGACACCCGCCGCACGCAACTGCTATGCAGTAGCACTCTTCGACTCATTCAACCCAGAGATTCTCTTTGGAGAAGTCCTAGTAAAGCCTCGGTGGACTCAGCCGACACTGTCTCAAGATGAAGTGCGTAAGAGCAATGGTGTCGTGCCTCCACCAGAACCTCTGATACCACTCGAGTTCACCATCCAGCTTTACGACCCTGATCAGCAGATTTACGTAACCTATAAAGAGTCCTCTATCCTTGGTTCCACGAAATGGGATTTCAGTATGCCTCAAGATACTTTTCGCACACCAAGTACTTCGATGTTGGACAAAGGCTTGAGCGATCCTGTAATAGCCTCGAACACTCCAAGAATTAACTTCAGCTGGAAGAAAGAAAAACTTGGACGCGAACTTACATGCTTTTATACCGGCAAGTCAACGGATGGGCTGGTCAAGAAACGTCAAAAGGAGCCAGATGTGACTTGTGCAATGCTCAAGTCGTTGAAGCAGTTGACTATATATGAGCCGAACCTGTCGCGGATAGACTTAGAAGATCCGAAAGGTTTCGAAGTCGTGCTATTACTCAGCGCCGCAGTTGTTAGGGATGTGTACTTCGGCACTCTTCGACAAGCTTTCAATATTGCAGATGTGCCACGTAAAGCTAGTCAATCTAGTACGCCGCGGCAGAGCAGTCAATCCAGCGTGCATCCACCCAAAGTACAAGCGGCTCCAACTGGACCACGACGAACAAGTCAAGGTGCTGCAGTGACCGGTCTCTATACAGGCCAGCCAGAATCGCAGTCACCGCCACCAATACCCTCTAATCATCCGGCGGCAGCAGATCCGCGCATCCAATGGGAGATTGATCAAGAGACTCAACGACTTCGCGCATTAGCCGAAGCTGAGCAGCGAGATGCTCGTCGTGCTGAAGAGCAGCGTCGACAACAACGAGAACGGGAAGCTGAGGAAGAAACGAGACGATTGCAGAAAATGGTAGAGCAAGAGGCATCGCGAGCACGAAAACAAAGACAGCGAGAAGTCGAAGAGGAGACGGAGAGGTTGAGACGACTCTATGGTGGATCAGGGCAAGCATTAGATAATAGGTCAGCATCACCCCCACCAGGATCTTCCGCAGCTTCAGCAGGTAGCTATCCATACCAGATGCCGTGTTGGCCTTCACCTTCGCCGCAGCAGTATCCTTTTGCTCAGCCGTCGTCGTCACAGCAGACACATTCTGGCGTGCCACCTGGTTACGGGCCTTCTGTGTATCCGGGTGGCCCGGCACAACCACTCAATACTGGAAATACTTCGTCGAACAGCAGACCACAGAGAAGCTTCTTTAATTTAAGGTCGGACAATAAACTAAACAAGAAGAGCAGTAGCGTATGGTGAGCTCGATTCATAATAACTGTACCAACACAATACCGTCGGCTAGCAGCAACGATGCCTCTGTTCTTCTTCAACAGAATAAGCATTATATTAATAAACTCTACTCCTACAGAACAACACTTGTGGACTGCCAAAGATCGGTACCTGGCCAATTCATCTAACTTACATCGATCACCTCACGGCATCTGCCCAGCCTTGCCTTCCATGTCAACATGTGTGACGCACCTCTCTTGGCTCCACAACGTAGCGATGCTTATGCGATGCGGCCACTACAATCACGTTGCGATCGGGCTGTTCATATTGCTGCTGTCCCAAACACATATGCGAAGGACATGGATAATCATAAACTCTCTTCGTTGCAATTTGATACTCGAAGTGGACTCTGGTATATGGCCTCTGACCCCTGACCTCCTTCTTGCTGAGACCGGCGGCGCTGTGTCAGAACAGCTTGCTTGAGGGCGTTAGTGGTATGCACAACATGAACGAACTCTGGGCTTACCGTGCTGGCTCTACGGTTTTTGACGTGATTTATGAGCTCCTGGTTCTGCACTGTGAGATTCTCTACACGAAACTTCAATCTGAATATCTCAAAATCTTTATCCTTGAGTCGGTCTCGCATTGTCTTGAGAAGTTCCTGAGCAGCCTCTCGATCTAAAGTGTCTATGTCGATATCGCTCAAGGACGTGATAGGGTTCGTGTCAGGACTTTCTGAAGTTGATGAATTGAGGGAATTCTTTGGAGTCTTCCCTTTTCCGCCCAACTTCCGCAGACAGTTTTGCAAGATTGCAAATTTGGCAATGGAAGGTGGCAGACGAGCGTTGTGAGCTTTACGTGGGTCTGCACGACCTGGCATGGTGGGCTGATTGGAACGCTTGAGCTATAACAGACATGATGTACGTTGGTGAGGGAGACATCTTATAAGCATCCTATTTTTGTTACGCTCAGACCTTGCCCCGTCTCAGAAGTCAGTGTCCCTGCGAGTAGTTTTCAAATGCAAGGTGCCTTTGAAGAGCATTTATTTTGCCCCTTTTCCTGTTTCGTCTTTCAGGCAGCAGCCCCACATTTAGCCTTGCCAGCACAGCACCTGCACCTGCCATGCGATCAATCAAACAAATCATTCAACAGTATCAGTGACCCTGTCTTTCGTCTCTTAAGTCCAGTCCCTCGATATTGTGTGAAGAACTTGACATCGTACTAGAGCGTTCGCTACTGCCAAGTGTGAAGCTCATGAAACAGCTATCCTGAACCGCCAAAATGGTGGCAACGAGGTCTCAAGTCAAGTATGGAAATTGCAGACTTGTTTCTCATAGCAATGCTCACTGTTTCTTTAGGTCTCAAGACGTGGAAGACGCATCAGCTGAAGCTATCTTGCCCCAAATCAATGAGGTTCAAAAAGCAGCCTCCTCAAAGCCGCCTAAAGGCGAAGCTCTGGGCAAGACTGCACGAGGTAACAAGACCAAGGGAGCAACAAAGAAGGTCAAACATACCGTCAAGTCAGCCCCCATTGTCGTCGCTGATTCAAATTATGAGGTTGCATCGACAAGAACGTGAGTGAAGTGGCCATTTAATATCGCTTACGCAAACGTCTCTGATATTTGGGTAGCTCGGCTGGGAAAGCCCTTATCGCAGCACGACAAGGCAAAGCTCAAAGCAAGGCAGCCACGAGGAAGGACAAAGCCAAAGTCGAGCCAAGTCCTGTGGAGACGAACAAGCCAGGTCAGGTTAGAACATCATTCGAGCTGTAAACATACGTGAGCAACACTTGGCCATGTGTGAAAGTACTAAATCAGTCTCAGCGCGGCCAACGATCAGTCTGAATCTCCACTTCTGAGATTGCCACTGGAAATACGCAGCCTCATCTACAAACATGCAGCGAAATCATGCCAAGCTTCTACTGGGATCAAAGCTCGCAATACACTGGACTTCCGCGTCTTCCCGGTGCCTGTCATTCACTATGATAAAAGGTTCTACCTGCCAGCCGCGCAAGAAAGAAACAAGCATACGCTACAGAATCTCATGCGGACCAGTCAGCTCATGTACGATGAGGCTAAAGCTGCCCTATATCGAAACGTCCCAATTACTGTAACTCTAGGCACAGCAGGTCCAAAACAAGCATTCAATATTGGCCGGCGTCCCGTCAACTTCCCAGGCACTGACTACCTGGAAGAACTTGCCAGCTGTCGTACTGTCAAGCTCTCAAGTGGATTTAGAGGCGACTACGTAGCAAACAAACCCGAGCAAGTCAAAGAGGAGGGCACAGCGTTTTTAGACTGGTGGAACGAGCACGCCGAGACCAGCAACAATGTACGCCTAGCAGTAATTCTTACTTCATATGGTGTAGCATCCTACGACTCCTATAATTATGGTTACGGACAGTCCTTGAGCTTGAAACGATTCGAGGATTGGCTTCTTAGCTTGTCTCCGGCCACACGCAAAACAGTCTCATTCCGCCTGTCACTGTCGATAGGTTGGAATGGAACCTACTACCTCAGCGAGCATGTCAGGAAGTTCTGGGAAAAAAATCAAGACCTGGTGAGGTGCAACGTGACTTACTCTGATGCCACAACACCTAGAGACCCGGAAGAACGTACTTCTGTTTCTGTGGGGGTTTTTTACGCAGGATAGCACTATGACCACTGAATTGCAAGGAGAGAACCTGAGCAAGTGAAGTCTGTTGCTCGTCGAATGCGGATGGTTGGCTGGAGGTTGCTAAAGCATTACTCACGCTGCACATAGCAGTATCATATCACAGACATGGATCGAGAGCTTGTCGCTCTTGCGTCACGTACTATAGCAGAAGTATAAGTCAAAATTGAACTTTGCTTCTCGCTCTTGCTTATCAACTTAGCCGAAAGAGAAGAGAAAACCGAGGGGGTTAATAGTATCGCAGGGCAGTATGCGAACAAAAAAGACTAAACACATCGATGAACGGGCTATAGTTAATCAGCATAATCACAGATGAATAGTATTCTCGTCGCTATCTCTGCATGCTTTAATGGCTCGCATTATTAGGCCAAACCAGAACTATGACCGTAAGCTTGCAGCATACATTTGATATAGGGCTCAATATAAACCAACCCTTTCATCGCATCTCAACTTTGCCCGTATCCAGCTCCAACAACGCGTCTTCGCGCTTCACCCACTCTTCGTCACAAATTCACCCCTCCACTCTTTTCTCCACTCCTCACAATCCCTTCTCAGCCAGAAAACTCCCGCTCACCTCACTCCGCCTTCAATCTCAGCCAAAAAGTCCAAAGTAATATATTCCTCCCTACCTGCAATTTGCAATCTGCATCCAATCATCAGTATCGTGCTTACCACAGTACCCTTTCATTAGCCCACACGACAAGGCCGTGTAATGTGGAAGAATCCGTATCGTGTTTACGTTCATGTTGAGGAGTAATGAATCAGAGAAGTACTTGCAGTAGATTGACAGCTGCAATTGACGAAGCCGCTACGACAGCTGTGGTTGACTTTGCTATCGGTGACGTGGGTCTTGCAGGCAAGCCAATTTGGGGGAGTGTGCGTGAGAGTGTCGTGGATGTGTGCGCATTTGGATAGGGAGGGAAAGTACGGCGGTGGAATAGAGATGAATGGACTGAGGAATAGGGGACTTTATTTTCGGCAAGCACCATAAACAGCTCAACGAGTGTATGATAGTAGTGATCATCGCAAAGAAGCAGTGGATGTTACTGTTCATCGACAGACAAGGCAAAGAGTGATAGCAGGTGGCTGACTTAAGTTCGATGTATATCTCGACAACATAACTCACCTACAACTTGACACTACCACCACCTTCCCTATCCCTCCTCAACGCCTCCTCCACATACTCCGCCAAAACACAAGCCTTCTCCTCCTGAAACCTCCTCAACACAATCTGCACAGCAACATGCGCTCCATCGTAGACATCCTCATCATACACCCCTGCCACCATCCTATTCAATCCATCCTTCGGCTTGTAATCCGCCTCCGCCGGCTTACCGTCCCGCCTCGCATCACACACCGTCACCGGTATCACAACAGCGGTATAATCCAACACATTGATCACACTCGTATACCCAACATAATGATACGTTTCCGGTCGTGCAGCGGCAAAAGGCGCAACAGGCATGATGAACGCATCGACCGGTCGCCCTGTTTTCGTCTTCTCAGCGGTGCTGTTCCAGTAGTCGAGGTATTCTTTCTGCATGGCGCGTTTCATCCTGTTCGTCTCGCTGATGTAACTCGATGGATACTCGGCCTCAGGCTTCGAGCCGTACACGCTTGCGATTTGAGGGACGGGCGGTTCGCCGGAGAGTGCGAAAGCGGCGTGCACGTCTGCACCGCCGTCGTACATCCAGGCGCGACCGCCTGTTTCGACGAGGGTTTTGTGCGAGGGGGTCGGGTCCCAGGGGAGGGTTTCGTGGCCGAGTGAGGAGAGGACGCGCGTGATGATGGACATGGCGCGTTTGATTGGGGGGTGGGTGTCGCAGACGCCGTCGTGGGGCATTATGCCGAAAGAGAGCGATTTGTTGTCGCAGAGTGTTTGCATCTGTTTGGCGTGGTCGTCCCGCCAGGGCATTTCTGTCACGAGAGGGTCGTGGAGCCATGGCTGGGTGGAGAGCAGGGCTTTGGTGATGAAGGTCAAGGAACGAGATGTCGTGGCTAAGGGTCCGACGACGGAAAGGATTGTGTTCTGTCCGTCCATACTGTTTGCCATTCCTTCGTAGCTTATTCTACCTGCTGATGGACGAAGACCGAAGAGCCCGTTGAACGCTGCGGGTATTCTGACACTGCCGCCAATGTCTGTGCCGAATCCTAGTGGAGAGCCGCGTGCGCCGACTAATGCACCTTCGCCCCCTGAACTACCTCCAGCTGAGAGGTTGCGGTTTTTAGGGTTCCAGACATAGCCCATGATGTTGTTGTTGCTCTCGCCAGACATCAAAGTGTGTGGGACAGAGGTTTTACAGTAGAGAACTGCACCGAGAGATTGGAGTTCGCGAACCAGTTCGGATTCTGCAGTCATGTGTTTGGGAGAGTCTTTCACGCCTTCATGCGTACCGATCCAGCCGACGTAACCCATGGTTGTTTCTACGCCGGGGATGTGGAATTGATCTTTCAGAGAAATAGGTAGGCCGTGAAGTGGGCCAATTGGTTTGCCAGTACGAGAGAAGTGCTCATCTTGTTCGGCGGCACGAGTGAGGGCGGAGGCAAAGAAGATTTCGAGGAGGCAATTAGTCTAGTCATGGAGAGAACAGGTTAGAGACTGCCAAAAACTATATCAGAGAGTAATCTCACCAACTGATGTACTAAAGCGGCACGATGGCAGAATGCTTTTGTTACGTCCACGGCTTTCCATTTCCCCGTTGTTGTCTTTTCTGCAATTCCAACAGCGTCTGTTTCTGTGATTTCCACTTCTTGCTTGGTGAGATATTGGTGGATGTAAGGACCAGTGACATCTTTCTGTTCCTCGCGTGAAGGTAGATTAGATATACGCCATTCTTGCGGAATCAGGGAGTTGACAGAGTCGCGCTTTGCTGTGGCTCGTTGTTGCCAGGTTTGAGTGGTGGAGGTCATGGCGGTAAAAAGCTGACGAGTGGCAGATCGAAGGGTTGGCAGCATTCAAGATACTTGTATGCTTGTTGTGGTTGTGGTGAAGATAGAGACTCGACCCCGCAGTCATCATCGTCCATTGACTTTCGGGCAATCGATAACAACAGCCAAAAACCACCTGCCTTTCCGGGTCTAGCGTGAAACAGCGGCGATGTTGTTGTTTGAGCAGCATGTGCGTTCATCAGTCTTGAGATCGATTTACCAGTCGAGGTAATAACAACCATCGCAAATCAACGCAGTTCGGCCAGAGCCAGTACGTCGTGATGATGTGGACGCCTCAGCTGGCCTTCATCTGTCTCACATTGATATTGATGCGCTTATTAGACATCCAATTCTGCCAAGAGGCGTACCGGCTCTGTCCCTCTTGGTCGTCACCTGGACTAGCAGGCCAGCTGCGTAATTCCCCCGGACAGGTATCGGGAATGATTGAGGGAACGCCATGCCACGCAAAGCGCGACTTGCCTGCCATGTATACTGCATCTCCAGAACGTAATCTCATGACTACGCACGTCAATTTCTTCTTGTTTTCTGCTTCTTCACTACCGCGTGTCGCATCTTCGCTATTATCATCTTCCAATCCTAGCATGAAAAGACAATCGCATCCGATGCTGACGCTGATGAGTCCCTGATCACATTCTTCACTTACGTCGCGATGTAGACTGAGTGTGTCGCCTGGCGAGTAGAGATTGACTATTGCTGCTTCTGCTGTGGTCTGGGGAAAGAGTCCGAAAAGAAGCTTCTTGATGTCTTCTGGGAATGGTGGTGGAGGCTCACTTGGGTAGACTTTTGCAGTCCAGTCGTACTATGATCATTAGTGATCTATCGCCAGGCAGTCTGCTCGTACTGCCTCTTGCCGCAAGGCAAAACATACCTGTCCACCTAGCGTCATCCATCTCAACTTCTTAGTCAACAGTTGACCTACTGTCAGAGGTTTGTGGACTTCGGAGTCCTTTGGCTTTACTAAATGAGATGAAGTGGGATCGTAGTCGAAGAGTGACTCCCCTCGAGTAGATCGAGTCATATCATAATGCAAGTCTACATTGGTTTTATGCTTTGGATCTGAAAAGTCACGATGGAAGAGACGAGAGAGGAGGCTTTTCTGCACAGATATTGGTAGTAGCGTAGGGACTATCGTCAGACCTATTGAATATGGTGAGATCAATATCACCTTGCACACAATTCTCTGATTCTGGCTCTCCTACCATCGATTGATTTGCATTCGTAGGCAGTGCCATTCAAATGCCAGCCGTCCTCCAAGTCTATGCAATTCAGCTGATCGTTCTGATGCAAGAAGCTCTGGAAAACCTGCTTGACGTGCTGCTCTTCGAGTCCATACTTTATTTCTGCAAAGTCATTACAATGCTCACTTCGCAGGCCCGAAGCAAAGTCGATGACCTGGGCATCATGCTTAAAATGGTCCTTGTCACGTTTCGAATACTTCTTGTAGACTTGTCTTAAGAGATCTGGCGGTCTCTGATGAGCATCAAGGATGACCATTGCTGTTGTTTAGGATATATTACTTCTTATGGTATATTACTTCTTATGCAGGCAATAACTTTTCCTAATGCGGTCCTCTAGCCAATCAGGGCGCGAAGCACGTTCCAGCGCGTCTGCGAGTCAGTCGGATGTTTTTGTGTCGACACCCAACTTTGAAACAAAGACAAGCCCCTGTCAACATCGGCGACGACGGCATATTGACAAAAGCGCTGTTTTGGACGACGATGACTGCTTGACCGGACTGTCCTCATTCTACCATTGACCCACTCCACGAACAGAAAGCAACAGCCAACGACCATCCCCTGACCATAGCAGTATCAAAACAATAACATTGGAGCCGCCATCTCGTTGAAAGAACATACGAAATGGAGAACTACCACAAGATTGAGAAGATTGGTGAAGGTATGGAGACGTAGCAGAGTTCTTCTAGCAGGTCTTCGCTTCTAATTCCAATTTCCAGGCACATATGGAGTCGTCTACAAAGCCAAAGATCTCACCCATCCCGGCCGCATCGTCGCCTTGAAGAAGATTCGCCTCGAAGCAGAAGATGAAGGTGTTCCTTCTACCGCCATTCGTGAAATCTCCCTTCTCAAAGAAATGAACCATCCCAACATCGTCCGCCTTCTCAACATCGTTCACGCTGATGGTCACAAACTCTACCTCGTCTTTGAATTCCTCGATCTCGATCTTAAGAAGTACATGGAGTCGTTACCAGTCGCGGAGGGAGGACGAGGAAAACCGCTTCCGGACGGCAGTGGGCCAAGTCTTCACACGATGGGCATGGGAGAGACGATAGTGAAGAGGTTCATGGCACAATTGATTGAGGGTGTGAGATATTGTCACAGTCACAGGATTCTACATAGAGACTTGAAACCACAGAACCTGTGTATCGATCGTGAGGGAAACTTGAAGTTGGTAGATTTTGGTCTTGCAAGAGCATTTGGTGTGCCGTTGAGGACATATACACACGAGGTATGTTGGTATACATGAAGGGTGTAATCAATCCAGACACATTCCTAACATCCTACACCCAGGTCGTCACCCTCTGGTACCGCGCTCCTGAAATCCTTCTCGGTGGCCGCGCCTACAGCACCGGCGTCGATATGTGGTCCGTCGGCTGCATCTTCGCCGAAATGTGCACCCGCAAGCCCCTCTTCCCCGGCGACTCGGAAATTGACGAAATCTTCAAAATCTTCCGCATCCTCGGCACACCTACAGAAGCAGAATGGCCTGGTGTCACGAGCTTCCCTGATTTCAAGGCTTCCTTCCCGAAATGGATCAGAAATGAGGAGGTCGCGCTGGTGGGAGATGGTAGTTTGAGTGAAGAAGGGTTGGATCTGTTGGATGCGCTATTGGTGTACGATCCGGCGGCGAGGATTAGTGCGAAGCAGGCATGCTCGCATCCGTATTTTGAGGGTGGAAGTTGGATGTGGAGTGGGAAAGCGGGGCAGGCTCAGGTTGGGCAGGCTCAGGTACAACAACAGCAGCAGCAGAGGTATTACTAGGCGGATGATATGAGGAGCAGCAGCAGGAGATTTGGCTTGGGTTTGGCGAAGGATGATCTGAACCTCGTCCCGGTCAACAACAAATTCGTCGACCTTCTCTTCCTACCATAAACAACCTTCAGACACACAGACGACAAACGACCACACATTTCGTATTCCTCTCTCTTACTATCAAGGGTTATCATGTCAAGGCGTTTTCTCGGACAGCAAATGCACGAACATTGGGATAGTCATGCTGGTTGGTGGCAGACTAAGACTAGACAAGACAAGACAAGACAGAAGGAATTGTGCTAGTCTAGGTATATCACGTTAGGCCTTGCTTTGGCAGGTTAGTAGCATTTTGGGCGGGTAATCGTTTTAAACTGTTTCTCTTTTATCGACTTTGCGTGAGGTGGCTGCTTGACTTCAGGATTTTGTTGCTGTGTGTGAAAAGAGCTTCTTTCTTTTCTGCCAATCGTGGAAGAAGAACACAGAAATACTGGAATATATACCCTGTGATTGCATAAAGATCTGTTCCTTGAGAGCCATATTTCGAATCCCCTAATATCTCCTCCACAAGAAAGGGTTCCTTGGACGCATCGGACGCCGAATTGTGGTTAAAGAGGCAACTACGCCATGAAATAAACGTGCTCAAATGCACAAGAGGCAGGAGCTGAGCACATTTGAAGCAAAATCGATTCTGCGAACGCTGAATTCTCTCCTGCTTCATTCTTCTTCTACATCGTCTTCCAACAGCAATCATTGTGCACACAACCTTTTCCATCTGTCTTCAGTAACTTCTTCATCAACTTCATCGTCTTCATCGTCTTCATAAACTTCATTGTCTTTCATCAAGCTTGCATTGACCTCCGTTATCCATCACCACTTGCATCGTCAGGTCCAACAGCTGTCATCAACTTCAACGACGTGCCTCGACTTTCAACAACTGTCATCAACTCCATCAAGTTTCATCAACTTCATCGACCTTCATCGACTTTAGTCAAACCAAGCGATCGCGTCTGCATACTCCTTCTCATCAACCAGCCTGAGCTGGCAAAGCTCAAGTGGAAAAGAAACAACCACCTTGTACAACACTTTTACCGTATATCTTCAACCAAATTTTTAAGATCTTACTTCAGCTTCAACTTTTTCAACTTCCAAAGCACCACCAGCACACTTCACACTCCACTCAACTCTAGACTTCGTCTATAGTCTAGCTTCTTCTAACTTAATCGTCGTCGTCTGAGACTCAAGATCAGTATCTCAACTTCAAGACTCTGAGAGTCCTTCGGCATACTTCACACCCCTCTCAAGTCCAGAATCAAGTACACAGTCTAGTCAGCTCTCTACTCTCAGCCTACTGAGATCTATCGTCTACACAGTAGACAAGGTAAGCTCGACTACCATCAGTATCGCTCACAAGGACTTCAACGACTAAAAATATCATAGAGAGATGTGATGAAAAGGAGAACATGATGGACAATGAATGATGCTGCATATGGGTTTGAATTATCTTTCTTGAGAGCGATTATATTTCTTTGGTGT
>Ga0181467_101104_pt1 | contig 12239 bp, 8 predicted proteins | sample InSIn5gowninarea_2_FD_119079 | JGI IMG/M metagenome (GOLD analysis project Ga0181467, IMG submission 119079) | Clean room microbial communities from NASA Spacecraft Assembly Facility at Jet Propulsion Laboratory, Pasadena, California, USA -... ... | reverse complement strand
AAAAGAATCGGATTTATGGGAAAAAGTACTCAACTTACTAGAAGGTGAAACAAATACCATAACCATAGATTCATCCGACGGACCTTTAATGGTCGATCGCTCCCACCTTAAAGTCCATAATCTAAATACAGCTTATATACTCTCCAACTTAGGCTTTCTATATAACGAACAGGACCGCCATGCTGACGCACTCAAAGTCCACAGTTTAGCGAACCATATTGCACCAAACAACCCTGGAGTTCTCAACGGTCTAGGGTTCGGCTACCTCCATATTGGGGCTTATGTTAAAGCTTATAGGAGATTTCGACAGGCGGCATACCATGTCGCCATCAATCCAGTTATCCCGGTTGACATTATACTGTCTAATTTAGCCTGGTTACAGTACGAATCGGACAAGTACGATGATGCTATTGCATCTGCAACCAAGGCTTTTAAATCTGATAAGACACGAAATAAATACGCTCTTTACTATAGAGGGATTGCACATGCTGCAAATGGTAACTACGAAAAGGCCATAAAAGATCTAGAAGAGGCCCTATTATTGTGTCCTGACCACGAAAATCAACAAGATAATATTAGAAAGGCTATCAATGAGGTTAGACTTGCTGAGAATCAATCCAAGGAAAGTATCAAAGTAGTAGCACAGTTTGAGAACTATCCGTCCCCTATAAAACGATTCCTACGGCTCGGTGACGTCGACTCCAGTATACCGCAATGTATAAGATATAGTACCGATGAAAACCTAACAGGAAGTCGGATCGAAGGGTATCCTAAAGATTCATGGAAGGATTGCTGTGTATTACAAGAAATTACTGCCGCGGGGCTGAAAGGAGCGCAAGATGAGCTTAAATCTGAAGGCTTGTCACTGAAGATCTTCGATTGCTATAGGTCTCAAAGATCTGTCAATGCCATTATAAGATGGATGAAAGGTCCGGAAGTCAACCTCGCGAACAAGAGCAGGTATTATCCATTTGTGGAGAAGTCCGAGTTGCAGGAAAAAGAATACATCGACTCACCATCAAAACACTCGAGGGGTCTGGCAGTGGATTTGACGATCATTGATTCAAATGGGTCGGAGCTTGATATGGGCACAGGATTTGACTATATGGATCCTAAGTCTTCTCATAAGTCTACACCATCACTGACTGAAGAACAACAAAGAAATCGAAAGCTGTTGTTAGATCTAATGCAAAAATACGGGTTTGAGCCTTTACAGACGGAATGGTGGCACTATGTCAAGAAGGGGGATAAGTGCCTGTCTCCTCAGTATTTTGACTTTGAAATTACAGATTTCGAGCCAACAGATTGACACGTGTTATACAAACGTCTATTATTGGAGCAACACATATTAACCAAGGGTTACTGTGTGTCAACCCAAATCTAGGAATTAAAAATTCCAGACTCTTTACAAATACATCCCCATCATGTCTTTGAAGATTTTAAGTTATAACATCTGCCTACCGCCCTACGGTTTCGATAGTACTGATGACAATCGAGAGTTAAGAATCCAGGCCTTTCTTGAACACTTTGGGCATGAATACGATGTTCTACTATTACAGGAAGTCTGGAGCACTGTGATTTCGGACTACACCCTGAAATTCTTCGTTCATACGGCTCAAAAGCACGGATTTGTGCATCGAGCCTCGACAGTTCAAAGGCCCTGGCAGCTCAGTAATAATGGTCTCCTTGTCCTATCAAAGAAGCCGATATACAAAGCGACCTCAATAACGTTTGGTCGATCTGCGGGTCTACAATGGTTTATGTCGACTGGGGCCCTCCATGTTAATATCGAGAATCTGGATCTCTTTGTTCCGTATATCCATACTGGACCCATGGACACTGCAATTGGGAATGATTCGCTAACCTGCAAAGAAGTCCAAAGATCGCAGATCTTGCAGCTCAAGGAATTTGTTGATGCCAACGCTACAGGTCGGTACATTGTCGCAGGTGACTTTAAGGTGGGAGCGATCGACCATTAAAGGTCCGTCGGATGAATCTATGGTTATGGTATTTGTTTCACCTTCTAGTAAGTTGAGTACTTTTTCCCATAAATCCGATTCTTTTAACTGGGTTGCAAATTGCTCAATTGATAATGCACGTAAGTATTGATACTCGGCTTCCTTTGGATGTTGTGCCTTACGCTGAATCATGCCTTCTAAGTTATGTAGACTTGCAATCAACCCAATCAGACGTAGATGATGACGATGCTCCTGAGATGTTGATCCTGCCGCATGCTGACGACGATGTTGCGGGGATGTCGATTGACGACCTTTGGATGAGAGTTTCAGAACTTCGTCTAGATAAGTAGAGACAACTTTTTTAGCGTCCGCGATTTCTTGTATACCCTTTTCATAATTCTTATCCATATGGTATAGTATGGCATCGTTCATCGCCAAGCCAACTTTAATGAATAAGTCATAATGGTGGCGATATAGCCTTCGTTCGAGTTTATCCAGCTCGAACCCATTCAGGCTGTAAAACCAGGTTGTCTTGAGATATCTAATTTTTCTTTGGAGATTTTCGGATTCAGATAGGGCATTCTTGAGCTTAGTTCCCAGTGTATGACAGTCCTCTCTTTTAACATTCAGTAACCACCCTCTAGGTCGCGATTCAATAAACTCCACCTCTGTGCGGAGTCCTCTGCAAGTTGCGACAAAACTTTTGGTATCCTGATTAAGCTCATCAAGTTGGCGACGGTACTGTTCAGATGAATAGGTATATATAGCCGCGGCGCCTCCCAGGATGACCATTAGTAGATGCCATTTCTCTAAGCGTAATTTTTCTTGATCTAGCTTTAGAGCTTCTTGCGACAATGCTAGGTTTTGTCTGTCTAAATCCAATCCCTGCTGAGAAAGTTGAAGTCCCTCCTTGCTATATTGGGTTTTTTCTTCATCGAGTTTTAGACGATCGTTCTTCCACTTGAGGTCTTTATCGTTACGCTCCTTACGTTCTTCAGGAGTTTCAGGACCTAACTGCGAAGATTTATTTAGAGGCTCATAACTAAATGAGACTCTCGACCCCCAGTCCATATCAAGATAGCCTCCACCATATTCAGACACTCGTCTCTGATGACCTCGATTAACTATCCACTTGTATCGATATGCTATTGGCAGGTTTCTAACTCTGAACATCCTGTCGATATCTAAATTTCTATCACATGTCAAACGATCAAAACAATCAAAAATGTTCCATTGTCTGTATTTACTTCTCGGATTTCGGGATCTATCGAACCCGATGAGGTCGATTTCGCGACCTATACTACAACACTAATCGGCTCTTCGATCCGGATTGGCGTCTCCACATACGCGCGCTCTGCCGGACCCTTAAAGATTTGTCGCTTCAAAAAGGCTACCATCCCCATAGAAGCTATGATTGCAAACAGCGCCTGGATTTTCCTATTGACTACAAGGTCATAGACTCCAACTGGAATCATGACCATAAGAACAACCATGAGGAACATATATGGATGGCAGTATCGGTTGATTTGATGAGGAAGCTGCTCCCCCACCCAATCGTACTTACAGTATAGGACAAAGGCCTCACAATTATTGCGGGATAGATAATAATAATTGTCCGAGCTGTTAACGACTTCCGCGATCCTCTCGACCATAACTGTCATGTCGACCGATTTCTGACATGGATAGTCCACTAGCTGTAGATCCTCATGCTTTGCCAAGAATTCCTTCAGGGTTGTGATAATAACGGTGTTATGTGACACTCCAATCCAACCTCTTAGACCTGATAAATCTTTGGTATTGTGAGCGACGTAGATTCCGTCGAGATCTTGAGAATCGATATGGTAGATTAAACCATGATGTTTCGTACCAATCGACATCCCGCGCACTATATGATGTCCAACCGACAGATCCTTTAGGTCAAGATAAATTGGATTTCTCAGCTCTGGACCTAGGTTGACTGTGATCACCTTGCAAGGTTTGTAAATTAGTATCAATACGCCTAATACTGTGATCATCAACACTAGTGCTTGTAAATAGCCTACTATCTGATGTGTTAGTATTGACATATCGCCAAGGACGGCGATAACTAGCATCAGTCCTACAGCTATTATTACATACTTCAAAGACTCCCAGCGAGTCAGATCGCCATAAATGCAGTACACACAGTCCCATCTGTCCCTGGATACGTATGGATCTGTTTGTGTTGAGTGAATGCGGACCGCCAGCTCCTGAATTCTCTGAAGTACTATGTCCTCACTCGATTTAGGTAAATAATACTCGTAGACTTGCAGTTCGCGATACTTACGCACAAAGTCTTTTAGTGACACATAATGAACTTGGCCATACAGGAACTGGCAAATTGTGAGCTCTCCAGACTCAATGTCGATATTGGTTACAATGCCATGTAGATTGCCAGACCGGACGTGAGAATATAACGAAATCTGTTCTAACTGCATTTAGTAAGTCCCGGATGTCCCTGGATTCGGATCAGTTGTAACTTTTTTACTCCGACACAGACAACTCTCGTGGTTTACCCTTTGTATGTCACATAAGAATAGATTGGAACAAAAATGGTACCTTTTGACAGATTACATTAAAAATGCAATATGTACACCTGCGACGTATTAACTACATCAGTCTAGGTTGGAGATCTCGAATCATAGGTCAAAATTGAGAACACACTAACTTGAATCATGATCTTCTAACTCTCATGAATGGCGCACCTTGAGGGACCCGTCGCCTGCGTCTAATGTTTCTGTCCATATTGCTTTAAGGCCTTAAAGCAATATGGACAGAAACAGTTGTATCCGGATCCAACTTCTAGATATGCCAATCCAACATCATTAACGCAGATTACACCTTGACATCTTGGACAGCTGAATCCCAATGATGCTGGTTCAGCTGGTCGATCTATCTCATTGCCCATTGTAAACCATCACAGTTTAACACACAGGCGCAGATAAATCTAATAGAATCAATTTTGGTTAAACTTTGGATGAGATCTGTACTATATCTGACCGCGAGCGTTTCTATCTGAAAGGTTTTTTAGAGCCCGGGATTAATTGCAAATTCCACAATCAACACCAGATTTAGACCTGTGATGATGATCGCCGTTGCAATAGCTAAAATCATCAGCCACCGTGCATTAACAAACTCCGGACCGACAAACTTCTTCATGCTCGTGAAGTGGACCAGTGGAACAACTGAGAATGTCAGCTGAAACGACAGAATGACTTGACTAATGATTAGAAGACTGGCCACCGCGCTGTTGCCGAGAATAGCGGTAACTATGATCGGCGGTATGATTGCAATCAGTCGTGTTAGTAGTCGCCTCTGCCAAGGTTTGATTCTAATATTTACAAATCCCTCCATGACAATTTGCCCGGCTAAGGTCCCTGTGATCGTTGCTTGTTGACCCGAAGCTAGCAACGCCAGAGCAAAGATGGTCGAAGCAGCTCTGGCTCCCATCGTGGGACTCAATAGCTTGTATGCATCCTGGAGTTCGGCGACATCATTCTGTCCTGACGTATAAAAGACCGCCGCTGACAGAATTAGAATCGCGGCGTTGATGAAGAAAGCCAGACTTAAAGAGAATGCGGAGTCAATGCCGGCGTATTTTAGAGCCCATTTTTTGCCTTCGACCGTTCTTGGATAGTCTCGAGTTTGGACAATTGAAGAATGTAGATATAAGTTGTGGGGCATCACAGTCGCGCCCAAGATTCCAATCGCGTTAAAGAGCTCGGCTCCATTGGTAATTAGACCTGTAGATGGAAGAAATCCAAACATTACATCACCCCAATTCGGCTTGGCTGCGCTAATCTCATAGACGAAACATCCAAAAATAAAGAAGGTTAGAATCCCAATTACGGCCTCAAGATATCGAAAATTCCTTTGCTCAAAGAGGAGAATCAGGATTACATCGGCAGCTGTGATAAGACATCCCCAAGGTAAGGGGATACCAAACAGCAATTGCAAGGCCACCGCGGAGCCCGTGACTTCGGCTAAATCGGTGGCAATAATTGCGATCTCCGTTGTAATCCAGAGGAATTGACAGACTCTAGGAGAATACGCGTCTCGGCAAGCCTGGGCCAAGTCCCGTTCCGAGGCAATTCCGAGTTTCAGTGACAAGTGCTGTAGCATCACAGCCGCTAGGTTCGACATCAGAATCACGAACAGCATGGAATAATAGAAACTTGCGCCGCCGCTTAGATCCGTCTGCCAGTTCCCTGGATCCATGTAACCCACGCTAATCATCAGACCGACACCAAACCACGAGAGCATACTTCGAAATCTCCATGCATGTCTTGGGTCACACGAACCCCCTATGGCTAGACACCCAGGCTGACTGACGTCTGCTACCGATTGTAGTGATCCATCCTGTTCAGGATCCAGATTGGAGACCGAGGATGATGGGTTCAAGGAAGGCGGCTGCAACTCTATCTCTTGCTGAGAGATTTTGTCTTTGAACGGAACCGCGATACTTTTGTAAACTTCGGATAATGAGTGTACTGAATCAGTATTGGAGCGAAATCCCGTCAGCAATGCCACGTTTGGTGATTTTTCTTCGGCTAACGCATTTACAGTTGTTGCTCCGCAGTTCGACGGGCTGGAGATTAGATCATAAGAGTGGATCTCGTCCTCCGGATCCGGTTCCTTAATGTCAGAATGAGAGTGGAGAGTGGGATCCACAGACTGGATTCGATTCTGTATATGATCGACAGGTTCAGACTCGAAGGGCTGACTTGGATTGGGGGTCATGCTGGTTGTGAGTTTAATCATACAATACCCAACTTCAGGAATTCAGTTGTACCAAAACACACTACAGCGGTTCAGCATAGTCGTGCTCATCTAAGCCCCCTTTCAAAGACCCAATGTGGTGATTACGTCTTTAGAGCCAGATATGCTATAAGAGGCTCATGACAAAATCATAGTTAGCCTAATTGTGAGACAGTTTCTCAGTATGAATTCGATAGAGAATCTATACTGGTAAGAGTGTTGAGTGTCAAACCTACTACCGTGGCCGGGATTTATCTAACTCGGTTGCGGAACCTGGATGTTGATTTAGATATAAAAGAGCTTCTAACACACACACACAACTGAGTGACAAATGAGTTCAAGTATAAGTAATGCATCCGCATCAACATTAGAAGATAATAAATCTTCGATTGATCAGATGACCCACCAAAACCCTTACCCGTAGATAAAATCTCGACGATAGATCGAATTAATCAATTCGTGGAAACCCAGGAGGTCCAACTGCTTACGAACGTCTGAAGCGTTTACTAACGATGAATGTCACTCAAATGACGGCGCATTAGGGCCCGGTAGTCAAGCGAAGTCACAATAAGCCAGAGTGTTTATTTCGGGAAAACCAAGAAATGGGTCGGATCCTTGCCGGGATTCAAACATTCATAGCTTTAGATGGGAACATTAACTGGATACGCATGGCTACATGAGCACTGTACCGATTCCGATTTTAAAGGTAAAGTTAAAAGAACTCTGGACTAGCTAATCATTATATTGGCGACCCTCCGGCCATGGAACTTAGGAGATAGCGCAAATCGGAACCCAGGTCTCGATAGCTACCGTGCATCGATATTGTCGATGACATGCTGTATCTTTTCATAAAATTACATATTAACCGATGAGTTAATATGTATAAAGACGGTCTAGACCACCGCAAACCAAAGCAATTGTAATGCAGAGTCCATCAAATCGATTAAGTCAGCATGTAAAAAGGAGCACAGAGGCCGTCTGATCACCACTAGGAAGGGATATACATGGCTGCACGAGAAGATTCCAGAAGTTCCGGATCTAACCAAATCATCAAGATCCACTGATACAATTTGAACTTAGAACAGACACCTTGCTCTTGTAGTAACACGATCAGACCTGTGACAACTCAATCTGATATCTTACAGTCGACTGTAATATGACGGGTTCAATTCTAGGACCCCAGAGTCTCGAGAGAGACGTGGTGTTTGTGACCATGAGATAGATTCCAGGTGTGGGCTGTTCCTCCTCGATACTCTTCCATATTCGGTCCGAAAGTAAAGGCGATCAGGTACTGGCTCTCGGCCACTACAGCGTTTCGAGCATGAAAACCTGACCGACAGGACAATGTTGCCCCCAAAGACTGGACCGCAAAAAAATCGGCCTGTGTACTTCGACCCATCTGATTTGCAAAGGTGGTATGCAATTTATTTGCCAGTCTTCCAGGGTTATTAGTCCAACCAGATTGTCCATTATCCAAATGTGCCACTCGATCCACCAGCCATGGACATGGAAAATAGATCTGTAAACCTCCCCATCGACTCGGTGGACTTTCGATATCTTGCAAGTATAGCTCTACGGCGACATGATCGGACCACGCCGCCCCGCCGCTAACGAGGATGACGTTTTCGGGGATAAGTTGGAAATCTTTGATGATGATCGATCGCGCACGATGTACCATTTGGTTAAATAATCCCGAGGTTAGGACTCCTCCTTCCTTACCTCCTGCAGTTCCGATAATTGATACGGTTGATAATGCCATCTACAGAGACGTCTCGATTATTTAGGAATAACACGGTTGAGTTTAAATCGGATCATTGAATCTCGGTTACATGTCATTTTGGCGCTCTATGCTACAATTCGGTCTATGAATTAGGTATACAATCGAGATCCACTGGAATCTTTTTACGCCAGGTGTAGCAGTGAAATCATAGACTAAGTTGAATATAAATCTCGGCTTCAGAATCAGAGATAGCACAGGGCTATAAATAGTACCCGAAACTTTAAAAATCGGGGAAGCCTTCACAAATTTGATACACAGATGTCAGATCGTTAAAACGGTAAACTGGATCGACAATGACACAAGCCTCAAGCAATGACGGCGGCTTTGTAATCTTTAGTGGTCGGCAGACATGGTACTCCAGTTCGACAGATAATCTGCCTCAACATAAGACAAAGACCAAAGCCCCTCGAGCCTTAAACAAGAATCGAGCCAGTGCTAAAACCGTGCCTCCAGCAATCTACCCGATTTTTCAGAGTTGTGCGGAACTCACCGACGATCCATACTGGAAATGTATGATGCAGGAAGCCGCGATAGGTATTTTTCCGAGATCTTTCCGCTATCAAAATGGAACCTTGACACATCGGATGAAGTCGAAGACTCGGGAATGTCCAATCCCCACAGAGGATCCGGAGAGAGCTCTGGCGACGGTTCGTCAATTCATGATGAGTGCTGCCGGGATCAGTTCTCCAACCGACATCGAGATCCAGAAAATTGAAATCGAAAAGCGATTAACAGATTGCATAGCTCAGGAGTTCAAGAGCTGGAGTGAGATCCAAACGACGCAACATCGAACGATCCTGATTGGTCTTTTTGTCGAGAGAATTGGTAACGAGTTAAATCTGGATCTGCATCAGCGGGAAGCTCTCGACAACTCTATTAAACTTGGAATTTTAGCCGGACACCTGAATACAGACAACATTCATGTCCGTGGTAACAGTATAGTCACGATTGATGGTCTAATCCGGGATAGTGAGACCGGACAGTTTCGAATTGAACCCCCCAATCGCAAGATTCGACCAGTCAGAGCCAGCTCTCGGAAAGGCGGCAACAAGAAAATTGGTCGTTTAGACTCCGACGTTTCAAGTGAAGATACAGTAAGTCTAGACCGCGAGGATTCGGTCTCGATAGATTCGGAGAATCCGATTTACACCGATACTTCTTATAAAGAGATCTCTGTCGTCCAACAATTCGACAAATTCCTTAACGATCTAAGTAAGAAAAGCTACAACTCTCAAAATCTCCTCACTGCCAACTCCGGCCCGGGTTGTGGAATCTTGAATTGTTGCTGTTGACTTTCATATGTCTCGGAAAGTTAAAGCTGACATCTCAATCGACCACATCGAGATCTTTCTGGTTTCGGATTTTCGGTTTTATAGCAAATGGATTACTCGTCTCCGGATGCCATACTAGTTCCACAGTCCAAAACTCCAATTATAGTGATCGGAATTCTGAGTGTGATCATTCTCATTGTCTATGCTGTGGTGTTGTATATCATGCAGAACAAGAAGATGGGTCCATTTAAAGACTACACTCCTCCCGACTTGGTTAATGGGGCAAGACCCGGAGGGGGTCTAATGGACGCGACCGAATTTGCCAAAAGACAGGCCGCTCTCAAAAGTGCGGTCCCTTCGGCCAGCTAAAACACACACTCTTGACTAGGTCTAGAGTGTTTTGACCTCGCTCCTACAAAGCGGGAGAAGCTTAAGCCGTTAAGCGTTTAACAATGAAAACTGTCATCGGCATCAATTCCTGGACCGCGGGACCAATTTTCGACAGCGGTTCGAGATACACCTTCTCTGTGACAACAATCGAGATCTCGGAATTGGCGTCCGGCTCGTAGACGATTAACTTGCTAACCAAAGATGGGACGGGTTCGATTGATTGAGTATCACCCGTAATTTGCGTCAAATGTCGAGTCTTCCAGTCAGATTCGGTCGGAGCAGGGTTGGAGCTTGAAAATGTCACAGTCGAATAAATGGCTTTCCTCGACGAGGCATGATCGATCGCTAAGACGGCAATTTTATCTCCCTGGGCTATAACGCTAGGTTGAGTTTGGAAGACCGTTCGATCCCGATTTTCTCCTTCACAATTGAGACTCTTAGAGATGCATTGGAAGCCGTTATCTAGACCTTGAGGTCCCAAATCGGCACCTAGAAAAGGTGTCACCTCGAGACGGTTGACCAGTTGATAACCCTGACTGCTTAGAAGCTGTGACGCCTCATCGATTAGAGTTTGACTACAATTGTTACCCATGAACAGGCTCGATTCAAGCTGATTGCTTCCACGGGATTTAAGCCGGACATCATTGAAGGCCTCGTGAGAGACGGCGATGTTCTCATATCGAATCGTTTTAAATGTTGGTAGATCGAGACGAGTTGTCGGTTGAGAAGTCTTGTCGTCTTGGATTTCCGTAAATTCCGAGATGTTCGACTGAGGTGGAGACATCTTAACCGAACTTCGGACTGCTGTACCCTCCTGTGATGCGACTTGTAACAATAGTGTATATCGATAACTATCTTTGTAGACACTCGAAGGAATTGGGATGACCTTAAAAGTCGAATTCGAGGGGAAGCCCGGGGTCGATAGCAGCTTACGGCGTAGGGGCGCAATTAAATTCTGATTCGGTGTCATAATCACACAGACCGGACCATTAACCTCACTAATCGAGATCGAGTCCGCAAGTGAGGCTAGAACGACTTTCCGACTATGTTCGGAGCTGACAGTTTCCGCAGCTGCGAGTGCCAGAGGCCCCAAACTTCCCGAGGACTCGACTGAGGAGTGACTTTGACGACGGCTTGGCGGCCTTGAGACATCAAGATCATAAACATAACCCGTTAGACCCAGGTATTTACATTTACGACTCGAACTTAAATTGCCCCAAATTGCTATAGCTTCCTGTGACCCCAAAGTTGTTGCACCCACAAACGCCGCCTTTTCACTCGAGTCTGGATTATCTGAGACTCTTTTGGTGCCTCCTTTAGTATGAAACAGCGGACGAGCATAAAAGTCTCCAGTCCCTCCCTCGCTCCGCGAGGAAAAAGGGACACGCTCAGCAGCAACGGGGATCGCGGATTCCGACAGCGGGAGCGACTCTTCAGAATCAAAATATGCAACTTCTCCAACTTCAACTACATCGCGAAGTTGTGCGGTGGCACGAAGTTTGGACGGGGAACTTGGGATAAAAACCAGGACCACGATGATAAAAATGACAATGACAATTAAAGCCACGATCGGTGGTGCGATATGCATTTAAGCATAGGATGAAAATCGTCGGAATGTTAAGTTTGCAAACTTAACATTTGGAGTTGAAGATTCTTGACCGACTCCATCAACTGATAAACTGCCCTTCTGCGAGACTTCGGGGTCAAGACCGGGATTGAGATCCCTGAGGCCTCGTTGAATCATCTTCGACGCCGAACAAGTTCTTAATCCCTGTGCGTTAGAACGCGACTCTGAAGGGGGCTTAGGGTGCAGCAACGATCGATGTACCTCCATTGAGACTGAATTTCCCAGGGATCCCTTGAAACCCGGAATCGAGATACAGAGTATCAATCGGTCGCATTGGGGGGCTCGGCATTGGAGAGCCTGTAGGTTCGGGAGAAGTATTGAGAAACGGAGCTCGATTTTGAGAGTTGTAGCTTTTCTTACTTAGATCGTTAAGGAATTTGTCGAATTGTTGGACGACAGAGATCTCTTTATAAGAAGTATCGGTGTAAATCGGATTC
>Ga0181467_101103_pt1 | contig 12241 bp, 12 predicted proteins | sample InSIn5gowninarea_2_FD_119079 | JGI IMG/M metagenome (GOLD analysis project Ga0181467, IMG submission 119079) | Clean room microbial communities from NASA Spacecraft Assembly Facility at Jet Propulsion Laboratory, Pasadena, California, USA -... ... | reverse complement strand
GGTTTCGTCAATACTTCGAGATGAACCTTGTGTATGATTAGGGCTTTTCGACACATCCTTGTTATGGATCTAACTTCACAGCTGCTCCTTCAACATTCAAGCCGGTATGGACAATATGGCATACCAAGCTGGGCGTTTAATTTTCTCACCAGAAGCCTTGGTTAGTAGACATAGGCCATGCAGCATTGTTTTTCGGCCTACCATTATGCTCACAAAGCTCACCGCTCGACATACCACGCACTGTTGTCCAAAGTGATCGAAGTATGCTGCAACGATGCACGAAACATGACAATGATGACGCCCTTCGAAGGTGCCTTGAGTCATTATGGTTTGTGTCGGGAGTCATCTAGTCCCTGACGAAGCTCGGATAGACAAACGTTGTCTCGGCTCAGCGTGCACGTCTTGAAGATGTCTGGCACCTTTTTGTTGTTCACCGCCAGATCCAACTTTAGCCGCCCAATGCTATCGAATGGAATGAGCTGGGCCAATGACGATACTTCAAGCTCTATGAGGCTCAAAAGCCACTCACTTTGTTCCGCGGTTCGCTCATGTTGTGTAACATACACACGCGACATTCGAAGTTACCACGGACCAACCGCGACATTTCAATCCCACCGACTATCTGCAGTGGCCTTGCTAGGCCTTGGTTGGTCTGAATAGAGCCTCAATGAGCACCATGCCACTTCTCAGATTAGCATACTTGCCTCCTCGATTTCCGTACCCTACGATTGCAACTTGCTCGCTGTGTTCTAATATAAAGTTTGCCGACCTCTGGCGTCCCAATTTATGACTTTATATTTTCCCAGCCAACATGGTTGGAGGATTTATCAAGACGGATCGTTTGGCGAGGCTGGGGTGTCGTAGACCATACTCTTTCATACCACTACATGGAAGTAGGCATTCTCACTCTAGCTGCTTCGCAATATACCAGATATGTTACCCCTGTTATGATCTCTGCCGGAGTGCCATTGCAGCGACCCCGCAACTCTGGAACCAGTTCGTTCAAGGTCAATCTCACTACAGAACCTTGAATTATGCAGTATACTGTATGCATGCCAACACAGCGCGCTAGTATTGCACTTATGTCTCACAGCGTACATGAACACTCGTAGCGGTACTGCTTATACCCTGAACATGATTTCATCGGGTACCTGGTTCGTGCTGGGTAGTTAATTATGCCGAAGGATGTCGTGCAGAAACGTTGTATTTGCAGATCTCCGAGTCCTTGGGTCTCACCGTCTCTGAAATTCTCCTAAAAGTCTCCGCACAGGGCTGTTCATACGCAGCTTGCAAACCACGGTGGTTTCTTGCCGCGTATTCAACCGTTGACAGCCCTCGCAGCCGCGTCTCTTATTCGAGTCCAGCCTTTGCTACCCGCTCCATATATGCTCTTGGTGATCTGTTCGTCTTCTCCTCCAGATGCTGCCTACTGCACCATCCTTCCATTCATCAGCCAGTTCTGTCATTTCAAGTCATGCCAGGTAAAGCTACATCTACTGTTGAAGGAAACAATGGTTCCATTTCTAGGTGTGTTGTGTCGCTATCTCAGTCTGACTGAAGCTTGTCCGTCTCTCGTATAAAATTGAAACTAATATCAGCAGGTCATCAGGCAAAGCACCAAAACCTGTCCTACAAGGCAATACCACGAGTCCTCGTGTGGATCTCCTTGAGCGTCTCCTTGGAGACAGAGAATGCGCTCCTTTATGCCTACGAGAGCCCAGAAGCGTCCTCAAAAGTATCGACGACATGGAGAGCATCCTTCAAGATCTTGATGCAAAGATCAAGGCTTGACCCTGACTCTTCCCCAACAAACTAAACATTGGCTTCTTGCATTTGGTCATGTCTGATATTGGTCAAATATCAATGATGGGCTCCTCCGCTTGGTTCACTCAGCTTCCGCTTTTGATTATTGCTTCAGGCATTGTCACTTTGTTACTTATTGCCTCATTCTTGAAGAGCTCTTATACAGCTTCAATTTGTGGGTATCCGGGGCTAGTCGCTTTGCATTTGGACTGACTGGATTGAACCAGTCAGAGAGGTCGGAACATTAGAAGAGCCTCTACTTTTATCAAGCGCATCAAACTCGACATTGAGTTACAAAGCTCAACGTCCCGTTCTATCAGGTACTTTCGACTTATGCCAAGCCATTTTGCCGGCGAAGACCTCTCTACATAGGTATTCTCCATCGACAAGGTTACGTCCGTCAAGTTCAGTTTCCTCATAACTAACGGTCATTGTGCCAATCCGACGTCCCAAGACGTCGTCAACATGCTCAAGCATTCCAATACCTCCTTGTTCTCCTCTTGCTGGACGATGACTCCTTCATAGAGGACCTGGTACTCCAAATGCATGACCCATTGTACAAGCATCTACCTCCATCTCAATACGTATTCATCCTTCTCGAATGATACAGCATGCGCGGGCACCTACCGCAACACACCTGCCTTCGCCGAACATACGTGCCTTACATCACCCCGGCGCATTCCCTCCGCCATGGCGACATTCATCTCTGACTTCAACCCACAGCATCAGGTTTCCTATCCATGCTTCTTGGCTGCGGATATATGTCAAGACTTCATCTTGATCCACCCCTTTGCAGTCGGGCAACGGAAAAACGGGAGACCAAGTGATAATGGGGATGCTGATGAGGTATGCGGGGATGGTGGCCAGCGTTGGGGAGACCAAGGTGGATAACAAGACGTAGCTGGGCATTTGTAGGTTGCTGGTGATGGGCAAGGGGAAAAATTAGGAAGGGGTATGTATGTTGGCAAGGCTGGTGTTGGAGAAAGGTATCGGTGCTTTGGGAAAGTTGAGAGCTGCATTGGAGAACACGGAGAATGGTTTTGGTTAGGGCGGGGAGGTTATAGCCAGATTATAGAAGGGTTTTTGATTGTCAGCTGTTTTGTACTATAGCTACTACAAGATATTCTTGGATGACTCTTCGCACGTTGTTCATTCCGTCAATGTATGTAGATCAGGCTTCTCAATTTGTAGTTGTAGATAAGGCAGTACGCATTGTATCACGAAGGATGGATTTCCTTGCTAAACCATACGCAACGACTATTAGCCAAGCAGTGGTATTCATACCAAGTCGTAATTGCCTCTATAACAGCTCGCCGTCTTCAACAACCCTTCTTCTGCATAATCCTAGACGTCATCTTTTGAATTGGGCGCAAGACTTTGTAGCTAATGAGTAATATAAGCGTCCTGTTAGCGTTGAAGCCGTGCGTAAGTGTCGAGAGAATCAGAGAAGATAGGCAAAAATAGCTTCAAAGGGGCAAGAGGAGTAAAACAAGAGAAAAAGATTTGAGAGGAGCAGCTGTGAAGTTAGATCCATAACAAGGATGTGTCGAAAAGCCCTAATCATACACAAGGTTCATCTCGAAGTATTGACGAAACCCCTATCCCAATCCAAGTTTGATCAGCAGAAGTCGCCGGCTGATCACTTCTGAGAGCTCATTGTCCTGTGTCCATTGTTGTTTTACAAGCATGCTCAATACCGTCGAAAGCGCGTCTTAATGGGGTCGAGCAGTGTGGACACTTCCCAACATGCATTTTCCCCTCAACGCCCTTCTCCACGTCCCGTCCCAGATTACGACGATAATCAAGACTGTACGGACATGTACTAGCATGGAAACACCCGTTCTTGTCGCAAACCGTGTCGCTCTTCGAAATGTTTGTCACCCCGGTTATGAATAACCCTACCAGATTGCGGCTGCCCTTCTTTTTCTCTTTCTCCGTAGCTGCCGCTGTTCCCTTGGCCGAATTTGCCCCTGATCCAGAAGCTTCGCCGTCGTCATCTGGAGTGTCGGAAATGGGAGTCCCCGCGCAAACCTTCCTACTAGGACCAAAATTCTTCGCATCGCTCGACTTAGAGATATCCACAAGGAGATTACACGTACTCTCGAACACGACACCCAGTGCAGCAACGAAAGCCAGTACCGTCCATAAGAGATTCTGCATCTCTTTGCCTTTCTTGAACTTCATGCCTGTCCCTTGCCCATCGTCTCCAGCACGAACTTCAGCCATAGCAACAATAATATCGCCACCTATAAGCACACCTACAGCAACGGCCAGTACGGCCGCGAAGCTGGACCATAGGAAAATACGGGTCAAGAGATTGAAGCGCGGGACATAGGCAGGCTGATTGTTTTCGTCGAAGGCGGCGACAGTAAGAAGTGGGGCATAGCAGAGGTAGAAAAGGAGGAGAAGGATTGCGGTGAGAATCAGGAGGTAGAGGAGGGGATGCAGGACGGAAGTGACGGTGTGAATTGTATTATAGATTGGGCCGGGAAGGGTGGATCGGAAGTGGGACAGTGAACCGCAAGTTAGTGTGCTAGAGGAAATGGAATCGGTAACACAGATTCCTAATTTGTTAGCCGGTGAGGTTGCGAAGGCTGGGGGAAGAGCGTAACATACCGAAGAAGCTCAATGCCACCTCGATATCACCCTCCAACTTGGCGATGTAGACACTTGAGACTCCTGGCGCGCTGGACGTGCATCCTGCTATGATGAGTGCTATATCTCATCAGCTTCCCTATCCTATCATCACAGAAAAACCACTTAGTGCTGTAGATAGAACACTTACGCCAAATAATCACTATAGGGATCGACAATAAGATAATCAGTCCTCTCAGATTCACCCCTGGACTACATCAGCGTGCCACTCTGCTTGCAAGGAACTGGAGATCCCACAAAGATAGTTTGAAAAAAGAGAGGCGACGAAGTCCCCTGTGTCTTGCCGTGTGAGCTCCATGGTCGTGGCTTCAGGGTTCAGAATGAGGGAACGTGAGAAATGGACAAATCAGCAGATTGAACGAGAGAAGTTGTATTATCGATGATATGATGTAAGGAGGAGTTAGGTATGTAAGAAGGTAACTGCAAGTGTACGTTTGCCGTTTGAATCACTCGGTACTGACACCTTCATGACTGTACGCAGGACGCTTGCTCGAACAAACAACAACCATCACTCCCTCTTGGAACAAGCGAGCGAAGCACAACAAGCAAAGAACGAGCAAAAGCTGTATTCCGCGGTTAGAAACGCAGATGCACACAAGGACTCCTCTCCTCCTCTTCTGAATATTAAGTCCAGTCTCAAGATCGTTCAGATACACAAAAGAAAGATCAATGTCATCTCCCAGTCCCAATTTCGACATTAGCCCGGCGACAACACACCCGGTCGTCAATCGTTCCAAAGGATTAACACCAGAAACGGCGCCTGAACCTGTGATAATAGTATTTCGAAAGGGATCACAGGATTACGACTGCTGGAGATGCAAGGAAACTTGTACTGCAACGAACTAAGTACGGCTCAGTCCATAGCAAACGTCTATGATCGAGTCTGGGTTTAACAAGCTATTGTGATAGTCCCGATATCAGGTATTGACCAGCTTTGAACAATCCCAAGACCCTCGTCACGAGAGTACTTGCTGGCAGTGAGTCTTCTCTCACAAGGCTATGTCTTGGTATCACTCGACACTGAACTTCTAGCTCTTTTGAGCACATCACATTCCATTAGCAGCGAGGTCTTACCAGTGCTATGAAAGATGTGAGAAATGCATTCTGAACTCGCCAATGGAAGTGAACCATGAAGTTTGTTGCACGTCTGCGGAGAGAGGTTTACCCGTAACGGCGCTTTGGTTTCCCCTGACGGCGAGGGTATTCCCGAATCGCGATCCAGGCGGATCACGTGGTATCGACATTGATTCATACCTTCGTTGGGATCGGAGTCCTGTAAGTGCATTGAAGGGTGTCTGGATAACTTTGATGTTCTCATACGTCCATGTAAGGGTCGCTCAAATGACTCAGTCCCAGCGATGCCAGACCACTTGATCATGAAGTCTTATATCCAGCCTTCATAATCATCTCCAAGAGCAGCAATTCATTCCTCGCATCCGCCGCAATAGTCTTGACCGGCTTATCTTTCGTCACAACATCGTAAAATTCCAGGAACTCGATCAAGTATGGATCTGTATAAGTCCTTCTCACAGTGCGTTCCTGATACCCATACGGCTGGCCATTGTGACATTCGACTCGTTCCCGCACTGTCATGGTGACTGGTAAGCCTTTTACATATGGTGTATCGTAATTGACTCGTACGATCTTGTCTTGACTGTGAACTTCGATATGTGCGTCGGAGATGGGCACACTGTTCTCCCCGGACTCGTATACACATGAGAAGGTCGGATATTGGAAAAGAACAGACCATATGGGTGAGTTGACCTGGATAGAAGCTCCAAGGACTTTTTGGGGCATCCCAATAATCTCGCGCATGGCGGACAGGTCGTGGGATTCAAGTCTGTTTGATGTTAGCATCCATAGACCCAACCTGAACTTTGACACCTACATAGAGAGCCACTTGAACATCTCGAGCTTCTCCTTCGTAGCCTCGATGCCGAAACAGCTCAGACACTCCTTGACAGTCTCCTTGGTCCTCACCTCCAACTCCTTCGTAGCCTCTTTAAAGAGATCCTCAAACCGAATAGGAAATGCTCCACTCTGGTTCACAAACCTAGGTCCAATGTATAAGCAGGTCAATATCGATATTGAAAGAAAAGAAATTATCATACCAACTATTCGTGCCTACGATATCTCCCACCCGCACATACTGGATCTGACCCATTCCGCCAATGTCCTTCACCGCATCCGTAAACCCCGCTGCAAAGCGTCTCTGATATGCAATCATCAGCTTGCCCTTACTGTTTCTCGGCCTCGATCAAGCGTCGGCTTCGCGGATGCAGAACCCGATCGGCTTCTCGCAAAGGACATGCTTGTTGTGTTTCAAGGCGAGAATGGCCTGAGAAGGTGGGAGACATTTGCGCTACAGATGAGGACGACGTCCACCTCTGGGGCGAGCATAGCTCTTCGGCAGAGGAGGTTGTCTTCGGTGGGACACTGGATGCTACCTTTTTGGCGCAGTAGGAGAGTGCACCGGGTGAGGCATTGCAGAGATAAGTGATAATGGAGTAATCAAGAGATTGTTGAGGAGGGGGATGTGGTTCACCTGTGGAATCATTAATTGTGACAACCCCAGATGTTGGACCTGTGCTTGCCTGTGCGATCTCTCCAATCCAATGATCCCCACGCGGTGGTCGCCTTCTTGCTATTAACGCTGAGATTGATCTGTTGTTGGTCCTCCGAGATTTGGCGATTTAGGGAGTACACAGGGTTACGCAGTTGAAAAGCCGCTTCCCCCATTCTTTCGGTGCTATCCACTTGAGACGCTCGCAACACCGAGCACCGTCGCAAGGCGCAATGCAGTATAGGAAAGAATTTAGGCTATGCGAGTCACCCAACCATCATGATAGCCATCCCCTTACATTCCCCCTTCCTAGGCAAACCAACTTCCTACTCAATAATCTCGTAACTTGATCGACCTGAATATTGCATCAGGTGCTTGTAAGTAAGACATAATCACCTTATGGACAGTTCTTGGCTTCTGACATGGTTTCCATTTCTTGCGAATATATCTTCAATTGCCGACCTGTTCATAATGTCTCTGAACGGGATGACTGTCCGACATATCAACGAATGAATACATCGAACATTGGAAGTGAATCAACGGGACTCCGAGTGACGAGGATGCACTTCGATAAACAGCTCAAAGTGATACAAACAATTCTTGTTTCCATAGGAGTACAGAACCAGACTATGCTATGCTACCACTACAACAAACCTCGTAATGCCGTGTACTTTCTTTCTACCTCTATTCCACCGGCCATCTCAACGCAATCCGTTGACATCTCATCTACATCTACAATCTGCATCAGCCTATTTCGTTCAGGTCCCAAACAACACCATCCACGTTCTTTCCCGAACTTTTGTCATCCCTACACGCACGAACCCTTTGAACACTTACTCGCCCTTCAATTTATCTTGCACAACCTCAAAAGCCGTCCCCAACAACTTCTTCTCCTCTTTCATATGACTACTCTTCAACCCCGTTGCCACACTCGCACTCGGGTCACGTCCCGCGTACATGACATGCTTACGGTCATGGTGTTTCGTCTTATTCAACAATGTTTCAATCCTCGGTTGGGTGAAGCTCCATGCCCCTGCGTTTAGAGGCTCTTCTTGACACCACACTATCGTCTTGGCATTGGGATACATGTCCAGATTCTCCTTCAATGATTGCCACGGGAAGGGGTTCAGTTGCTCGATACGTGTGATGGCGGTGTTGTTGAAGTTGTGTTCGGCACGGTGCTTGTGTAGGGCTGTGTAGACTTGCCCAGTGCATAGAATTACACGGTCGATTTGATCGGGCTCTGAGATTGCTTTGCCGTGCTCGGGGTCGGGGATTATCCATTGGAAGTGGGAGTCGCCGGTGAATTCTTCAATGGATGAGCGCACAAGGGGGTGACGGAGGAGGTTCTTGGAGAAGAAGAGGATAAGGGCTGGAGATGTTAGCTTGGTACTCGTATAGGATGGTGGAGAAGCTTACGCTTTCGGAACTGTCGCGTCATCTGTCGTCGAAGAATATGGAAGAGATTGGCAGGTGTGGTCATGTATGCAATCTGTAAGTTGCAGTCTTGATGTTGACGATCGAGTTTTTCTGGTGATGGGAAAACACGAGGATCCTCATTGCACAGCTGCAGATATCTCTCCATGCGCCCTGAAGAGTGCTCGGGTCCTTGTCCATCGTAGCCGTGGGGCAATGACATGACAAGACCGGTTCTCTGCATCCACTTTACTTCCCCAGAAGCGACAAATTGGTCAATAATGCATTGGGCGTTATTGGCGAAATCACCGAACTGGGCCTCCCACATGACCAAAGCATTTGGAGAAGACAGAGAGTAGCCATACTCAAAACCAAGCGCACCAAACTCACTCAAAGACGAATTGGAGATGACGAACTTGCCCTGATCCTTGCTGATATGCTGGAGGGGAACGTAGGTCTTCTCATTCTCTTGATCATGGAAGACAGAGTGACGTTGCGAGAAAGTACCACGCTCAACATCCTGACCCGATACCCGAACATGATGACCTTCATTGACGAGGGATCCGAATGCAAGAGCTTCCGCAGTCGACCAATCGATGTTCTTGCCCTCGCTAACAGTCTTAGTGCGGGTAGTCAAGATACGCTTGAGGTTGCGATGGAGGTTAAAACCTTCGGGTGCGTTACCAATAACTTGACCGATATGCTCAAGGGTATGTGCAGCAACTCCGGTCGGATGATGAGGCAGAACCTCAGTGGCAAGCTCCTTAGGCGACTTGAAGCCGTTCCAGGCTGAAGTCGTCCATTCTTTCGATGTGGCCTGGTAATCCTTGCTCTTTTCGAAACTATCCTCCAGCATACCCCAAACCCACTTCTTATGCTCGTCAATGTCCTCTTTGGTGAAACTGCCATCCTTGAGCAGTTGATTAACGTAGATATCGAGCTGAGGCTCGTGAGCTGTAATACGCTTGTACATTAAAGGTTGCGTGAACGATGGCTGATCAGTTTCGTTGTGACCGTGCTTACGGTAGCACACCATATCAATAACGACATCGCGTTGGAACTCAGCACGCCAGTCGGCTGCAAGTTGGCAGACATAGTTGACAGCCTCAACATCATCGGCATTGACATGGAAGACAGGAGCATCAATGGATTTGGCGATATCGGTACAGTAGGGAGTTGAACGGGCGAAGCGAGGATCAGTAGTGAAACCAATCTGATTGTTCACAACCAAGTGAATGGTACCTCCTGTCGAGTAGGCGGGAAGTGAGTGAAATCCTAAGCATTCGTAGACGACACCTTGGGCAGCGAAAGCGGCGTCACCATGAAGCAGCACGCCCATAGCAGTGGTGTGAGTCTTCTCATCATTGTTGTAATGCTGGATAGCTCGGGTTTTCCCCAAGACCACGGGATCCTCAGCCTCAAGATGGGAAGGATTGGCAACCAAGGATAGCTGTACTCGCTTGCCTGAAGGCGTGGGACGCTCGAAGTTCATGCCCAAATGGTACTTGACATCACCCGATCCTTCATCTTCAGCAGCAGCAGACCCGCCGAATTCGCTGAAAATAGACTCATTTGGTTTTCGGACGACGTTGCTGAGAACATTGAGACGACCACGATGCGGCATACCAATGACAATGTCTTTGACTCCGTAATCCACACTTCGATCAATCAGTGCCTTCATACCAGGCACCAAGGTCTCACAACCTTCCAAACCGAAACGCTTGTCATTTGGGTACTTCGTAGCAAGAAAAGCCTCAAAGCTTGAGCTCCAAATCAAACGATCCAAGATACGGCGCTTCTCATCAATCGAGTATTTGAGGGGCTGTTCAATTTCGATGCGCTCTCGTACCCAGTCGCACTGCTCTCGGTCGGGAATGTGGATGTATTCAACGCCATATGACCCGCAGTATATACGTTCACAAGCATCAACAATTTCCCTCAACTTCATCTTCTCCCGCCCTTCCTTTTTGAATCGTGGTAAAATACCCGGACCAAGCTCGTATTCCGTATCCATATCCTTCTCTGTAAATCCATAGTGCTCCAACCGTAGCTCCTTGGGATTTATGTAGCCAAACTCCTTCGCCTCAAGTTTGATACCTAATGGGTCGATCTTGGCCTTGTGATGACCTCGAGCCTGGTAGGCACGAACCAACAGCTGGACTTTCAAGTGATTCGTGATGTCTGACCCTTCACCCGTACTCATACCCAAGCCAGGCATGAAGCTCGGTACACCACCAGTCGGAGTCGGTACTAATGTTGGTGGAGGCGTAAAAGCTTGCGACATTGGCATATCACCACTTTCCATGTTCCTGAAATAGACCTGCCATGAAATGTGCACACTCTTGGGGTCCTCCTTCCATTGCATGTACATCTCATCGATATAGTTCGCAGTGTTCCCTGATAGGAAGTTGTCGTTTGGATCTGGCGAAGAAGAGGCAGCAGCAGCTTGTTGTTCATATCGCTTTTGCGAAATCACGGCCATTGGGCGGCGACCAGCAGCCAGAGCTACTCTTGAGCTTGTGCTGAGAGCGTTCGGGCAGGGTGGCCAATCCTGACAAGCTGGCAACTCTTCCGTCTGAGAGTATTTCGAAGCATGGCGCCGACCATCGCAGACGACCACTTGAAACACGGAACAAATGAAGAATGGTCCAATGTCGGATATATATGATCTGCTATCCTTGAACCATCAGAAAAGAAAGGCGGAGTAAGTCTTGTTAAAGGGTTCAATATGGCGTTCGAGGACCGAAAGCAAGATAAGACGATGGTCATTGAGGTCTAGATTTGCGGGTATTCGCGTAGCGCTCCGGCAAGAAGAACCAATCAGAGCAAGTTCTATTGCTCAGCCACCTATCACGTGTCCTGTTGCTTACTAAGGTCTTTCCGATATCCTCGAAATCCTCGCTCGAATTCTCTTGTGGCACACAGCTTTTCCATGTTGAAAGTAGCACTCAAGATGAGCTTCTCCTGCACAATTCGCATAAGAACTATCTCTTGAAGAGTCAATCACTCTTTCGGAGTCCCATCTTAGCTTGAACACTCTGTGCCCGGTCATGCGCTGTAAGTGAGCGGTTTTACTTCAAGAATACGAGATGTTTTCAACTACTTTCAGTTACGCTTGAGCTGCGTTGCCTTCAGCCACATGGCATTGTAGTATACAGCCTCTATTGTGCTTTGCAAGATCAGACGAGCTATCATCTAAGCATATCTTCCGACACTGCAACTAGCCGGTTCTCTTCTTCAGCAACGAATGAAGCTTGGACTGCTTCAAGCACATGAGCTTTATCCACCAACCCACATGTCTCAATGACTTGGTAAGCTGGATACTAAGGACTGTTCTTCTTCCTTGCCTTTATTATTCAAGGAGAATCTGCTTCCTCTATTCGTTGACTTCAACCTCATATACAAATGAAGAAGCCTCTTCCTCTGATCGAAAGCAAGTGCTTGTTGTAGGATGATTACATTAGCTACCCTATACTTGGGTGCGCGAATTGTTTATATACAAGATATATTATCCCAGCACGGCTGAGCCAATCTCCCCAACTGGAATGATTCCAGCCTCGCACATTAAGAGGCAGCTGTGTTGATAATGATGTATCTGTCATCGCTTTGGTACCTGAGTGGCAGACGCTCTCCTCCTTCCTATCCCACGACTAATAATGGAAACATGCCCCTCCCAAGACGAAGAATCACTAGGTAAAGGTGCGCAGTACGGCGCCGAACTTTCGCTCCAAGTCTCTGTACCTGCAAGATTGGTACAACCATAACCCTCGTCCGGACACTTGTCTATTACGATCCATGTGTTGT
>Ga0181467_100896_pt2 | contig 12314 bp, 11 predicted proteins | sample InSIn5gowninarea_2_FD_119079 | JGI IMG/M metagenome (GOLD analysis project Ga0181467, IMG submission 119079) | Clean room microbial communities from NASA Spacecraft Assembly Facility at Jet Propulsion Laboratory, Pasadena, California, USA -... ... | reverse complement strand
TGGAGCTGCACAGCTGAAAGGTCGATTGGCGTTGGTGATGCGAGGGGATGGAGCTGTGGAAGGTGGCCGAGGTTGAGTGGTTGAGGTTATGAGCTGAGTTGAGGTTCTTAAGATGGTTAGGTTTGCCCTTTTTTCTCTTCCTTTTCTCTCTTTGCTCTTTGTTGCATTATTTTCCGGTGATTTGAATTATCGCTGTCTGCCATCATGTCCGCGCCTATCCCAGCACCACCCGGTCTCCCGATCCTGGGCAACATTTTGGATGTCAGCCCCTCTAACACTTGGGGGTCTTTGAATGCGCTGGCTGAGAAATATGGTGAGTCTACTTGATTGTAACTATCTTTTGGTACAGTGTTAATGAACAGGCCCCATCTTCAAAATCAACGTCCTCGGCCACCAAATCGTCTTCGTCGCCAACAACGCCTACATCGAGGAAATCTGCGATCAGACTCGCTTCCGGAAATGCGTAACAGGCCCCGTCGTCGAGATCCGCGCAGCCGTCCACGACAGTCTCTTCACAGCCTTCCACTCCGAAGACGACAGCTGGGGCAAGGCACACCGCATCATGGCCCCGCTGGTCAGCCCAGAGGCCGTCCGTGAGGAATTCGCAGGCATGCGCGACACAGCAAAGGAGCTGATCCAGAAATGGTCCTCGACCCACCACCAAAAGGTCAGCGTGACAAACGACATGGACCGTCTCAACCACGCCGCCAACATGCTATGCTTCTTCGACCAGCGCGTCGACTGCATCCTCGGCGACGAACCAGCCGTAATCAAGGCCCAAGAAGCCGCGACCGGCGAAGCCATGCGCCGTCCCACAAGACCCCGTCTCTTCAACTGGCTGTACTACAACCGCAAGTTCGACAACCACATCAAAATCATGCGCGACTACGGCGCCAAGATCGTCGCCACGCGCAAGGAAACCCAGAGCCCCAAAAAGGACATGCTCTACGCCATGCTCCATGGCAAAGACCCGCAATCCGGCAACTCCCTAACGGACAGCCAAGTCCTCGACGAAATCATCAACATCTTCATCGGCTCCGCTACAGCCCCCAACCTCGTCTCCTTCGCACTGTACTACCTCGTCAAGAACCCGGAGGAAATCAAAAAGGCGCAAGAGGAGATCGACGCCGTCGTCGGCACGGATGAATGGGAATACGAACATCTCGCCCAACTCCCCTATTGCGAGGGTATTCTCCGCGAAGCCTTCCGTCTCTCCGCCGTGGCGCCCGGTTTCAACATCGAACCTATCCCCGATACCCAGGGCCCGGTCACACTCGGTGACGGGAAGTACGAAATCCCCACCAACCAGCCCATCATCGCCATTCTGTCGCAGGTCAACCGCGACCCTGATGTCTTCGAGGACCCCAACGCGTTCAAACCGGAGCGTATGGTCGGCGAGAAATACGACAGACTCCCGTCTGGCGTGAAGAAGGGCTTCGGTAACGGCAAGCGCGAGTGTATCGGGAAGAAGTACGCGTATGACTGGTCGTTCTTTGCGCTGGTGGCTATCCTGCGCGATATTGATATCGAGGAGGCGGATGCGAGTTACAAGGTTGCTAATGCGGGGGTGAATTATAACGGGGCGTTTAGTGTGAAGCCGTTGGGCTTCCATGCTTTGGTTAGTCCGAGGAAGAGGTAATCTCACTTATCTTGTTGTCTTGTTATTACTGTTGCTGTTAAATAATTAATGAGGATATGATATACGGAGTAATATACCATGGTCAGCTTTCAGTGAATTGAATCAGATCCAGGCCCACAAGCATACCGGCTCTACAACGTCATGTCCTACTGCAATAGTTTATCCCATACAAACAAGCCTAAGTGAATATCCGATGCAATAAAACCATAATAACGCTCCTGCTACCATTCACCTCCCCTAGCACGAAACAAGACCTTCCTACAATCCCCAATCCTCATCCTTCTCTTCATCCACCTACTCAACACCACCAGGAAAACAACTGCCGCTTGGACCGAGATACATGTCGTCAATCTAATTGAAACCAACACCTTGCACGAAATAAGCCGTGCATCACCTGCTCTTTCAAAGCCCTACACAAGAATTGTGATTACTCCTTGTGGTATGACCCGGAGGGGCAAAGAGGTCTTTACACGGTCGAAGACAAACAATACGAGTTTGCTTAACGCAAGTATTCCCTGCAGTTTACACCGAAGCTTGTCATCGTTTTTGCATGTGTTTCGAAAGGAAATACTACTGCAACTATGGGCTACCAATTTTCTATACTCTTATGTTGGATACCAAATGGAAAAGCTGATTATACCACCTGGTATGATATGGCTCGCGGTGCAGATTAATACAGTCGTTGTTGAAGGGAAGAGACATGAGTCTGCTTCGTGCAGTCTTCCTTGCAGTTTTTTGACAGCCGGGTTCGTCCTCGTTTCATATGTGGGTACATGAGCCTTACTTCTCGTCCATGAATGGCGAGAGCAAATTTGCCTCTTGGGAGGTGGTACGGACACATGTCTTCGTGAAAGAAATACTGGATGGAGATATTGGCTAACATACGAACGCTGAGTGGAAAGGCGGATTATACGCTTTGGCACGATGTGGCTGGACGCTCATAAAGTCTGGTCGTCGTTGAAGCGAAGCAAAATGAGCTCATTCTGGCGGTATCCTGTCCACGCATTCTATGCATGTTCTTATACGTGGGTAGCTAAACCTACTCGCTCATCGTCCACGAGTGGCATGAGAGACCTCACATCTTGGGAGGTAGCAACACATGTGTTTCAAACAAAGGGATACATGAGGATTCGGGCTACTAAATGCCTATTTTCTCACGCCGGATATTGAACCGAACAGCCGATTATGCAAATATGGTACGATGTGGCTCGTGATGCAGACCATCGGTGATCATTGGAATGGAACAGGTATGTGTCTGCTTCACCTTAACTACCCCATGCCATTGTCATGGTACATGTGTAGTTAATAAACCGAAAGGCCTAAAGGCGACATAACCTCGCTACTTGTGGCGTATGCTTTTGGTTTCCGAATGGGGACCGAGCTCATATATTAATGACACCATCACCGAGATAGAAATGTGACTACTCTATGTGGTACCAGGCGGCTCTCTCGGTTGATGGCCCTGCTCATGTTCTGTGGCCCGATATGGCACTCGCACTGTGTTATTCCTTTCTTCAAATGGGAATCAATTATGCACAAAAATGCATGCTGCCTATCAGCTACATGATCGGACCACTCGTGCTGGTTTGATGCGGTGCTGCGCTGGCGGTGCTGCGCTGATAAAAATAGCCACTTTTGAAGCGCAACAGAACAAGTCTGCGACGTTCCACCCCCCTGTGATTGCTGCGGGTAGACGATAATCCCGCCATGAGACCGCAGAGCGAGACTACCTCCCTGTACGAGGCGATATAAGCGTCGTTCGTCCCTAAACAGATATCGATCTCATATGAAGATCTTATCACTATTATGGAGCTAGAAAGACAGAATACACAGTCCGGTACGATGTGGTCCTGGCGCATGCCGTGGCTCAATTTGATCATCATCCAAGAATCAGATGTCGGGAATGTCTTCTGGGGCATCAAGTTCACCTCCGACCCTACAAGGAACGGGTCATCCGCATGCGCCGTGTCGAATACTGGAAGTGAACACGACACCACAGAAGAGACCGACGGGGAGGAACGGAATGAAATCGCACACGTTGGTTGTATAGGTGTGCATATGAATTTGCTTGTTCCCACGACACGGCTGCACGGGCCAAGATACAGCAATATAATGACGCATCAAGGCAATCATCTGGCAGACTTCCTGCTAGTTTCTCTCTCTTTTCTTTCTGCCGTCTACCTGTCGACGAAAAGATGACATCTCGCGAACAAGTCGATGGATGCGTGGGTTGGTTGGCCGGTCTCTATCTCCAACGCATCTTGCAACTACCATCCCGGAGACGGGCGATTTGGAGGCCGAAGAGCACGTACCAAACGAGGGTAGAGAAAGAATGATTTCACATACTGGTTCAAGGGGAGCTGCAAATGCTGGTATTCTTCTACCAACCCAGAAGTGACTTTGATCATGAGAGATATGGTTCTAATGCCAACTAAAGAGGGATCTCACATGAGGTTTGGAAATGTGCGCCTCTCTCACGCCTGCCAAACCCGACGCGTGTGCACTGACTACTCTCTGTGGTATGATCTGGCAGCGCAGGTTGATTGAGAAATCGCCATTGTTGCCAGTGTGAAAGATTCCCTGCTCATCCTAATCTGTCTGCACGTATGAGCAAGGCACCCAGTGCCGACTCAAGGTATATTTGCCGTTTGGGATGAGATATATGAGTCTCTGAGTTGAAGACCAGAAAACCATTCATGCTACTCACAATGTACATGGTTGGATTTGCATGGAAAACTGATTATTCCCTGTGGTATACATCGGACGCACAGGTTAATTGAGTCTTTGCTTTTATTGTTGAAGCGAAACGATACTTGCCTGCCCTGCCTGCTCAGTCTGTGGGCAGCTTCCAGGTGGAGACTTATACAAAGGGCTTTCATTGACTATACCGGACAGCACACACATATTGGGCAGAATATCCCTCCAATGTAGGTGATGATAGTAGAGTTGTGCTATCCAACTCATCAGCAGACAACACATGACTCTAGGTACTCCAGGCTGGTGAAAGGCCTTAGAGAACCTGGAGCATTGCTATCACACTGGTAAGCACTAGAATCACTCTTACACCTCAGCTTCAGTATGTGTCTTGATTTATTTAACCTGGATTGGCCATGCACTGTTAATGACAGTAATAATTGATAAATATGTCACACATACTGACTACAGCTTCTCATTGTTTTAGACCTATACAAATCAAGATCCAGCAGCCATCTACCCAGAATCATGCCTTGCAGACTACTCATGTTGGTACGACGTGACAACGCAGATTGATCGAGCCATTTTGTTGGATGAGACGAATCTGCTTGGTGCAGCTGCGCCTCCTCATTTATGGGCATGAGTAAGTCCTTCTTTTCGTCACCGGAGAGCTATTTGCCGTTCGGAAAAAGACAGATGAGCTTCCAGGTAGAGGTCTACATTACGCAGGAAAGTGGCCCATCGGATGCAAAATCTATTTCGCATAGAAATCTGATTTTCTGTTCAGGTTTAACACAGACAAGCATTGAACTGATCTTTCACAGGCATGAGTAGACAATTCTGCTTAGCCCGTTGAAAACCATTGCACTTCCAGGTCGAGTCACTGGTATATATAAAATCCCCGGCCGATTTTTTCTCTCGGTGTTATGATGGAGCGGATCAATTTTTAGTGTTGAGCTAGGAGCAATCAGCTTGGCGTCAACTGCTCGTACGTATGAGTAGGTGGAGGACACACTTTTCTGTCCCATTTGGACAGGGTTTAACTTTCTATTATGCCGAACACATGGTGGGGAAACGAGAAGGTATAGCGACGGACAGCTATGCCTCCAGGCTCTATACCTGGACAGTCACTCTCCATTGGTTACTGTTGATACACTTATGTGAAGCTTCTCACCAAGTTGCTGCTGAGATTCAAGATGAGCTCCCAATGATGCCTCTGGAAAAAGTTTCTCGTTGCTGGAAAAAAGTTGCACCACACCAGGCCACAGCAATGGCCTCCACGGGCTTGTCGAAAGAAGCCAGTTTCGAGACAAAACTTGGGTTTCTTATACGCAAGGATAACATCCCTTCAGATGGTAAATCGTTTATTTACGGCAGTTGGTCCACTTCTTGGTCGTTGGTGGGGTGCCAAAACTTCGGCATTGAAGAACCATGCAGAATTGTTAAGCGAGCTCATTGACGGCTGGCCGTGGTCACTCCATAACAGAGAGGGTGATGACCTTTGGAGAACCTGATTTGAGGTGAATTATGCTGTGGTATAATTACTAAAGAGCCTCATAAGAAGCAAACATTGAATCCTTATCCCTCGGGGTATGTACGGTACATAACAGAGAGGAACAAACAGAGAGGAACAAACAATCCACGCTTAAATAACACAGGATTGTGCAAGAGCTGAGATAAGACGAGCCCGCCACTGGCTACTAGTTATCTGGAAGACGTCTTGTTAGCCAAGCTAGAGAAACGTGCAGCATCGAGCGAACAGACATTGTCTACGATCGCGCCATTATCACATAAGAGCTCTGATTCTCTCGGGGTGTTTTAGATTGTGCTGGTTTTGAATATTGAGGGGATGCATAGTATGTAATCCTCTCTAAACCTCATCCATTCCATTCTCCATCCCCCATATGCTAACCAACATACATTATTGCACCAGATCATGTAATGTGGCTAAGAAGCTCAGTGAGCCCTTGATCCCAGGAAAGCACTTTTTTTTTTTTTTTTTCCCCAAACCGATGAAAAAAGATGGACAAACGATAGGGACTTTGGGTGGACGCAGGGAGGTGGCGAAACTTGGCCGTACAAGATGCTCGGGTTTTTGTGCATCAAGCAGTACCATCACTATGAGACACTATTGCTGAAGGTTTATCTATCTGTGGAATCGCTTTTGGTTTGTTGTCTGAAGCAAGGAACGGGCGACGTATGGAGATTAAAAAAAAGACATGGAATCAATCCCATAGTAAGGAGAATTAGCTGGCGCTGAAGCATTCCGGCTATACCATGGCGAGATAGAAGGCAGATACAGTGCCAGATTTAAATTCGTTTACCAGTCTATTGACCATTTATGTACTTAACGAACAATTTTCATTCTATCTTTTGGTAATTAATCCAAAATGTAATAAAGCTTAGACGGTATATGGGAATAAACCACTGCTCCTTTCCTCCAGTATACCCAGCCAGCTGGATGCACACTCATATCTACATGAAGTAATCTAAACCACCCAACCAATACCAACATCTTACCAAAATTCTAGACAAACAGCCTAAGCGCTAATACAGGCGCTTACCGAGAAAATAACACGGAGGACGGAGCAAACCCACTCCAAAGTCCAAAATCTTCTTCCCGGCAGGGTTCGCGAATCAATGCTTACCCGCACAAACTCGCACGCAGATCCCGCAGAAGAGCACCCATCTTCTCAGCTCCGAGCTTGTAGTACGCCAATCCACCAAGCGCAATCGAGTACCCAACAAACTGCTGGAAGGTAACGGGGTCACGGAAGATAGCCATGGATGCGAAAACAAGGAGGATATCCTTAAGGATACCAGCCATAGTGAGGACCACGGCGGAGGTTTTGCCGATCTACACATTCATCAGTACTGCGATTTCGTAACTAATTGGAGGAGTGCTCACCAAAAGGACGACGGAGACGTTAAGCAAGAACGCAATCATTGCGTTAGCAATCAACGTACCCATACCCAAGCCGTAGATATCAGCCATGGTCATGCGCGGGAGTTCAGTGAAGAGGGTGACGACGCCGTTTGTCACGGCGCATGCGGGCGCGTAGTAGTACAGCGAGACCAGAGGGTCCATCTTGAATTCGGCGGAGCTGAGGAGGCGCTGGACCATAACGAGACGGAGGGCCTCGAAGATGATACCGCCGACTTGGACTGTGGCTTTATTAGTCCACATATTCCGGAGAGGGAAAAAGGGCAAAGTGACGCACTCAGGAATCCAAACATATCGAACTTAATCTCCCCAAACGATGCAATCGCGACACCAACCACGATTGCGAACACATTGCCCAACGTGCGGAGATTAGCGGGCGCAATGCCAAAGGCCCAAGTCGCCACAAGAGTCGCGACGGCGTTGGTTGCCTTTATAATTGTCAGATCGACATTTCCTTCCGTTTTCTTGGCGGTCAAGACTCACCTTGAGCATCTGAATAAAAGACACAGAGAGATACAAATACGACAGGTTTCCGCAGATAAGACTCAAACTGAACATGAGACCGATGGGCACAATGGCGCGACTGGTTGCTACGGATTAGCTGCATTCTCAATGGTAATGATTTTGATATGGCATACGTGTAAGTCCGCGGGTTCATGGGAACATTATGCCGCGAGTCCAGTTTATCGGTGAACCGCGCCAGAATCTGGGTCATGAAGGTCGCGAATCCCATGTGCCATGTTGTCAGGAATAGCGCTAGAAGAGTCAATAATTTGCTTGATCGCAAACAGCATACAGTCGTGACTTACGGAAATCTAGATCGGAATTAGCACAAAATCACAGAATCACATAAAAAGGGGTCCGAAAACTCACTGAACTTGGCGGTCGCAAGCACCCACTTGTTGAAGAGAATAACACTCGAACTCAACGCGATCCATAGACTACTCAATGTCAGTTTAGGCGTAAATGAGATACTCGTGAAGCCCGTAAAACTCACGCGATGTAAACAGCAGGATGTAAACCAGTGTCGGCGGACTGGCTGGCCTGTCCGCTCTCGAGTTTGCGGTCGGCATCCTGCGAACGACGGGGGGCCATGGTGATAACACTACTCGTACAGAGTCAATTGGAAGGAGAATGTTGTAAAGAAGAAGAGAAAATGCAGGGGAAACAAGGAGGGAAGAAATGGAGAATATAAGCGAAATAAACACGCCCGAAAGGATCGCGATCGTCGAATACGCGCGTCAATTGGTCAATCTTATCTGATTCTAATTTGTAGCGCGACTGGGACTTTTCACTTCGAAATAAACACGAATTCGATACTAGTATTATGGCCAAAGTAAATAATGCAAGCAAATACTAGGGCTAATTATTATGTCATCTTCTCACTCAGGCTAGATTCTGACACAAAAGACAACTTAACATCATAGCATCAAATCTTCAAGATGGCAGAAAAGGCCTTTTGCCATATATGAAATCCTAGAACGAGTCCTCATCTATACAGACAGGCGCACGCTACTACTATCCCAGTGTGTATGCCGCACTTGGAAGCTCTCTTCTTCAAACCGGTTAGGTATGGACTGCCATATGGTTCCAGGCGTATACGAAACCCCTTTATCGAGGAACTTGTTTGGCCTTGGTTAATGAACAAACAATTCGACAAGGAGAAAAAAGAATGCTATGACCATTGGAATTCCGAGGACGAGGATGATGATAATTCTGAATATGATAATCGCTATACTCGGCCAGAGGCCAGCTGAAAACAGATGCTATTCCAGCAACCCCCAACATCCCATGTCGGCGTCATCTACTACGAACATTGGTGGGCAGAACCCCCGCTATACACACACATGCGGTTCTTGAAACCTGATAATGACACCCTTCGGTTGAAGGATATTGCTCCGGCATTGGATAATGGTTCCATGGTGTCTGACCACGCACCTTGTGTTCTCTGGTTCCAACCGCCCCATGCTGCATGCCGTGATAATGTGCGAGGAATATTATGCAGGGAACATTCCAACGCCGGCGCTTTTGAGGGATTGTGATTTCCTCATCTTCGAAAACAGGTACGGCTGTGTTGAGGAGCCGGCATTGCATGAGTTTGAATTGCATGGTGATCTTCATGATAATAAGCCTCGGAGTGCATGGATGACCCGCTGGAGGGATTCATTGGGGAAAAGAAAAATTGATAAAGATAACTACCGACAGGAAGTCCATGGTTCCAAGTACTTTCGACTTTATCGTGACTAGAAAGCTAGCCATTATTCTTCTTTTGCACATATAGGCGAGGGGCTTTTACATGCGGTTTCCATTGGGCTATAGGTCCATAGATCCGCGTAATGAGTGTAATGAATTCTTCGAATGTCTGATTTGCTAAGAATGCCCTAATGCATGAAACACCAAACATCCTGCAGCATAGTCAGTGAATGTAGAGTGGTCGATGGCTTTGGTGTCGACCTCGTGAAACTTAAATAAACACCTTCTGTGTCCAGCTTTTTCGACTCTCCTTCATCTCTTTTTTTCACTTCATTCGTCTTTCTCGTCTTTCGTTATTCCTCGTTTTATCATTTTATGATGTTCCTTAAATTGAAGGACCCGTCAGAGGCTTGTGCACAAGGCCAAATTTGCCTCAAAAAAACGTCGCCGGAAACATGTTATTGCACAGGCAGATGAACTGGCCATTTCTTCGTTCCTCCGCTCCTCTCGCTCTTGCTGTTTATATGCATATGCCCAACATGGCATACGCTTATAAACCGTTCAAATAAACTGCAAATAGCGCTTTTCCTCAAACCAATTCGCTCATACAATTCCAAAGAGCACACGAAACCCATTCATCGAGAAAGATATTTGGCCCTGGTTCGCCCGCAAACAAAAAAAGATAAACGATGCTGACGATGAGGCATACGCCTGATTAGAAGCAAGTTGGCGCCGGATGTTATTCCAACAACATACGACAGACTACGTTGGTTTTATCCACCACTCGGTCTCGAAAGTGGATCATTATTTCGACAGGTTCTTTGAGTCTGATGGTGACTGTCTACGAACTGGTGATATTGCTGTGTGGCTAGATAGAGGATCTCTGGTGCCTCAGCAAGAATTTCCTTCTGTTTTCTTTTTTAAGCAACATTATTCTCTCAGAAGGATAAAGCTGGCGAAGGCCATTTCCAAGAGAAATGCGTGTTTTAGTTTCGGCATATCTGAAGGATTGCGAGTTTGTAATTGTCAAGGAATGGCCTGTTTCCTTTGATCCAGTGCTGATATTGAATCGGTTTCATGAACCTAATTCTGGTGGTAGACTGTGCATTCATGAATCAGCCAAAAGTGATCGAAGAAAGAGAAGACTGACATAACTACGAACGGGAAGTATGGTATTCTGCAAGCTTCTTGTAATTTTTATCTCCTAATCAGCTAGATAATCATCATCTCGCCGTGACGCTCAATCTTGAAACTGGTATTCTTTTGACGAGACCGAATTTGGCGCTTCTTGAATTGGCTGCGCATCTTTGTGAGTGACAAGGGCGGCCGCTTCTGTAAGTATCTTTGACGTGTTCTGTGTCAAAAAAGTCTGAGGTCTTTGATCGTGATTTTGTCAGCAGCTAAATACTTGGAGAATCGGTATTCATTGTCGCTGGCTTCATCATTCGGTAAATTTCGAAGCTGTTCAGTAAGACCTTTGACTTCTTCTGCAGCCTCGGGGCCTGATTCCTTGAGGATTCTCAGAGCGTCTTTGACCTGGCCAAGGAGCCTCTGGCAAGGATAGCTTATGGGCATGTTGTGAGATGATAGATTGAAGAACAAGTTTGGTGAAAGTATGGTGTGAAAGTGTAGTGTTAGGAGAAAGAAGATGAAGTGTAGAGAGGCGTTTATATTGCCTTCGAATAGGCTGCCAGCTACCTTTTGAGCTTTCTACTGCTGCCTTCTGCGGTTTGCTTTCTATCTTGTCTATTTCTTGCATGACGAAAGGCAAAGAGAATGAACGTGTCAATGTAAAAGGCGAGAACGGTCTGAAGGCAAATATTTGTCGAACTTTTGGTCACTGTTACTTGATGCCTTTTTCTGGACATTATGAGGCAAGCCGTCACAAGACACGGGAAAGGATCAATGTGCAAACATGAACTCATCGAGACAACTACTCTAACGATCTACTCGGGAAAGGGGGGTTCCTAAGTGTCATAGAATGACAAGACAGATGTCAGTGAAATATGTGTATTGAGATGAGACTTTAGCGTGCAGAATGTCTGACAATGTCTGACATTTTTATTGGAGCTGTTGCTTAAAGCCCTAATGCTCCGGCAGGTCACGGGAAAGGGGGGTTCCGCTGCCTTCTTCTTCTTCTTCTTCTTCCTCACTTCATCCTCCTCTCGTTCTTCGCCTCCTCGTTTTTATCGATTTACATCGATCTACATCGATTTTTATCTTATTCGATCTGCATTCAACTTCTTCCCATGATATATTCAAATATCACCCTTATATCCCTCATTCCCGCCTAAAACAGGCCCAAAACACGAGCTGGGCGCACAAACTAACCACTAACACCACCGAAACAGCACCCAGCCCACGGTGGGAGGCCAGCACAGTACGATATCGGCCTACTAACACACAGAAACACTCTAGGAAACGCTGGATCAACCTGAGGTATGGTTGGGTGGCGGTGTTCCAAGCACCTAGATGTTTCTGTTTCTGTCCCTGTCAGTGGCACCCGGTGCTCGTGTCTAGTCGACTGATCAGGCCTGTGGGAGTTTACATCGAATCACCTGATATTCTTGACACAAGGCTTTTTGGTAGGGTTGGGTAGGGCGTCTGGGTGTCTTGGTACTTGATGGCTTGGCTCTTGCAGGTTCTGATTGGGTGGTTGGGTTGGGCTTGGGAAAAAATGCATATGCAAACCTCATGGTAAGGCATCTTCCGAGCATCATTCCCGGTTAGCTAAATACCATACTGACTTGACAGTTATCACAAAACACTAAACAGGCCCCGGTTGGGTGGTTGGGACGGGCCTGGGAAACCAATTATCAGAAAGAAGAAAAAAAAAAAAAAAAA
>Ga0181467_101092_pt1 | contig 12368 bp, 11 predicted proteins | sample InSIn5gowninarea_2_FD_119079 | JGI IMG/M metagenome (GOLD analysis project Ga0181467, IMG submission 119079) | Clean room microbial communities from NASA Spacecraft Assembly Facility at Jet Propulsion Laboratory, Pasadena, California, USA -... ... | reverse complement strand
ACTTGGTGCCCGAGTGCACATCAGCGCATGAACTTCAAGATGGCGTGAACAATCACAATCACACAACCTCCAAAGATCCAACAGGAAGCCATATCAAATTCCTCGCCCCAAAAGAGACAGCACAGCGTCGTACCATCTGACAATATAATCCGACTCAAATTCATGATACCCGCAGCACCTAACCCTTGCAGTGCCCTTCCTACAAGCAGCATGCTCCAAGATTGAGCTGACGCGCAGAGTATACTGCCTATCATGATCCAGAACATTTCGAATTGCAGAGCAAAGTGCCGACCGTAGATGTCTGCTAATTGCCCAGACATCGGGATGAATGTGGTGAATGTCAAAGTGTAAGCTGCTACGATCCAATTGAAGCTTCCAGAGAGCTTGTCTGGGGGTGTGTGTTAGAATGTTTGTTCGTGTTTGTGGAGTCGTCTTGAAGGATTGACGTACCGAAATGCGATGATATGAGTGGAATTGCTGGAGCGACAATGGTGACATCCATAGCAGCTAGGAAGTTGGGCAACACAAGTCCTAGTAGTAACTTCCATTGTCGAATCTTGTTTTTGCGGTCTTGAGCCTTTTGCTGTGCTGTCTCTTTTGGGGCGAGGAATTTGATATGGCTTCCTGTTGGATCTTTGGAGGTTGTGTGATTGTGATTGTTCACGCCATCTTGAAGTTCATGCGCTGATGTGCACTCGGGCACCAAGTGTGAATCATCTATGGTAGGAACAGCCTTTTGTGCTTCGCGTTCTCGGAGCTTTCCCCGGATATACTTGAACAGGGAGATAGCCATTCTGAACTATCTGTGGGAATATTGAGAAAAAGGAAGAAAATCGAGCTGAATCGGTTTTGACATCACTGTATATCTCCGCATACAGCGTTGTTTAATACTTTGTTCAATGCGGGGGCTGTCGTCCCAAATAAGTTTACTCGCTTGGAGTGGGCCATTGTGGCTGTGGTGAGCGCGTACTTAACCGCAAGGCCAAACTCATGGATCTCAAAGTTATGGTTTTATCCAAAGGCGCCTGATGAGCGCCTTATCCTCTTCGTATTGCTGGATGCGTCTAGTAGTCGGCTATGCCTAACTGGGCGAGCTGGACGAGCCAATCGCAACACTGGCCTTGGCACAGCCCGGGAAATACCCAATTGCGATTGGCAAGCCGCAGCCACGCTGATACGAGGCAACCACCACTTCGTGTCCGGGCTGTGTTCATAGTAAGGGCATCTCATACGTGCAAGGCATTTAAGCAATTTGAAGCGCAACCAAGCAACGCTTAGCTCTCTCAAGCATTGCGTAGCTGGAAACACTTGGTGGCTTATATGCTGCGCCTCCACCATTATTCCAATTCAGATTGGATGCAACTTCGGGGTTAGGCTTTGTGTAGGTTAGTTACCCTATGGGAGTACAAGACATATAGGCAGACGCGACCAGGCTAGACACGTAGGTGCCTAGGTAAAAGTGAGATGCACGTAACTTTCTCCAGGCACCTAATTGTGTTGTCAGTTTTCTAGATATCTTGTTGCGTCTCCATTGACTTTCAGATTGGTTCCGTTGATAACGTTGGTAACTTGAGGTTTTGTCAGGTGAAGTCGTGCTTAGACATGTAAGTGGACAGTGATCCAACAAACTGCAGAGGTCATTTTGAAACCTCGAGCGAAGCTTTGCTATTGATATTGTTCAACAATTTCATCAGGAACGGGATGAGCGAAGTTGCGACGTTGGGGTTGATACTTTCAGTAGTTCATGCCAAGCCGGGGTTCAATGATGTACTAGCCCCCACCCCCATAAGAAGTACATAAGCAAGCTTGCGGTCTTTGTGCCACATCTCCGTGTCGCTGTACATCAAAACCAAAACATCAGTCATGAAGCCCATAATAGCCGTCCCTGCAATCGCTGCGCTCATTTATAGAGCGTGGTCGCGGAACTCGCTGACTCCTGTTGGCATCCTTGCAGCATTTGTGACAGCCGTCATTCATACCGTGCATCCTTGGAGCGTTTTCACAGTGCTGCTTGCCGTCTTCTTCTTAGCCGGGAGTTCCGTCACGAAAGTATGTCACATTTGTGCTTCAAAACAGACGGTAAATAACAAAATATAGGTCAAGCATGACATTAAAGCAAAGCTTACTCAGTCCGCGACTGGTGCATCCGGTGGAGAAGGTGCGCGCAACCATATCCAAGTGTTCGCAAACTCCGGTATAGCTTCGGTTTTAATACTGCTCCACCTCTGGGAGCTCAGGAAGGATGGACGATATGAAGACGAGGGTCTCTGCTGGACTGGAAACAGTGATGTGTTGGTAACAGGCATCGTAGCGTATGGCATTCGCCTTTGGCCACGGAATTGATACTGACATGCATTAGAAACTATGCCGCAGTCGCTGCAGATACCTTTTCATCTGAACTTGGAATCTTGTCGAAATCCAAGCCACGCCTGATAACCGCTCCATGGCGTATCGTCCCGCCTGGCACAAATGGCGGGGTGACCACGACGGGTCTTGGTGCGGGACTAGTCGGCGCACTGATAATCTCCCTCAGTTCTACGATGTTCATGCCGTTTTGCAAAGACTGGAGCTTTGCTGAGAAGACAAAGTACACTCTTGCAATGACAGCAGCTGGGTTTAGTGGAACACTCCTTGATTCTTTTCTAGGAGCTCTTTTGCAGGCTAGCGTGGTTGACGTACACTCGGGCAAGGTTGTTGAAGGTGAGGGGGGAAGAAAGGTGCTTGTACACAGCAAGGATGGCGTTGCTAAGGCCAGCGGTACAGACACGGCAGCATCGGTCAAGGCTTCGAAAGCAATGTTGAAAGCCGGAGCAAGTGGAACGGCCGTTGCAGACCCGCAGCATGAAAGCAGGAAGATTGAGGTTGGGAGTGACTTGTTGGACAATAATGCCGTCAACGTACTCATGGCAGGCCTGGTGAGCTTAGGAGCTATGTTGACTGCGAGGGCTATGTAATATATCATTCCAGTAGAAACATAAGCAGATATCCATATTCATAGGCACGGACATGATTTAGTGTGGGCAATGTGGGTGTGCCTGTGAGTCGATCTAGCATCAAACCTCGAGCATTTGGACTAATTGCCAAGGCGCTAGTGAAGCGCGTCACTCTAGGTAGCCTAGAGCTCCGCTGATAGCAACTGCTTGACAACCTGCTACTCGACATCCATACCTTACTCTTGACTAGTCCGACGACTTGAACAACCGAATTCAACAAGTTTGATACGTCCATTGGCTGTACATCACTCTCACAAACCCCGCGCGCCACCGAAATTCAAAATGGTGGGCTGTCCCAAGGGCACATACAGTACATGCACGCATTCAATACTTACACATTCTTAGTCTCTCCGCTTCGTCCCCAGCAAGGCGCACCCTGCGCAAACTACGCTTGAAACCTCTGCACCTTCGGCTCCCGGCGTCCACGATACCCTTCGGTCTCGCCTTGGCCACACATCGGTAGCACCCACCGCTTCGTCGTCATCGACAGCACCAGTCGCTCTACAGTCTGCCCATCCGCTCGAGGCCCGCCTTACTCAGTGGCGCGATACCCAAGACCGTCTAAAGATGGAGATGCTGAGGCGGCAGTTTGGCATTGCCGAACCCGTGCGTAGGGGTATGGAGCTGAAGATTGCTGAAGCGGGGGAGTGGAGACCATTGGCACTAGGTGGAAGCAGCGGTGTTCACAAAGATATTCTCCAGGGACGGGATTGTGAGATTGGCTGGGAGGACGTATTCACTGGCAACGAGCTGCGGGAAGTCCCAGATTTCCATACGGAGATTGAGAAGAAGATGAAGATGAACTGGTAGAGACTTGTTACATGACCAGCAAACCAAGACGGCTGTACACTGCCACCATAGACGAAAACGCGGCTCGAGCAGGTTGTTCCCGTATCAATGGTCTTGGCGGATCACAAGGACATAGCACTTACCCACTTAGGGTCAAGATTAACGAATGAAGCGATGAAGCCAAAATAACCATGGTATTGTGGTGCTTGGAGATGAAGGCATAATGACATTACAAAGTCGTGATGTACTAGATGAAGGAAGCAGTGGCTCTTCAGCCACCAGCCTGCCCCACGTGCCTAAAGACCATTTCCTCTTGTCAGCTTGGGGAAGCGGCCAAGGAGAGCATAGGAGGGAAGCCCGGGCCGACTCAGAGCTGTGAAGATGTGGCGCAGAATGCATGCGATAACGCGACGAGTGCTGAGTGGACGTGCCCAATCATTGTAAAGGAGCCAGTGATGCAGGGGCACGCGCTTTAACAACAAGTCCAAATATGGTATGTTGCGAGTTTCGCAGGTGGGCGAACAGCAATAACGGGGGAACCAGTGTTTGCCGAGATGCATTTGGCATGGCGATGCACCGTGAAGCAATGGATGGAAGCCCGGCAAATGGAGTGTGTGAAGTAGGACGTATACGGAAGACGAGATATTGAGGCGGTGCAGAGCCGAGTAGCAGTAGCGGGCTGTTGGTGGAGACGGCGGGTCGTTCTTGCCGCATTTGCGGATTGCGGAGAAGGAGAGGGTGGCCGCGACGGCGACTTCCCAGTCGCGCACGGCCGGCCAACCTTCCATCGTCCACGCATGAGCCCTTGAGACGCCTCACCACTACACCATTTTTCCCCCGCTGCCATTTCTCTTGTTGCGACGTCGAGGCCGACCTGCGAGTCGCTCCCAGCCCCCGTTCGCCTTCCATTCGCTTAACTTGCCCGCAATCGCATCCGTCGCGCGAGTGAAGTCGGCCGGCTAACCATGTCGTCCCCAGCCGATCAAGCATCCACGGCACTACAAACTACTCCACACCAACAGACCTCAGGATCGCGGCCCCAGAGCAGGAACGAGCCTCCATCGACAGGTTCGGTAGAGATGAAGACCCTCGAGGCCTCTGGCGCAGCACCCGCGCCTACAGACACGACCACACACACCATAGACGCACCTGCTGTAGCTCCAGCAGCTGCATCTGCAAAGCAACCCGTCGAGTCCAGCATCTCAGAAGATGCGCCCATTGTCCCTTCATCTCCTGGAAAGCTCGCGCCCCCTTCTGCGTTAAATCGCGCAGACACCGAGGCCATCGGTCCGTCGACAGACACACCGGCCGCAAACCCAGACAACACGAACGGGCCTGTGCTAGTAATAATGCTGCTTCTTACCAGCGGCGCAAGGCATCCGTACAAGATTGACGAAAAGTACCTGAAGAAGCGCAGCGTCAAGGTGGAGAACATGGACCCGTACAACATCAGCGTCTATACTCTCAAAGAGCTGATATGGCGAGACTGGCGGGAAGGTACGCATACACTTTTCTCTACAGTTTATACAAGAGCAGGGTGTGCTTATCATGAGTAAGCGGGGCGTCAGCCGTGACGCGCTGCTATGCTGCTCTTGCTGGTGTATTGTTTGTGCCTGACCTTACCCAAACAACGCTGGGAAAGAAACCATGGCTCACAGCGCATTGCATCGCATTGAATTATGCATTACAAAGCTAACTTGAGTGAACAGAGTGGGAAGCTCGGCCCACCTCGCCGGGATCGATAAGGCTCATTCATTTTGGTCGCATGCTCGACGACAAGTCGCCACTCAAAGGTAAGGAACTCATTGTGGATTATGCCAAGGGTATTGGCACAGCCTGTGCGGTTCCTCGGCTGTCTGCACTAATTGGTTGATCCGATTTGAATGCATACCTTGCATAAAAGAAATGATATAGCCCCTGCCAAACACTCACTAACAAACCGCAGAATGCCGATTTCAAACAGATACCCCTAATGTCGTTCACATGACCGTCAAGCCACAAGAGGTCGTTGATGAAGAAGAAAATGCCAAGACTGGAAAATCTGGGAACCGGAGAGAGAGCGACGATGAGCCAACGGCTACCTGCCGTTGCGTCATCTTATAAAAGTACTCGTAATCATGCAAGTCTTCTGGTCAAACATCACCTCACAATGGCACTTTTAGCGACCGTCAAAATCATATACAAGAAGCAACAAGAGCGAGAAAAAAGACCATATCGATCGCTGGAATTAGTCCCTTTGCGTTCTCTTTCGCGGCCATCATAGTTGGCCGTTGCAAACGGTATGAATCGTGGCGTTAAACGAAGAGGTGGGCGTTTCATTTCCAAACCAACTTATTCTTTTTCTTTTTTCCCTCACCTTGTGCATATGGAGTTTCCGTAATGGCCCGGCTGGTCTTGTAGCTGGTTTGAATTATTGTAGTGTATAAGTACGTATCCTTTCGTGAGGAGCATTGTCGTTTGGGTGGAAGGCATTTGGGAATAGACCATGTTTGAATATTCCAACACCCACCAATTTGTGCAACATGTCCGGATGTGGCTTTGTCCATGATGGTGCTAGGATTGCATTTACTGTCATGCATTGCATCATGAGATTAGATCGCGGATATGGGCCCTGGTGATCCCAAGACTGCGTTCGATGCCGTCATCGGTAAAGCTTCCACCAAACCCCGATCTCTCACCACCCACCTTCCCTAGCAACCCCACAACATTGCGACTCTACCGCACGTAACCAAACATGGTACTTGAAGATGCCGACAAGAACGCCCCCGAAGGCTTCACAGACGATTCTTACCCATCCTCGAATGATCCCTACGCATCTTCGCCTGCCCATCTAAACAATGGCAATCGCTTCGACGCGACCAATCTTCCGCGTCCATTACCCGTCATAGGCACCTTCATGGGCTTCTCTGAACGTGCCGTCCGCTTCAAAACCGAAACAACGCTCAAGTTCGCCGAACGCAAGGTTGGCCGCCAGCTCAATCCGGAAGAGGCGCAAGCGCTCGCATTCCACATCTATAAGCTTGAACAGACAAAGAGCTATTTCGCTGCAACAGGCGCCGCGGCTGGAACGTGGCAGTGGTATCGTACATGGGACAAGATGAAATATCCATTTTATCAACCCAAAGTAGAGGACATTGATGTAAATAAATTCGGTCCAGTCCGTGGACCAATGGCCCAATTTGCGCGACACTCATGGCGATTTTGCCTCTACGTGGTCGTAGCCGGGCAAATGGGTAGTATAATTGGCCAGCTCATCGCGCAACCCCTTGCAGCGGTCAATACAGCCAATGACCCCAAGCTGGAGCATTTTGGCGTGGAATTGAAGGCTTCGTCACATGTTGAGGGGCAGAGGAATGCACAGCAAGGGCGTGAGATTGAAGAACGGCGTCGAGAGTTCCAAGAACAGGTGAGGAATCGTGCAGGCGGGGGTCCATCGCCACAAGCCAGATGGGGCAAGCAGCCTCCGGCACAACGTGACGATGCAACCGACGATATGAGTCCGACTTCCGGTAATGAAGCATGGGGCTCTGAACCTACTAGTTCAGAAACCTGGGAGACTTTTTCCAACAGTAGTTCATCACAGTCGCCTCGGCAAAGGCAACAGGCACCGCCATCTACAGGCTCTTGGAATCGTCAACCTGCACAGCCGTCGTCATCATCATCATCTTCTTCTTCTTCTTCTCTATTTGACGATGACGACGCATCTCCCACAGGTGGCCTCTTCCAAGACGAAGTAAAGAACCCGCAATCCCAATCCCAATCCCAATCAGGCGAGTCATCCTGGGACCGTCTCCGGCGCGGCGGCCGACCTGTACCACTTCAAAAACCACAACGACAGTCGCCGCGAAGGCCAGAGCCCGAACACAGAGAGGGATCTACGCTAGGTGATTCGTATTCGTTTGTCGGCGACGATGAAGAAAGAAGTAGGGAGCGCGAACGTGCGCAACGGGAGTTTGATGCCAGGATGGAGAGGGAGAGACAGGGGAAAGATTTTGATGGGGATGAGGGGAGGAAGTGGTAGTGGAAGATATGTTGGTGAATGCTTGGAAGAGGTACGTTGATGTACATTTTTTGAGACAAAGTCGGTTTTATGGGCACGAGTGAAGTCGCGAACGAGGGTCGAATTGTATTGCGGGATGATGTATTAGCGGAATTTGTTGCATGATGTAAAAAATTACTTCAACCCTGTTAAAAAAACTAGTCTATATTTTGTAGTTCAATACTCAAAGGGTGGATCCACGATCAAACGTTCTCTCACGCTGTCGTGCAGCATTCACAGCGGAATATTCCTTATTAACTTTAAGAGTTCATAAACCAGCCCACATAAGCAATTACAGTAGTGGGCAGCTAGAGTAATGTGTAGCCAAAGATGCTGCGACCCTCTTTAATTCATAGTTACGGAATTTCTGACGTCGTTTTATATTCATGTTCCTTGGCGCAGCGTATTAAGTGTGAACGGATCGGCATCACGGGTTTAATCATTAACATAAATGGAATATTTTCGTGAGTGGACTGGACGAGGGGGAAGGTCGATATCTATTGCTACTCACTCTGAACTGCCCAGTGGATCATCTATGCGTACTTTCTTCCTGTGTCTCTCGGGCAGTGTTTTGCCGGTCGCAGTGCGGACTGGAACGCGGGGACCATGTGAATCGGTGTTTTTTCTGCGGCTCGACCAGCGTTTGCTGTGCAGCCATGAATCAGAGCGGTGAGAGTCAAAGAGGCGTTTTTGTATCCCCATCGCAGCGCTGTTTGAATCATCCGCTCGTTCTTTGTCCTTTCGGTGTTTGTTGAGGTTCCAAGGACGACGGTGATGGCGGAACATGTGCATTTTCGTTGCCAAGTTATATCTGCACTTTTGTATTGCTCCTACAATGTCGGTGTGGCCATATGCTACTACTAGGGATATAGTGCCGACAGTTCCAGTGACGAGGAGTGCTGTCAACCAGAAAAGCGTCTGGTTACTTTTCATGTCCCGGATGTCTGATGTGTTCATGCCGAAAACTGAGACAATAAAGGAAAGAGGTAAAAAAAATATGATTGTGACGAGGGTGAAAATGAGAATTGCTTTGGAGTTGCCTTCTTCTGTAACCTTGATGTTTTGTCGTAGCGTTTTGGCGGCTTTTTCTAGGTCTTTGCGAAACTGGGAGAATAGATTCTCTACATATTCGTCTCGACCCTCCAAAGTCCAACGCCAAATAGATATCGACCATCAAAATTAACATGTCGAACGTGATGTGTAGGAGTTCATGACGATGCATGGCATAGAGCTTTAGTTAATCTAGTGACGGGCATGAAGAACCTTTGACTTTCTGTATATAATTAGTGGGTACTAAGTACAGACTACTAGCACATATTATTAACTATGGCTGATCCTCTATCTCTAAATACGCAAAACATGCATCCATGAATTTCGGTCGTAGATCAGTACTGGCAGATCAGTATTTACGTCGGTGATCACTAGCGAATACCGGCTGCCATATGTTGATTCGAATGGTAGGCAATTATGTGACGGTACTTGTGGCTACGCGAACATTTTTATTTTGCTAATTATAGAGCCCCCTCCATCTTGAAGAACAATAGCATACATAGAGGCTTCTACCACGCCACGACCCCTGAAGAACATTGCCTCTTCGTCAACCGATGAAACTGGAAAACCAAGACCAAGCGAGCTAGACCACCAAAGCGAGCCCCCTTTACTACGCAGTATCAGCATGATTTTAATGATGATTTCAACAGAAACCTGATCAGATAAATACGCTAACTCTGCACTAATATATCGGAGTATATATTAACGTAGATACTACTAGTAATATTGCAACAGCAATAAGAGCTTTAAACGGGCTTCATACCGTCGGTGCTGGACGATTTTATCTCTTAATTCATCGCTCGACCGAGAAATTGCGTAGATACTGCACAAATGAACAGCGGTCTACTGCCCTTCCGTCAATACCCTCGTCCAATCAAACTTCCTCCACCCTTTCCTCCACCCTTCGACCCTCCTATCCCCCTTGACCCATTTGCCTTGCCTCTTCACAACCTCAACATCAACATCCAACATGCCGCCCAGCACCTCCCTGGCAAACAAATCGCCCCTCGGCCACGCCCGCTCATCCTCGACCACATGCCCCAGTCCACCATCCAGCTCAAACCACACATGGAAATACGGCATCTCCTTCGCCAGACTCCGTCGAAACGCCGCTCTCCCCATGCCGTTCCGCGACGCCTTTTGCGTATCCACTAGCGGCTTATGCTGCGTCCAATCGCCCGCCTGTGCGAGAATTGCTTCTTTAAAAAATGCAGGCGCCATATCACCTAACTCGAACGGGATAGGGACAGCATTCAACGCCGCATGCCCCTTTCTACCAGGGAACGCGGCATTTTCGTAGAAAACAACGTCGCGGCCTTGCTCGTGGTACATGCGGGTGAGACACTTCATGAAGTTGCGGAGTTCCTCCCACTCGTCGTCGTCGCACTCGAGGAGGTTGGTGCGGTGCGCGATGGGGACTATGACGGCGCCGCCTGCGCTAATTTCGGGTTCTGTGGGGAGAGTGAGGAAGACACGGGTTGCGAGGGAGACGATGGGGGCGACAGGGGGTTGCGGGGGTGACTTGTCTTCGTGGTGGCACAAGGGGCAGGCGTCGAGGATGCGGGTCATTTTGGTGTAGTCTTGGATTGCGGCGTTGCGGAGGTTGATGGAGGATTTGGGGGCGCGGGCGGCGAGTTTTGTGGCGTTTTCATCTAGGTAGTCGAGGTCATTGTCGAATTTGCTGTCTTTTGCGATTTTGGAAGCCAGGAGCTGGCCTTCGCCGCCTGGTTGGCCTTTGGTGCGACGCTCCTGGCGGACCATGTCATCAAGGGACATGTCCTCGTTTTCTTTGACGAGGCCGCGCTCGGTGCCGCGCTTGTTAGTGAGGGCGATGACTTCGCCCTCCCGGCCGCCCGCGAGCATGCGGTTGTCCATTGCGTTCAGGACGACGACATCGCGGTCCTTCGAGGTGGATGCGTTTGCCAGGGCGGCGTTGTATTCAGCCTCTAGTTGGGCAGCTTCAGGGGCCTTTTTCATCTTGGCCTTCATCATCTGGGCTTTGAGTCTGTTGAGCTCAGTTTGACTGAGTGCAACCGTGTTTGTTGTTTGTTGTGGATTAGGGACAACTTCGCCCTGTGGTATATCTGCTGCTTCTCCAGAGTCGTGGAACGGTCGGTGAATGCCTGCCTTTAATCTGCGCTCCTCGTAGAGCTCGCCTGATGGCTTCTCCTTGCCCACATAATCCTTTCCATACATTTTTCTCCGATCAAGCTCAATCTCTTCCTCGCGCGCCTCGTCAAAGTCACGCAGGTCGCCGTACTTTTCCATGGCGACTTCTTCCACACTTCGCCCTGATTCCTGCGCATTCCGGTATATGCCCTTGAGCTTTGTCATACGCCATTGCGATCCGGAATCTCCAAACGTGTAGCCCACTTCTCTTTGGGCCGGCTCGTCAGCCACAGGGGCTTGCTCGTCCTTGACGTCGGCCAGATGATGGTTCAGCTCGGCTTGGTGGATCTTGAGTGCATGCTGTTGCTCAGCCGATGCTTTGACATAAGTTGACTTATCCTCCTTCTTCTTTCGTTGCACGTAGTCGACGTCCATGGACGATGGTGCCTTCATCCAATCATCGCGCTGCAAGTCTGCATCGGCGGCCTCCTCGAGCTGCTGATCTAGGATATCATCGTCAGGGGGTACGTAATCTTTTTCTTGCGGGGCATCGTCGCCAGAAGATTCGTCTTCATCGTAATGTCGTGATTTGCGCTTTCGTGTCAGGCGGTCCTCATCGTCGCTCGAGTGAGTTTCTCTGTGCTTGCGCCGCGACCGATCTTCCTTTTCATGTCGCTCTCTTCGCTTCCGTCGTGCACGCTCTTCAGATGTCTCCCGGTGGTGTCGCGACCTCTTGGAACGGTGGCGCTCGTCGTCATCGTGATGGCGCGAGGAGCGGTGCTTGCGGTGATGTCTATCGCGACTCCTGCTCCGGTCGCGCTTCTTCAGTTCGTCTTCTTTCTTGCTCTGCGCAAGCTCCTTTTCGAATTCCTCTAGTCCCATTTCTGTAGTGTTGGCGACGATGTTGTTTTAATTGTCGTCGGTGATGTTATGCGACGTTGAGCGCGTGCGGCCAAAGTTTCGAGCCGTTGTCAAAGCTCGGGCCTGACATCACCGCGGCGGTTTTCTAGCGCGTCCGCCCCACCTAAGAATTTCCAGAAGGCCGCGTCTGGTGGTTGTTCACTGGAGTTGTATAGTACCTATTACTTTCTTCTCTACACTTTCTTCTATTCGCAACACTCCCACTCCTTCTTGCCGCCGCTTCAACTCGAACAAACCCTCGCCATGTCCGCCTCAAAGGCTCCCGAGGGCGCCACACCCGCCGCTGCCTCGAATGCGCCCGTCTCCATTGTATGCGTGGGCATGGCAGGCAGTGGAAAGACGACATTCATGCAGCGGCTCGTCTCCCACCTCTACACGCACCCCGATCCCACTAAGAGCGAACCATCAGTATCTAAGACATCTCCAACCCCGCCCTACATCATCAACCTCGACCCCGCCGTCCACCA
>Ga0181467_100627_pt3 | contig 12368 bp, 11 predicted proteins | sample InSIn5gowninarea_2_FD_119079 | JGI IMG/M metagenome (GOLD analysis project Ga0181467, IMG submission 119079) | Clean room microbial communities from NASA Spacecraft Assembly Facility at Jet Propulsion Laboratory, Pasadena, California, USA -... ... | reverse complement strand
CGGCGGCGGCGGCGGCAGGCGGCGCCCCACCCTTAAGTAGCTCAATGTAGTTTGCTGGAGCGAATCCGTAGTCGCCGCCAAAGCCCACAAGAGACCAGTCGGGGTCGGAGATGTCGTACACATCGAGCGTAGCATCTTCCTGAAACGACAGCTCTTCGTCGGTCTGACGGGTGTAGTCGTAGAGAGCTTTGGCCTGCGAAACAGGAGTAGCCTACAGAAGCATCGTCAATGGCTGATCTGAAGCGGGCATGGGTGTCTGCGCCCGGGTCGACGTACCTCCTCGATGTAGTTGTTAGGAATCAGGCCCTCAGGCTCGTCCTCTTCGTCGGCGTTGCCCTTCTTCTTGGCCTTCCACCAGTCGTCGTCAGCCGACTTCTCCAGGACCATCAACATGTCGCCCTCAGTGATTGCGATCTCGTTGTCGCCCTGGGGCACATAGTCATAGATGGCGCGGTATATGCCGAGGAACACCATGGCTGTGTCTGGCGGTGCGGTGCACCCTGTTCGCGGAAGTAAAGGAGTGTGTGTTTAGGCAGCGTGAGGATGACGATGGATGGCTGTAAGGCGCATGAGCTTGGGAGCGCTATGCTCAGGCTTTTGATAAGGACCAGATGGGTGAGGAGAATCTGCCTGACATCACTGATGTGCTTCTCCGTACCTTGGGACTGAAGGAGGGGGATATTCTCCGCGTCAGAAAACACTTAGACTCTCAATTCGGCCGCACTGGTGGCGAAGGTGGCTCAGACGGAGGTGCTGGAGGCTTGTTCTCTGGCCCTGGTGGCACGCTGCGAAACAACACTCGAAAGGGCCGTCCAGCTCCACCTGTGGAGACGAGCAATGAGATTGACGCAAAGGCATTCGAGCAGAAGTCCGATGACACAGTCAAGAAGCCTGCGGACGCGACAAAAACTTCTCCTACATCAGACAAAAAATCGGACGGAGCCGGTGGGTTCGACGACAATGCATGGGACGTCAAGCCCGCACGATCGACACCTGCACCGGCAAAGTCGCCACCTCCAGCTGAGACTACACCGCCTGCACCAAAGCCACCAGCTCTTACCGGGTCTATGAACGACCTTTCGTTGTTGGATATGCCCGCTCTCAAACCAGATGAACTGCCAAAGGCACCCGAGCCGACTCCACCCCCGGCTCAAACGCCTGCACCTGCTCCTGCACCTGCGCCTCAACAACCACAACCCACAGGGGCCACAATGTCTCTGTTCGAACAAGTCGCAGCCATCAAGGCGCTGACACAGCCTCAGAACATGGCACCACCAAGATTGAGGCCACAAGCGCCTCAGCAGACAGGACCTGGTGGTCTCATTGCACCCCCACCCCAGCGTGCGTCCTCCGCACCGCAGAACCCGCAACAGAACAGCGCCTTTGGTCCTCCACCTGCTCTGATGCCCCAGCTTACTGGCTACCCAGGCAACCAGATGATGCCCCAGATGCAACCTCAGATGACAGGCTTCCCACAACAAAACCCCGGATTCAACAACTTCCAGCAGAACGGAATTATGCCTCAGCCTACTGGTTTCCAGCAGCCTCAGAATGGTTTTGCGTCATTCCAGCAATCACAGCCAACTGGCTTTCAGCAGCCAATGCAGACCGGATTCGGCCAACAGGGCTTCCAACAAGGCTTCGGCAGCCCGTTCGCAGACCCACCGCGAGCACCTTTTCAGCCACAGCCCACTGGTTACAACAGCTTCCAGCCGTCGCCGCTTAACCCCCAAGCAACAGGCATTAACCAGTTCCTCCCACCTGCCATCCAACCTCAGCCTACCGGCTTTGGACAAAGCCCACCGCCAATGCCACCGATGCCACCGATGCCGTCAATGCCCACGGCGCAGCCGTTGGTACCCCAGAAGACAGGCCCGCCCCCGCCTGTTCGTTTTGGTGTACAGGCAGCGAAGAAGCTGACGCCGCAGCCCACGGGCAAGGCCAGCCTTGCCAATGCTAGTAAGTCGTCTGTGATCCCTAATTGTTTGGTCCATTGCTAACACCGACCCAGCTCCACAAAACCCATTCGGCTTCTAATGGCGTGGTCGGTCTTTAGGTGGCGCTGTTTGCCTGTAACCTGAGCATGGAATTTGGATCGTTGGGTGTCCCATCGCATATCCTCATGTACATACTTCATTGTGGTCCCTGCTTTGTACGTGGAAAAGACGATAGAGCTTGATCATATAATACTGTTCGTCTGCTGCAGGTAGCTTGTGTTGTGGTATTATCGTTTGTAATTGACTATTCCGTTCCACCTACGATTGTATTCTAGACTTGGAGCTGAGGTCGTGATTTGGAAACTTCTGGCATGGGGCTGCAATGATGATGTACCGGCTGCGACCTCAAATCGGACCTTCTATATTTCGAAAAAGGCGCAGCCTCAATACTTACATTGCTTACGACCAATAGCTCTAGCTCTGTCAGAGACTTCGGTTCATGATTCCAACCTTTTGCAAATCAAGCACTCTGTGACAGCTGCCAAACAGCTCTGACATCCCTTGTCCTTCATGCGTTGCACCACCAAGCTTTCGCCAAGCTTAGCTTAGCACCGCTTCGGTGGGGTCATGGTGGCTGACCCGCGATGGCGCGGGTTGATGAGGCGTCTGCGCTGCAAACGTCGCCTGCACTTTTACAACATGGCCTGCGCCTCACCGTCTTTCGTGGCCAAGGCTGGAGCAGAGTCGGAGCGGTCTTCGCACGAGCTTTGCTCGGAATTTGCAAACGCAACAAGCCACAACCCTGGGCTGACGTATCCTAGCTCGACCCAGATTATCCGCGCCAATAGCAATTGGGTAAGGCGCGGCGCGCTGCTGTGGCTAAGGTGACGGGTCCAATGTGACCGACGGCCAGATGATGCGCGCTTTCTCCACGCCAGCTGAGCGAGCTTGTTTAAAGCCCGCCCGCGCTGCCCTGTGATCCACTCTGTTCTCTCTCACTACCTGCCTCATACCTTCCCTTCCCACGTTGCCTGATTTCTCTGCTCAAGCGCGCGCTCAACTGAGACATCCTCGCTTCCTGCTGCGCCTCGTGCACCCCTAAGCTTTCGCCCAGCCAGATAACAAAGCTTGGCTTCGAGGCTCGACCCGCTTGCGTCACCACGATCGAACGAACGCGGTGAAGAACAGCTTGACGCCAATCAGCAGCCGTGAATACTCTTGAGCGTTTTAGCACGCTTCTATCGCAAAATCAATACACAACCCGTTCTCAAAAAAAGGACTCGTAACAACACTATCACAATGTCTGCCCAGGGCTATTACAGCAACCAGCAGCCGCAGTACCCGCAGCAGTCGTACGGCCCGCCCCAAGGGTAAGTAATTCCCTTTCTCACTCCATATCTTATCCTCATATTGACGACCTTCAGCTACCCCCAGCAGGGATACCAGCAAGGCCCACCTCCCCAGCAGATGCAGTACCAGCAGCCCATGTACCAGCAAGGACCTCCTCCCAAGCAGAAGAAGGACCGTGGCTGTCTCGCTAGCTGTCTCGCCGTGCTTTGCTGCTGCTTCGTGTGCGAAGAGGGCTGCGAGTGCTGCCTCGACTGCTGCGAGTGTGCTGAGGACTGCTGTTAAGCGGCTTTCCTTCGACATCAATTGAAGAGGTGGAGGGTGACTTGATTGTATAGCACAATACGTTGTGCCCATGCAGACTGTCAGGAAATTCAGATCGGGGACGAAATAAAGCGAGGCGCACACTGTGGCCTCCCTTCACTTGGCTGGGTGGATTGCTGCGGATATACCTGACATGCGTGTCTTTTCCTTCTTATGATTGTGTATACTACCAACTCGAATCAAGATACCGATTCTACTATCTAATTTCCACTTAGTAAGTGTAAAGACATAAGAGATATGCAGGTAGGGTGATGTTCTAGTGCTACTGGACAGCGCCTTGCTATAGCCGATTGAGGTCTTTTAAGGGAGTTAATAGTGTAGCTATACTAACTTCTTTCCTAATTGCAAAATTCCGCTGCCGATAAGACATAAGATACTCTTAGCTTTCGCTAACCTTGCAGAGCGCTCGGTTTTCAGTTGAGTATAGCAAGGTGCTATACTGGCCAGGCGGACTCTTTACCGATGTTAGACAAAAAAGCAAAAAGAACAGTCGCATCTGTCTTAGGCCTGGAGGGGGGGGGGCTGGGTCTGACCCCAAGGGTCGTTCGAACCCCTGCACCACCATTTCAGATGAAACACAGATTTGATAGTAAGTAGCTGAATTTTCGGGGTTATATACAGCGATATATTGAGGACTGTTAGAAACCATGAGGTTATGGTGGCAGTGGTGTCGGTGTGTGGCCTGCCTGATGTAGCTTTCACTTTGCTCTCTTTCATTTCAGCCACCTCACCGCGACACTCTTTCTTTACTCACCCACCACCTACAACAGAACTGAGAACCGGCGGTGACTACTTCTACTGATGGCGCTCAGAACCTTATGTATGTAAAGGAGACTTTGATGAGCTGTACTATCGTCCATTCCGTGCGAAGATGAAGGCCCTGGTCAACCTTCGCAAAATCACATTCGTCCTGGACTATACCAAGAACCGTTACGGTATTGAAAAATGCAGTGACGACGATGTGAAGCGTTTCATGCGTCTGCCAGGCCTTGATTCGCGCGGTGTCAAGTACAAGGTTCGTCACGAGCATCGCCGGTGGGGAAAAGTCGAGTAGACTCAGGTGCCTCTCTAGAGGTGTTCTGAGAGAGCGCAAGGCCTTCGAGACGATTAAAAGGGTTTCGTGGTATGGAATCGATTAGAATGGCAAATCAAGCATGTGCTTGTGAGAACGCGGACATGCCGGCGTTGAGGCATCGTTACTTCACCCTATTCAGAACGAGTTCGATAGTAGGTAACATGTGGAAGAGCAGATTCCCTAGCCTCGGAATGAGAACCTGGTGCATTGTTGACATTACATCCATTCAAGTATTGACAAACGCGGCGACCCATTCCTTAAAGCACTGACTCACGTGTAGCTTTCACTTTGTCCTTATCTATTTCAGCTACCCCGCCTCCACAACCTTCTCTGCACAACACCTACAGCCAACTCGACACGGCCGCTTTCATAGACACTATGTTTGTAACAAGAACCCTCATTATGGAATCAAGCTGAACAAACACAGTACCCTGCGTAACCAGGAGCAGTCACCTCTGCTGCGCCTTCCACCTGAGCTGCGCAACAGAATATACGAATACGCCATCGGCGGCCACGATATCTCAGTCATCTGGACAGGTAACGAGATTCTCTTCAAGCGCCAGGGGAGATAGCACTGCACGTCATCGATAGAACCAGCTGCCTTGCAATACATATGCCGACAGACATGCCAGGAGACAGCGGATATGCACTTCAGGCTGAATACGTTCTGCTGTCATCTACATTATCTCCCGCATTTCATATCACACCGTAAGACGCCGAAGGATAAGATTACCTCCATCTGCATTATTCTCCACACTCTCCGTGTCTTCGTGAACGTGGACTGGGATCAGGATTATGAATTCTGTGATTGGATTCGCGCGAGCATAAAGGCTTTGAGCAACCTCAACGAGGTCTCGATCCTGGTGGACCATGATGATAGGTGGACGAAGGGCAAGTACAGTGCGGCTGAGGTGGAGCATTTCAAGCGTCTCTTCGGCTTCGACTCGGACGGCGTTATCTTGAACACTCCTGAACTGCTGGAAGATTCAACGCAGGAACCAATCGTCAATGAGGTGGAGTGATGGTGGGGAGTGGGTACGATCAACGACGTTTGTTTGCAAGGGCGTCAGAATATCGGACAGTCTGAAGCGCCAACGAAGATGGCTGGAAGAGCCCAAAGCTTAGGACAGAGGTATCATGGCATCCTGCGGCATTGGTTCATTTCAGAATGTGGAACGGGTTGCGACAGTTTCAAGAATGTCATGGCTTGGTCTTGCTTAACGTGATTTCAATTGCAAGTAGGCAGAGGCAGGAAATATTGATGGGTTCGAGATGAGGAGCGTCTACACTTACCACTTTGCGAAAGTGTGTAGCCGGTAAATGCTTCGCAGGTGCAACTAAGTATAATGAGCGACATAGGTCAAGAACTTCGTAAGGATTAGCATGCAGACCTTCACTATGTGCCTTCTGGTGTCAGGCCGACGTCGGCATTGCGAGTGTGCATTCTCCTGAGCATTCACCTGAGACGCGTCAATGCTGTGACGTGCGGTGGTAAACAATCGCTGAGCAGCTCCTTCACTAACACTCACTCCCCAGGCATACTCACTATCCTCACACTGTACCACTCACTGCAGTATAGAATTCCCTCCATTCTACTCCCTACTATCATATCTGCCTATCTGAAATGGTAGTGCAGGGGTCCGAACAACCCTAAGGTTATCACTCCTTCAGCGTTCCAAAAGAGCGCCAGTTCGAATCTGGATAAAACCAGTGACATTTTGAATGGCAAACGTAGAGACGAAGCGTCAAGGCTCTTGTTAACAGGATAAGTTGAGGTTTTCCGCAGTTGAATGAAAATTTTACTTAACAAAAGTTAAGACAGATGCGACTGTACTTTTTGCTGTTTTTTTGCATACTAAGAGATTATGTTAGAGTGTTCTACTGACGCTGTATCTCACCTCAAAAAGTCCAATATCTTTTCGCCAGGGGCATAACAAATGTCGCGCACCAACACGGACAAAGAAGAACACTGCTTTATTCAACTATCTCAAAAGACCGCACGACTCAAATCTTCCCAACACCAGCGGTATTTGCCACCGATGAACTAGCCGCCCCAGCCCCAGCAACCGACTTGCCCTGAAAGTTACCAAAGAAAGAAGTATCTGTCCCTCCCAACGTCCCCGAACTCCCAAATGCATTCAACTGACACGCATGCCCCAGATAGTTGCTACAAGCCGCATTGGCGCTCGTACTCGGCGCGCCGAAGAACCTCCCACTGTTCGCCAGCAACGGCGTCTTCACATTCTGAAACACGTTCCCCTCCGCCACCACCATGCCGCCACTCCCATTATCGAACGCGTGGCCCGTGTTCGCGTAGAAGTAGTTGTTGACCGCGTGCAACAGCGTGTTACCATCTACCTTGGGGGAGCGGCCGGAGGTGTGGTGGATGTAGTTTCCCTTCATGGTGATCAGGTCCTGAGAGCCGGTGAGGTAGATGCCCCAGTAGTGGTGGCCGTCGCAGGTGGCGGACCAGGAGGTGGAACCGTCGAATTCGCTGTTGGTGAGCGAGACGCGGCCTGAGGCGCCGGTGCCGGCGACGAACATTTGGCGGCCGATTAGGGAGACTTTGACGTGGTCTGTGGGGGAGTGAGTAAGATGGATAAAAGGCGGTTGGAGGAGGGGGGAGACGGGGTGATGACTTACCGACCCAGATCAGATCCGAGCCGTCGATGGTGATGGCGTCGCCGCCCCAGATGTACTGGGGGTTGAGCTGGTCTTGTCAGTCCTGATCTATACCTTCTTTCACTCTGGACTTACATCAGTGATGTGGATGTTTTGGATGATAACTGCATCCTCAAGTCAGTCTTGTCCCATTTCCCCATAGCAAACGACCCCAGCACATACCATTCTTCGCCCCATTCGCCATCCGCAGGCCCTTTCCCCTCAGCACGCCCTTGGACCCCACGCCGATAATGCTCTTGTTGGATCCGACATTGATACCCGCAACGCCCGCCTTGTCGTAGGTCACGCTGATGCTCGTCGCGCCCGCGCCAGCGTTTCCATTTGTGCACCACGACGCGTGATTGATTGCGTCCTGGCCGCCATTTCCGGGGCACTTGTTGGACGCAGGGCGGCAGCCAGTTTCAGTTGCTGTGCCTTCGCTACCTTTGAAGTTGAACCTATGACCCGTCAGTGTCTAGTGTCTCCAACAAGGCGTACAGAGGAGCACAGTTTTCAGCCAAGCAAAGATTGCGGGCATGTGTGGCTGCAATCTGTTGTGTGACTAAAGAACGGGTTGCTTTGCAAGATGCTTACTCTTTGTCGAGAACGATGCACCGCGCGGTGCTATCAGTGAGCCACGTCTTGAGCTGCGCGACGCTGGAGGGAACTGCGCAGGCTGCACTGCCGCCGCCGGTGGTGCCGGACGCGAAACCTTCGGGCTTGCCGACGACGGCGTATGCCGAGGCGGTGGTGAGGGCGCTGGACAGAGTGAGTGCGGAGAGTCTCATGCTGTCAAGAATGGTACAAATGAACTGGTACCAGAGCCGCAGCCACCATTAAATACGCACAAATAAGGACCAGCATCGAAGGCGGAGAATATAACAGCGGAGTATAAACAACCATGTCGATCCTCCACTACCAAATGGGACCCAGTTCACCAGCGATTAGATTACCGCCAGCGCCCTATCTATCACGGTGCTAGCATACGATGCTGAGAAGGGAAGTTTACAAGGCTGAAATGCTGCCGCTAACCGAGTTGTTAAGAGCCGGACCAGGGTCGGTAGATTGCTTGTGTGGAGATGAGGGGGAGGTTCCGTCCTATCAAGAGGTCAAGCTTCGCAGATCCCTGCACAGATGGGCCATGGCTTGCTTGGTTCGCGTCCTGGTACGTGGAAGCAATCATCCGCGCATTAAGGCGAGATAAACGAGGGTGGATTTAAAGCCGGTTGGTAAAGTACCTTGGAGGGTTGTGGTAGTTGGGAAGTAGGTGAGAAAGTGAGCTTGGCGGTTTTGTGTCAGATGTTTGTTTGTGTGTAGGGCGAATGGGAAAGATGAGGACAAAAAGAAAAGAGTATGAACTCGATCCGATTAGAACGGATGTCTCTCGCATTCGTCGTGGGCGCTGCGCTATTGAAGCTGCTGATTCACGATCGATCTGACAGCACGCAGTGCTGATCGGCTTCCCCGACTAGTGTGTTGCGAGCGCCTTGGACCGCTGGACCACGGGTTCTTTGTTTGATGAGTGTATGGCACATTATAGAACATACGTACGAGTAAAGTAAAATAGTACTATGCTCATCGGCTCCGAGCTACCACTTAGCGCTTCATGGTCAATGAAACAACGAAGTTGGGGAGGCTGTCGTTTCATAGCATCTGGAGAATACTTGTGGCTTGGATAGGCTGCTTTAGCTATAAGGGATGAGCCATGCGTGTTCTCGAAGTCCCACTTTGATGTGTTTTAGGATGAATCGTAAGTGGTCGTCCAGAGTTCATCGGTATACAATACATGTCACATCATGGAAGATGTGACCTGTGAAAACACATTTTCCGTCTTCTCGAGGCATCATCTTATTTTGCAAGCTTTGTATGTGCTACTGACGAATACGACCAAGCGTAGCTATGAAAAGCAGTACACATGCGCACCAAGACCTCTTGAAAGATGACAGAGAAAGGTAGTTAACTGACTTCGCTGGAGTCACTGCTACAAGACATGTCTAGCCATTGAAGCAGCGATTGAACCTGTTGGATAAAGAAGGGCTTAGATAACCTTCTCGGGTCCTCATGTAATTCATGAAAAGATCTTCCCACGATCGTAGCTCTATCGGTGGTTTGTATGTTGTTTTACGGCTCAGAATCCTGTGTATACTTGCCAGGTTGCCCCACCTGGCAGTTTAATACATCACGGTAATACTTTGTGTCATCATACATGAACCACCACCTCTCAAGCTGTGAGTCGAAACCGGCAGAGGTGATCGGTCTCCCTTCCGTCCATAATACTCTTGACATATCTTCGAGAAACGCAGTGATCGCTAACCGAGACGATTCCAAGCCCATGCTCGAAATTAGTGAACGAACATCCTTTCGGACAGTAAGAGACTGTTCCGTCCAGGGCCGTTTGTCGTATGCGTCCCAATATGATCGTTTATCGTTCTCGACCCCATATCCGCTCTCAATGATAATCAATGCAACATCAACGAACAAGTCTTCTACCCCCTTCGTATAGTCCACCACCAAGCGATTATCTTGAACAAGACCTAAGAGACCATAGATCTTGTCCCGTGGATCTTCGCATTGATGCATGGTGAAGTTTACTGTACAGCTGTAGAGATCGAAAGCCTCAGTCCGATACCGACGGAAAGCCCTGTACATGCCAACGATTTGGAAATGAAAATCGACACTGGCTGCCTCCGGGCCAAGCGAACTTCCTCGAGGACGATCATGAATGGCATCTATCAGGTGCTTGTAATGGACCCAGACATCGCCGCAAAGCACATTAGCACCTGCCGGCAGCAACATTTCTTGCACCACCCAAGTACGTCCAAAATACCTATTTCGTAGTATAGACTTCGCATGCTCGAACCTCCTTAGCAAAGAATTCTTCTTCAATGCGTTGAAAGCTATGGCCGCATCTCGTGATTCGTAGCCAAGCCAGATGACGACCCAGAAACAACGCTCGTAGATCGTAGACATCAGCTGGACTTGATGATTACGTTCTCCCGTATGCCCCTGCGAGATGCAGATTTGATCGATCCAAATAAATTCTGTGTTGTATTCGTGGTTGCGAAATGCGAGAAGAAAATCGTACAAATTTTGGCGGACCTCGAAGTGCTTCCCATCGATCAGGATAGACGCTGTAGGAGACGGAGGACCCCAGGTATAGGAAAGTGTTATATACACGGTTTGAGAATCCATGTCGAAGGTTTCAAGGTCGCATTGGACAGGACTATCGGCCGGTCCAGGCTTCAAGGTGATCAAGCGGATTTGTTGCTTGGTAAGATCGAGGGGTCTGTAGTCGTACGATTGCGACTGACTCGTCGTATCGCTGTTTCCAGGGAGCATTGTGAGAGACTGAGATCCTAAATTGAAGTGTATGGTTGGGTGAAGGTTTTAGAATTGCGACGAGCCAGGAAGTCCGGTTGAGGAAGGAGTGTGGCTGAGCAACGTGGCGCAGCCCATCTCCCCTACAGTACTTGACCTACACATCTGCTACATTTACAAAAAGATAGGGTAACCAAAAGCTGGTCTCTAAGAGAAAACCTACCAAAGCGCGTCTCATTCAACGACAGTCGAGACATGTCACGAGACATGATCATGAGCATGCGAGCATATCGACACTGCTTCCTAAACTCATGCAAGAGCGACGTGTATTCTGTGTGACATGGCCTGTCACTTCCCCATCGCACCGCACGCGAACCAACAGGAAGCTTTGTTTTCCATGTAAAGAACTAATAACAAGCTGCTGGTTCCAGGAACGATGCGACGGATTCGCTACTGGGCCGCTAAAGGCCACTGCATTTGTCTTTCACGCCAATTAAGAAAACTTGTTGAAACTCCAAACATATACGTTCTGGCCGTTACAGACAATGTTGTCGTTAAGACCAATATGATACACACAGACGAGTGCTAGTCCTTTTTCTGCAGCGCGGCTGCAGTTTGGCAAGCTGCAGGTCAACAGCTGCAGATAGCCGTCGTTAAGCTGCCAATCGAGCCTGATTTGGTTGCTCTTTCTATTTGTATCTCATCATTGTTGTGGCGCGAGCTGTGCTTTCTGCTAGGGCGGGCAATGCAACAACATATAAAGCCCCTCTCCTTACACACTGTCTCTGCTACTTAGTGATATTCTCGTGCTAGGTCAAAGCTCACGGCCGTTGCCACGAATCGATGTACTTTTTGACAACTGCATTTCTAATGAAAAGCCACACATACCTACCTAACCCACGTGCTGAACTTGCAGCATGGGCCGTCTTCCATAAGAACTGCTGGACAAGATTGCACAACTTCTCCATCACGACGATCTCAAACATGCCCTGGTAGTAAGCCGTAATTTCTAATATGCAGCCAGGCGATCAAGACAGTAAAAGACAGGGCAGTGGAAGACAAGGTAGTGGAAGGCGAGGCAGTGAAGGAACCTTCAAGCCGAAACACCTGAACGGTCCAGTTAGTGGTATTCACGCCAACACGATACGTCCATCCGTCCTACTTGAACCACCGACGATATTCGAGCTGGCGTGTTAATTTACTGTCTCCTGATGCGCTTCCAGAGCTGTACTTGGTGTCCAGTCTCAGTATCTGTAATCCACCAAAGCAGGATTATCCCCGCCGCCGACCCGCTTAGTCAAGGACAGACTTACGAGTCATCATATATCTTGCCAGTAGATGCCCGGATCTTGGGTATCTGGGGTGCAAGATCGGGATTGATGAATGGACCAACGGTGTAGTCTTGGCCCTAAAACACTACAGGCACGACCATGTAGGGCCTTTGAGCGACACTAGGAGTGTGTTCGGACATTCTTCTATCAACGTGAAATTATCATCAGCCTTGCAGTACGTCCAGCTACACCTCATCAGCGATACAACTGGCGCGATCAACGAGCAGCGCCGGTCGCCACCGAGCCTAGTTGGATCTGCACCGTACGACCTCTTCAGCTTGAGTTTGTCGTTACTCTCTCTGAATTTCAAGAATATGGAGTTACGAACCATGGCCGACAAGACTCTATTCTGGCCATAGTACAAGAACCGCGCGC
>Ga0181467_101091_pt1 | contig 12370 bp, 7 predicted proteins | sample InSIn5gowninarea_2_FD_119079 | JGI IMG/M metagenome (GOLD analysis project Ga0181467, IMG submission 119079) | Clean room microbial communities from NASA Spacecraft Assembly Facility at Jet Propulsion Laboratory, Pasadena, California, USA -... ... | reverse complement strand
CAGCGCATTTGGTGTGGACGAGGCAGGTTATGTGGAGAGGAGACTTGGTGTATTAGTTGTATCACGGGGTTAAGTTGGGTTTTCTTTCTTCGATGAGTTGGGTCGGGAATGGATACTGGTCTGACCAGCTGTTTCTGTGGCGCGCTGGTACTTGAGAGGATATGTGTTACGTGAGATGACTTGAGTCATAGTGAGTACGAACACTGTGTACTTAGATCGGATTAGATGAGGTGGCAGATCTGTTCGTTGTACTGTACTTAACGGAAATATCCCCGCTGTTGTGGATATGTGATGGAGGTCGGGCTCTACTGCAGCTAGCTAGTTGAGTTGGTGGGCTGGCATGGACGTACAGCACGTATTCCTTCCTGTTGTGGCCGTATCTGCATGAATCGCATCTCGTGCGTTAGAGCTTGGATTAGCGGGTTTGTTTGCTGCTGCTGATAGTCTTGAATATACACGTTGAATGTGTTGGGTTTTGGTTGTCGAGGGTCAGAGTGAAGGGGGTTGCTTTGGTATAAGAGTGCTGAGCTTGACGTTGAATCTGGAGGAGTGGACGGGACTTGGGACGTGAACGGATATAAGTCTACAGGTATTCCCTGTCTCGCTGTTAAAGTCCGCATTGATATCGTTTGAGGTTTTAAGGATATGGCGTTGTTAGACCTTGAGTACGGACTGGAGTGAGTCTGCTTTCATCAGCAGTCACGACTTTTGTTTCTTGCTCATCAGCTGAAAGGGAGAGGTTACAGGTTTGATGGGGTGTGGTTCGTGCATGATATTTGCATTTGGAAGAAGACTTTCCTTCGCAATCGACCATAGGAGGCGGAAAATAGAGGTTCCCGTTCGATCACCTGTACTCAAGCCGCCTGCCGACTGGCTAGTAGTTGGGTGGGTGACCACCAGCGAATCCCAGCTGTTGATTGTTTTTGTTCTTTCGTTTTTGTAATTCGTTGGGATGAGACCGAGAAGGTCTTGTTGTTCTGGAAGGCATATGTTTTTGTCCTGGAAGGTGTTTTGGTCCAAGCGGAGCTTGTGCAGCTAATTTTTGGTGAGATTGCATAATCAAGGTAGAGGGAAAGGAGAAGGGGTGGGTTTGCAGGTAAGACAATGTAGTTGCAAGGCTCGTACAGCAGATATTCAGCTTGGTCATCAATCATATTCCACATGAATGAGATGAAGAGACGAGTATATCTTAGGAACCATATATGCCAACTAAAGCGAAGGTCCCAACGAAAACCCAGCCAACGACCAGCCTGATACCATGTACCTCCAAAGCCGCCTCCTAGACTGCTTAATGTGCATTACCGGGAGTTGGGGCAGGAACTCTTGCTTGTCACATATGAAAAAGCGTACGTGGCAATATTTGCTGGGATCCTGACTCAAAGTCATGGCATGTTCCTATGCCTGCATATCAGCTCATGTACCTTGTCACTTCTTGATTTTTAGCACGCCTTGGTCTGGTCTGCTGAACCTAATAAGTCTGTAATATCAGAAGATGAGTGGTGGTTAAGAGATAGCACCTATCAACCCAGCCTTGGCAGCTGAAAAACTTGACTTGGCAACGGCGCGGGACGTGCGTAAAAAGGTTGCTGCCAGGAGTCCAGCTCATGCAAGTAGCCTGAATCTGGATATTCAAACACTGAGCGGTAAGCCATGTAGGTTAGTCATATTTGTGATGTAGAGTGATAGGTGGTTCAGAATACTCGTTGACAAGTCGTCTACATTGATTGCGACACCCTTTCAGGACCGTAATGAAAGTGTTCCCTGATCGACTCTGATACCCCTGGTTAGGCGCATACAGATTTACTACCTAGGTAACGACTGGAGCTCCGATATGTAAAGAGGGAAACATGTTGTCCAAGAATGAGATTGATTGGGAGCATTATCAGCGCTAACCTGTTATGGATGAACACTTCGGATGACGCAGCGGGGCTGGACCTGCACTCAATGCTTGTTTTATGAGCCTAATGCCCAGCTCAGAACTTGGAGCTTCATGTAGATGGCCACGATTTGCTGGAGAAAGCACAGTCAGTGTGTCCGAAGCTTCCTAGGCTGTCACAATCTCCACGTGTGTAAAGTGACCTACGAATGAGGAACGTGCTGAAACATGCCACTTCGCGTTGAGAGTACAGCGAGCGGGGCAGACTTCGTTGCCATGGTCCAAGCACAAGTACCACGAGCTGAAGAAGTGACTGCTGTTGGTGAAAGGTGCTTTCAGAGGTATTTGACCTGCTAAACTCCTCGAATTCTTGCATCTGACTCTTCTTCCTTCGTTTACCCCATTCCCTCCTTGTGAATCTCAAATCGAGTAAACAGATCTAATTCTTAACTGCAATCATGGTGCACCTCGCGGCTGTTTCGTCTCCTAACAAACAGGAGACGAGTTCAAATTCGGATGTCCGCAGACAGTGTACCGTACCAGGCCTCGAGCACATCAAGCTCGAGGAAGCTGGTGAAGATGAATTCTCTACCAGTGTCTATGGCTCGCGCTTTGCCGCCCAAGACTTACCTGCTCACGAAATGCCCGAGAGGGAGATGCCACGAGATATTGCTTACCGTATGATCAGGGATGAGCTCAGCTTGGATGGTAACCCAATGCTCAAGTATTATCCAATATCCCAAACTGTTGAGAGAAAACACTGACATCTTCTAGTCTCGCCAGTTTCGTCACTACCTATATGGAAGAAGAGGCAGAGAAGCTCATGCAAGAAGCCCTCTCCAAGAATTTCATCGATTACGAAGAGTACCCCGTTTCTGCTGAGATCCAGAACCGATGTGTGAACATGATTGCCCGACTCTATAACGCGCCTGAAACCGGCGATGAATCTACCAATGCCATGGGCACATCCTGCATTGGCTCCTCCGAGGCTATCATGCTTGGTGTGTTGGCAATGAAGAAGAAATGGCAAAATAAACGAAAGGCTGAAGGGAAGCCATATGACAAGCCCAACATGATCATGAACAGTGCTGTGCAGGTTTGCTGGGAAAAAGCTGCTAGATACTTCGAGGTCGAAGAGAAGTACGTCTACTGCACAGAGGATAGATACGTTCTTGACCCTGAGGAGGCTGTCAATCTAATTGATGAGAACACCATTGGTATCTGCGTCATTCTCGGTCTGACCTACACTGGCGAGTACGAGGATGTGGCAGCTGTTGACAAGCTTCTCCGAGAGAAGAACATAGACTGCCCAATCCACGTCGATGCCGCTTCCGGTGGTTTTGTCGCACCATTCGTCAATCCTAACCTCGTCTGGGATTTCCGACTCGAAAAAGTCGTCTCCATCAACGTTTCTGGCCACAAGTATGGTTTGGTCTACCCCGGTGTCGGCTGGGTTGTCTGGCGATCACCAGACTTCCTGCCGCAAGAGCTTATCTTCAACATCAACTATCTTGGGGCCGATCAAGCTTCTTTCACTCTCAACTTCTCCAAGGGCGCATCTCATGTCATTGCCCAATACTACCAGATGATTCGTCTCGGCAAGCGCGGCTACCGCAGTATCATGCTCAACCTAACCCGAACAGCCGACTATCTGCAGAAACAACTCCAAGGACTTGGCTTCATTATCATGTCTCCGGGCGGTGGCCGATCACTTCCACTGGTTGCTTTCCGCCTTAACCCTGATGATGGCCATGATTTCGATGAGTTTGCTGTTGCTCATCAGCTCCGTGAACGTGGATGGGTCGTTCCCGCCTATACTATGGCTCCTCACAGTGACAAGATGAAGATGATGCGTGTCGTGGTCCGAGAGGACTTCTCCAAGGCCCGATGCGATGCTCTTGTTACGGATTTCAAGCTAGCTTTGAAGACTCTTGAAGAAATGGACAAGCAGCAAATTGCGAAATACACATCACATGTGAAGACGAACCAGAAAACACATCATTCTCACAAGAAGGGCACGGGTGTGCACAAGGGTTTGAAAGACAATCACTCCCTGCAGGCCAAGCATGATAAGTCTCACCCTATCTGCTAAATGGAATGTTCAATTTTATGACCAATACTTTACCGATATGGAACGTTGAGGTAAGAAGAAAAAGTCCCTACTACTTGACTACTGTAATGGCTCAAACAGACCCGATCAGCTATGAGAAATGAATGAATATGAAGCATTTTCTTAAGCTGTACAATTGTGTTCCTTCTTCCTTGTTCTTGCTGTGATGTCCCTACTGGTCGACGTTTAATATTCTGATATGTGGTTGCGAAGCTACGTCATCCTCCGACAACTTCTGTAATCATACATCATTAATTGATCTCCATTGTTGATATCAAATGGTGTCGATCGCCAGTGTAGCGTGAATCGTTGAGTAGCTGTTACTTCCTATACTCAATCACAGATTGATGTATAGTGCTCCCTTTGATCCAAGTGTTGTTATGCTTGTTAGCTGAATCACCACTTCCTAGGGTGCGGTTACACGTTTGGGCATCAGCCACCTCAGTTTTAAAGCTGATGAACGTCTTCCTGCCTTTACTAGATCTACAATCACCAAATTGACCTTGAAAGCTCTATCGGACGCCTTGACGAGTCTAACGAGGATAAACAGCATAAATTGCGTCTACATTTTTCGCTCTACAGGTTAGCAGCTACAATGTCTACAGGACGAAGATTTTCTCAAAACTTCACCGACTCTCTACCAATTCTTGATTATCGTCGTGAGCTATATCAATCTCTGGAGAGAATAAACACATACAACCCACCTGTTCATACGTGCTCTACTGGTTGGGCTTTCAACGGGTTCTACAGTGGTCCAACGTCAATTGCATACCTCTTCTACAGGCTGTCCCTGGTGTATCCTGGCCTTTCGTTCAAACAACAATCGTTGCTTGAGTGGGCGAATGATTATTTGAAGCTCAGCGCGAACAACAGGCACAGCCAACCAGACCCCAATCATTGTGGTATTGCTAGCGAAACACTCGCATACGAAGCACTGACTAGTATTATTAACAACGACCCGAGCCTCGCCAACAAAATCTGTTCCTATGAACCAAGCATCAGCGCAGATGTTGGTTCGAACGAGTGGCTTTACGGGAGAGCTGGCTACCTCTATATCCTGCGAGTGTGTCGAACTCATTTCGAGAAGCAGGCCGGCGCGGAGAAGGTGACGACACTGTTGAACCAAACGATCCAACGAACCATACAGTATATTCTTGGCATTCCTCGACCGTGGACGTGGCATGGTAAAGAGTATCTCGGAGCTGTTCATGGTTACATCGGCATTATCACGCAGATTGTTCTCTCACAACCTAAGGACAGCATAGCGCAGATTCACCATGACCTCGAACAAATCATGAAGGAACTTTTGGAAAATCAACTGCAAAGCGGAAATTTCCCATCGTCAGCTGAGAAGCTCGGAGCCAGCAGAGATGATCGGTTGATGCAAATGTGCCACGGCAGCCCTGGCTTTGTTATGTCATTTGACTCCATCAAGGACTTTTTCTCTAACGATCTCCAAGCAGAGATCGCACAGGCTAGTGAACGAGCAAGGGACGACATCTGGAATCGTGGTATCTTGACTAAATCCCCATGCTTATGCCATGGCATTGCGGGAAATGCACTTGTCTTTTCGAGACACGATGATGGGAGATTCGAAGGGCTCCTCGGACATATAACCACTGAACAACTTGAGTCAAATGCGCAGGCAGATACGACCAAAGGTTTGGAGAAAGGCTGGTTACAAGATGCAGGCAGGACTGACGACTTTGTTGGCTTGTTTACAGGAGAAGCGGGAAGAGCTTGGGTGTGGGCTGTCGCTGACAAAAACCTCTCCAGAACTTGCATCGGATATAACGATATCTGACTGTCCATCTCAGTGTCCGACGTGCTTGCATACGGAATATTCGGTAATGGGCGTCGTATCCGAGGCTTACAACGGGTCACTATCTGCAGCTCTGTCTTTGAGGCAGAAATCCCGGCAGGCCACGAGATATGCTTTGAAAAGACATTTACATCGATCTGCTGATGTTGAACGTGGTAGACAGATGCGAACACAGCCTGCACAACTTTGAGCTGAAGCTTCGACTTCCTGCTTCCGCTGCACATGGAGCGAAGCTTGTCAGGCTGCATTACACCGGTTGTGCCTGGAACGCAGTGGAGCCGTACATCAATGTCTACGAGCAGTGACTCAAACTCATGGCAAACCCAAATTATGGATGGAGCTACCAAAGTCGAGGTCTCGCCTTCAATTGGCACAAAATACATGATCTACACCAGTCTATACCACATCCCTTGAAGTCTAGAAGGTGCATTAGCTGCGTCCCGCAATTTCGAAATGGCCATGGACTTCAGTCACTGCTTCTGTGATTGAACAGCTCGTTCTCTTAGCGCAACGTACCTGCCATCTGTGCATTAGTGTCTATGTACTTTGTGGTTTCGAGTCTTGACTACTTTGTCATCAATCAATCTGACCATCAAGCAGGAGTTGAGTCCACTCAGGTTTTGCAACCTCTGCTTTCGTGAAAGATGTCAATTACGCGCGAGTTAGCCATTGTTTATATCTCCGGAATGGTTGGTTGTCTAATACGGGTTGTGTAGCCATAATACGCTGTTATTTGTCTTGTACTATGGTTATTATTTCAGGCTTGCCAAAGTCTACTGTCTACGTCACGTTGCTCGAAAGGCGGTGTTAATCGAGCAAGGCAGACTGCGAATGCTTTTTAACATTTCAATTCGTTCTCGCTTTTTGTCGCTGACCTAGAAACCTCCAAGCTCAGCTGCGCATCACGTTAACGTCTTCTCTCTACTAGCCAAAGCATATTGCGTTCATTATACGTATTTGGCTAGACAGATTGGTGGCTACATTGTACTTCAAAATCAATCTTGAAGTTTAGACGAGCGGCGGTCCAGTTCTACTCCAACAAACCGAAAACCCAATTCTACTGTAAGGTGAGCAGTCCCTGAATCTGGTTGTCGTCGAAAGAAATTTGTGCAGGATGGCCCAATTACACGCAACAAGAACAAATTTTAGTAATCAACTTCGCTAGTGTTTCAGCCAACAGGCCAAAACGCCGCTAGGAGCATTGCAAACAGTGAGTTGGCTACCCGACAGTATGCCAGCAAAAGCCACCAAACAAGGCACTTGTTCACATTCAAAACAGACTTCAGCGGTCCCTTTTTCAGAGTTCATAATGCGACCTCCAGCTGATACACCAATCAAAAGTGGACATTAGACACAATGATCACATGTGATTGGCCAGTAGCCCTGGGGGCCACGTTTAAAATGGTGAGAGGATAGGCGGCAATTGAAACATACAACACCAGGGTTTCTTCAACGCGACTAGTGATCCTAGTACCGAGCTTGTGATGTCCAGGCTATCGAAGAATATAGCCAAGTGCGATTCATTCAACCTTGTTGATCACCGTCACGACCTTTATCATCCGTCCTCCCGATTTGAAACCCCCCAACCTTTGGATCGAGTGTTTCCACTCTATCTCTCTCTCTCTCTCTTGCCTTGCAGACAGCACACTAGAAACAATACAGCTCTTGACACACAGACCCTCGTCATGTCCAACGCAACATGCTACTGGCCAAACGGCAACCAAATCCCACCTTCGGCAAAGTATTCTCCCTGCCTCCCGAATCCCATCTCCGGGCGCGACCAATCTCACTTTGCCTGCTGCGACGACGCTGCGATTTGTACCGACCAAGGACTTTGCGTCGGTAGCGCAAACTGGTTCTACCGCGGCGGCTGCACAGATAAATCATGGGCCAGCTCATCTTGTGCATCGGCGTGCGTAGCCAAGACCACCAATGACACGTTCGATCAAGGTGGATTCGTGAATCTGGTGGTTTGTGGAAATGGAACGAGGAGTGCAGAGTGGTGTTGCGAGAGTGCGGGTGGTGGTGGGAGTTCGTGTTGTGCGGCTGCGTCAAACATGTTGCTAGGAAGACCCTATGCGTTTGTACCGAATTCCACCGCAAGTACGAGTTCGAGTACATCATCAGCGACGACTAGTGGAACGCTGGCGAGCTCGACAATGTCAAGTAGCACGGCAGGCACTGCAACAGGTGCGGCCGCGAGCGGCTCAAGTGGACATAGCCAGGCATTGTCTTCAGGTTCTGATTCGACAAAAATCGGCCTCGGAGTCGGTTTGGGCCTTGGTCTTGGATTGTTGCTGATTGCACTCCTGAGCTTCTTCATTTTTAGAGAAAGAAAGCGAAGAGTCCAAGCTGAGAAGAGGATGGAAGCTATGGTTTCTCACCCAACGATGGAGGTTGCGCAGCCGAAGATGGATATGCAACGACCGCCGCTGAACATACCACCCAGTCAGGATGAACTTCCTGCCTATAATCGGCCCCAGGAAGTACCTGCCTCGAACGGCAGTCAGCGGTACGAGGTGCAAGGTTAGCATACTGCCTTACCTAGTGTTTGGAAATATGTTATGCGGACGGAGGGTGGATGACATCTTTTTATGTAAGGTAGATAGGTCGGTATGAAGTGCCTTTCTCACCGTCGTTCCAAGCTACCTTGATCGAGACATACTTGCCCAGGCTGAGTCGCTCCACGCGATAACATACATATCTTCGGTTGTGATCTGACCTACAGAAGACGTACACATGGTGAACGAAGCAATGGAGGACTCGTTGGCACGTGACGTTAGTGTAGGCCTACCACGCGAGCATGTAACTACTCCCAGGAGAATTAAATGAGCAGCGCGCCTATCGACTAGTGCAACGTGGTAGTAAAGCACCAGTATCGTCTGACGGTATGCCTGTGTGCGGTCTCAAGTCAACACGCTCAGAAATAGATCATTCAGAGAAGTTGAATCACGGGGTGTGGTGTTGCGCATCGTGAGAATATGCACATGGATGCATGATTTTCTCAAATGGTTTTGTAGGCTGAGTACTGCTTGGGCTCGAGCAGGTTGCACTTCGCGTAGTTAATAACCATCAAATACAACTGCAGTCCAAATATTGATAGACCTAACGACAATCATCAAAATCAGATACTTGAGGCGTAAGAGTGATCCACGCCGAGCTATGCGGTGTTCGGAGTAGGACAAATCACACCTACGTCAACCTCTCACAAGGTAGGATTTCACAACTTGAACGACCCGCATTGCATTCATGCTTCCGCATTTAGGCTGAGGATCTACCAGCCACGACGCATTTGAACTTCGACGCCACGACGAGCCTAGTAAGTTCAATGGTATTCGACAACGGCCAGCATCTGTGTGATTCTATACCATTCGACAGCATCCGACAGCCACCATGATGCGAAACAGGCCAATATCGGTCATGCAAAAGACCTACGATGAATGCTACTTAACCTGCTCCACCGCTGTCTTCTTCGAAGGCCAGGTAGGCTGATTGATTAATGTAACTTATGCAGGGACTGACAGGCACAGAACAACGAAACTGAAGCACTGCGATCATGGCAACAAGCCCTCAATCAAATCTACCAACATAACGCAACCAAGTTACCTGCCGGGTGGTATGCGAAGACTGAAAAAGAGAAGGCACTGTGGAATGCCCTTAAGCAATTGGAAGATCAGTGTCAGGAAAGGGTGGATCTGTTAAAAGCACTCAAACAAAGTCGTGAGGACACCGACCAGTTCGACCCTCCGAGTCACAACTTGAGCCAACTGAGTTTGGTGAATAACACATCTCAAACATGGCTTGGAGGGGACACTGTACCGCCGATGGACTATTCGGATCTTCCTTCGTCCTCGAAACCTCTACCTTTCCGGAAAGCAAGTGAAGACAGTGTACATACCATGCACGATGATATGAATCGGACTTCAAGCGGCCACTTAGGAGTACCACCAGCCTTGCCGTTTCCGCAGCCTAAGCCCTCGCGGAGTCCTAGTCCCGACCAGAGGAAGCCAATGAGGACCACACTAAGGCCGGAGAGGAGGGGAATGAAATACAGCAGGACTGCCAGCCAGCCAGCCAAAGCACCTACAACGATGAAAGCGGCTGGTCTTGCATGGGACAGTACGCAACCACGCCCAAAATATACCCCTAAGCCAGAACTGGATCCTACCATTGAAGCAAGATTGAGTGCTCAAGCTGCTAGAAGGAGCCTTGATCAACCTCGGAGAACAGACGATCGTGTGAGTAGTATTGTCTCGATGCCTGATCCAGCCGAATATAAAACTCGGTCAAACGTTGCTACTCAAGCTGGAGTAGCATCCTACGATCCACGTCCTTCATCCGAACTATCTCAAAGACCGCCAATAAGTCGTTCAGCGACAGACCTCAGAACAGAATCGGACAAGACGTTACCATCACCCCCACAACTGCCGACCAGAAAGGCACCACCGCCACCACCACCACATCGAATAAAGCCAGCCGAGTTGAAATACCACACACAAACTTTTCCATCGACATCCAACGTTCCGAAACCTCTTGCCAACAGAATTATAGATAGAGCCTATGCTCAGCCAGATCGCAATTTAAGTCCAGCACCGAAACCTCCAGGTCTAGTGCGGAAACCTGTTCCAAATTCGTCCATCCCACCGCCACAGACCCGCCCACCGATACCACGCTCTCGTCAACCGTCCACCGATAATGTCTCGCCGTCTTCAAAAGCCCGCGTTTCACGTCCTCGAGCAGAACGCAGTCAAGGTTCGGGAGCGATAACACCACCATCTACTGACGAGGATGACGCAGGAGACGAAAAGGCAGGCAACGAACAGAAGTCCGAGTTTGATTTGCGTTCAGAAGCATTGATGGCAAACCTACCGCGAGGATGCGATCCTTTTGCCGCGAAACAAATCATGAATGAAATTGTCGTTAAAGGCGACGAAGTTCACTGGGAAGATGTAGCTGGATTGTATGCTGCAAAGAAAGCTCTCAAAGAAGCTGTTGTGTATCCATTCTTACGGCCAGATCTGTTTATGGGATTGCGAGAACCAGCAAGAGGTATGCTCCTCTTCGGGCCACCAGGAACGGGAAAGACTATGCTCGCAAGGGCTGTCGCAACAGAATCAAAGTCGACGTTCTTTGCTATATCTGCCAGCAGTCTAACGTCAAAGTGGCATGGCGACTCTGAGAAGCTTGTGCGTGCACTATTCGCGATGGCAAAGGCTATGGCACCATCAATTATATTCGTTGATGAAATCGATTCTTTGCTCAGCAGCAGAGGTGGAGGTACAGAACACGAGGCGTCCAGACGGTCAAAGACCGAGTTTCTGATCCAGTGGTCCGACCTTCAAAGAGCAGCAGCGGGCAAAGACGTGTCAATCGGGGACGCAACTCGAGTATTAGTCCTCGCGGCCACAAACTGTCCATGGGACATTGACGATGCTGCACGACGACGTTTCGTAAGACGGCAGTACATACCCTTGCCCGAGCCGGAAACGCGGGAAGTGCAAATCAGGACTCTGCTTAAGAGTCAGAAACACAGTCTAACTGAACCGGACATTATCAGATTAGTCGAAATGACAGACGGTAAGTTGCTACACCTGCTCCTCAACTTCCATTCCTATCACTAGTGGTCACATCTCTTCCCAGCTACATCCCCATTACTAACACGCATGCAACGCAGGCTACTCCGGCAGCGACATAACATCCCTCTGCAAAGACGCCGCCATGCAACCCCTCCGCAACCTCGGCGAAGCACTCCTCACAACACCAATCGACCAAATCGGATCCATATCGCTCCAAGACTTCAAGGCCAGTTTAGAAAACATAAGACCTAGCGTTAGTAAAAAGGGCCTCGAACAATTCGACGAATGGGCGAGGGAGTTTGGGGAGCGTGGCGCTTGATGAATTGGATTGAAATGGAGTGGAATGGAAAGGATGAGGAAGAAGGGAGGGAGAGGGAAGGGGGTGAGTGGGCTATGTACTCTGGATAAGAAAGAACATCACGAACGAACATAATGAAAGGATGGTGAATGGATGAACATTGATGGGTGGGTGTTATGCTACATCTTTCTATTAGGCAGGCGTCTTGGTATAATGAACCGGACGCTTCATCGATTCCCGAATATGACAAATACATACGTCCGGGTTGTGTTTAGAAAATAGCAGTATATTCTATCACTTTAGGTGTCCTTACTTACAATACCTATCTACCTACGTATCTATGGTACATCATTTGTGAAGAAGGCGTCGATAGGCTCTGAACTACGTACATACACGTACAGTATCTTAGGTATCAATCTCTCTGAACACGAGTTTCTTGCGAAGAGCGAACGTCGCAAAACCACATTCGAATTTGAATTGAGTTATTGAGCAGCCGGCAACTCAATTTGAGCTCAATGTCTTTGCTACGTATGTTACTCCGGCTTTCATGGTGATGAACTTACCTACGTATCTGCTTGTTCGAGTTGGTACCTCACTGGACAGAGGGGAAATAGATAGCGACGGTATGTTAGAATCGCTATTTACGAGACCTTGTGCTGCATAGTGAAGGAACGAAGGAAGGGAGAAG
>Ga0181467_101089_pt1 | contig 12389 bp, 9 predicted proteins | sample InSIn5gowninarea_2_FD_119079 | JGI IMG/M metagenome (GOLD analysis project Ga0181467, IMG submission 119079) | Clean room microbial communities from NASA Spacecraft Assembly Facility at Jet Propulsion Laboratory, Pasadena, California, USA -... ... | reverse complement strand
CAAACTGTTGTAAACCGCTGGTTATATTCTCCTGTGCGAAAACATGGTTTAATGTGTTCACACCGTAATTTTGGACGTTTGGAGAAACAGATGTGATCATTATTGTACCTAACAAAGTTACTAAAAGTAACCGAGATTTCAATACACTATATGAGGTATTATTACAACCGTTTATTGTTTTAGCAGTGAGTAGAGGATTAATTACCATCCGTATAAATTCATGCATATTTTTCATTTCATTTACCACTTTAATCACGTTTTATTTTCTTGCTACCGTCAAAAGGTAACCCAGTCTTATACTATTTTCTACAACATATGGATCTATAGCACGTAAGAAATCATCTCTAAACAAATTGATTTGGTTATCACTGGACTGATTCTTTAATAGCTGAATAGTTTTAAGTAATGGGCCATATTTTGTGCTCATAAACTCCCAAAAGTGACCAAGACTAAGAAGTGGAAATATTGCTGTTCCTCTTTCAAAGTATATTTCTGATATTCCATTTAATCTCTCTTTTACGACTTCAGGAATTCCCCAAAGTATTGGTGAAGGCGGTGCATCAGGATTTTTCGGTAGGTATTTACTATTTACTCTAAATATCGATCCAATGGCCAATTCGGGCGGCCATGTTGCGAAGCCTATTCTACCACCTTTCTTTGTTACACGAATCACTTCTTTACTGACAAGATCAGGTTGGGGTGCAAACATATGCCCAAAGGTTGAAAGGACAACATCAAATGATTCATCTTCAAATGGGAGGTTCTGGGCATTGCCCTCTTTCCATGTTATTCCATCCACTTGAGCTATTTTCGCTTCTTCTGCTGCCAAATCTAAAAGTTCAGATGTTATATCGATTCCAGTTATTTTTGCACTTTTTCTCCCAGCGGTAATTGCAGTGTTACCATTGCCACATGCTACATCCAGAACTGATTCTCCCGATTGAACATTCAGCAATCTGACCAAATGAGCAGAAATAGGAGGTAGCATTGTAGATATGCTACGGTAATCTCCCAGTTTCCAAACATTTTCGGCTTTGGTATTCAAGGATTTTTCTTTTTCACTTTCTTTATTTATATTGCTCATATTTTGATATCACGATATCATATTATATATAGTTTTCCACAGTTGATAGCGTGATATCACTTATAAGGCATAACAAGGTAAATAAATATATGACACGAAATTTAATAATTCGAGGCTTTGACGATGAGATCCATTCACAATTGGGCAATCAATCGAAAAAGAAAGGTGTCTCCATCAATTCAATTGTAAAAGATGCTGTAGATCAATGGCTAAAAAAACAGGATGAAGTCCCAAAAAGACATCATCTACTACTTTATGATAACGAAGATTCTATCCAACACTTGATCAAGTCATTAGATAAAATGGCTCGGGAGGACGAATGGTTCAAATGTTTTGTTCGTTCTTCAAATACTTCAATCACAGAGGCATTAGAAAAACTAGATTGGTTTGACGGAACGATAGTACAGTACAAACAATCTCAAAAAGATAAAATGAAACATATTACAGATATATTGCATAATATATCGCAGAATTCTAATAATAAAGAAATATGCTTAGTAGATTTTCTCATTAACGATATTGCAACTTCTTCAATTTCTGAGGCAATTTCTCTTGAAAAACAATATGATAAGAATAGAATAGAGGGTCTGGTATTTTGTGCTTACGAGATGGCTAATCTTTTTAATGCATCTACATCAGAAATGATTGAAATGTTTGAATCGCACGATCAGGTCTTCATCCTTAATGAGGATCAAATATTCAAGTTACATTTAACTAAAGAAAGTATACATAAATTATTTTTAAGTTAATGGTAAAATTATACAACAATATAAAAAATGAACAATCATATTAATTCTGTGGGATTAAGTTCCCTATGGTATAAGGGTTCGGTGAAATATTAACAGATCTGTGAGTAATCCGTAATCTAAAGTATGCTAGAATAGTATTCACAAAAATAGACAACTAAGGTTATCATTATCAAACTTTCAGGATGCCGCGTCGTATCAAGTATTTAATTATTTTAGTCAAAGACACTTTCCCCATTATTTGCGTCTAGCTTTTTACTTTAAGTTGACAGGATGACTCAATTTTGCAAATCTAGCAAAGGATTCACAAATCTGGCTTGTTGGAAGCTAGCAGATAACGATATATCTAAAATATTTAGAATACAATACAGATACTTGAAATAGAGAAATAAAAGTTAACCCTGTTCGATTTAAATCTATATAATAAAGGTTAAAATTAGATGTATTTCATATTTATTTGTAATATTTTTACAGTTATATTATTGATAATCAAAAATAGAATTAAATAATATATTCTTAAATTTTAGTCTGTTTTATGTAGTTAAATGACAACAAACATTCCTTCTTGGAAAGCTTCGGGAGATTGGTTTGATGTATGTAAATGTAAAATACCGTGTCCATGTGAATTTGCTCAAGAACCTACGTTCGGTGATTGTGAAGGGGTATTAGCATATCATATCAACAAAGGACATTATGGTGATACATCATTAAACGGATTGAACGCATTAGCTATAGGAGCCTTTGAAGGAAATATTTGGGCAGGAAATACAAAAGTAAATCTGGGTTTATTTTTTGACGAACGTGCTGACCAAAAACAAAGAGAAGCACTTCAGATGATTTTTAGCGGGAAGGCCGGAGGATTTATGGCTGAATTCGCCAAGTTGATAGGTGAGATCAAGGGAATTGATTTTGCCCCCATTAAATTTGACATTTCTGAGGATTTGAGCCAGTGGAGTGCAGAGATACCAGGAAAAGTGCTTGCGAAAGCAGTAGCATTAGGAGGTCCAATGACTCCGCCCGGCAAAAGAGTTCAAACTATAAATCCACCAGGCAGTGAGGTGGGTCCAGGTGTCGTTGCAACATGGGGAATTGCTGTAAAGGACGAAGTAGATACAATGAGTTTCAAGTGGACTAGAGAAGGCAGGTCGAGTAAGCACATACCCTTCGACTGGGAAGGACCCTAGTTAGAACTATCGACAAGGCAAAAATATGATTTTGATACAATTATTTCTTACCACTATGCATTACCGTTACCATATATTAGTAGCGGGTTCGGTGGTATGTGAAACAAATTTGACCCGAATTCTTTTTGAAAAACAATTTCTCATTAGGAATTTTTCTTAGAACATATTAGATAAAGTGTAACTGGATCTTCAGATTCCTCCTTTATCCAAAATAATTGGAAATGTCCTCTGAGTAAATCCTGAATATCCTTTTCGGTAAAGAAACGAATTTCAAAACCGTTTATATCATAAATACCTTTTTCAATTTCCATCCCCTTCCTGTAAAAATTGTCATGGTTATTTCTGACTGAAAAAAAGTTAAACCCCCCATCTTTTAATACTCTTTTTATTTCTGAAATAATAAAACTGAGTTCATCCTGTGAGAACTTCATATTAAGGAACATGTGTGAGTATACTGCATCAAAATAATTATTTGGAAATGAGAGTGTATTCCTTATATCAAACGTTTTTGAATTAACTTGTAATTCTTTTTTTTCTTTTTTTGCCTTACGAAGTATTATTTCAATTCCAGCGTTTGAATAATCTAATGCAGCGACCTGAATACCATTTGAGGCGAAAAATATTGAATCTCTACCATGACCTGCACCTAATTCTAATAAATTTTTCACATTATTTGTTTTTATTTCTCTTAAACAAAGGGTTGCAAAATGGCTAGGTTCATCACCAAAAAATGTGCTATCGGATTCGTATATTTTATTCCATACTTTACTCATTCTTTGTCTTAATTCAATATTTGAGACATCTACTCTATGATTCTTTTGTCTTTATTCCTTACATTGTGGATGGATTAGCAGGCTACGTTATGCCATTGTTTGACTCGATTTATAATCGTCGTTACTAAAATTGGTTGCGGGTTCGGTGGAAATCATGAGGATATCCACATGAGTTCGAACACAGTCCATCCCAATTATTTTCTATGGGTTCTTTTATGAATAACCAAAGAATAGTTTCGTTTTTATCATAAACATTGAATGAGTTTGGGTTCTTTCTGCATTTTTACAGTTTTATTAAGCGGATCCTCAATATACCTCTAAGTAATGACAGATGGTATAAAGACAATTGATCAAATAATTGAATTAACTGAAAGAGTAAAGAATAATTCTAATGATGTAAACAGATTGCGACCATGGATGTATTCTGTTCGTAAAATAACTAAAAGCCTTTTTGGCAAAGATTCCGAAGAATACATCTTAATAGACAATGCTCTAACTTCTATACCCTTACCATCTTCCAGTTTGCCCTCTCATATTACAGGTGCTCTTGTAGAAACACAACGAAATTTCGCAAGACGAAGTGCCATAATAGGAGTAGAAGATTATCTAAAATCATTTAAGAATTTTTTACAAATTAATGAGTCATCTAGTCCAGCAGAAAAGACCTCAGTTTTTACAAAAAATTCAAATTTAAAAAATCAGATCACAAATGAAATATTCATCGTTCATGGAAGAGATAATTTACCAAAAGTAACTTTAGCCAGATGGCTTGAGTCAAATAAACTTAATCCCATAATTTTACATGAACAAACAAGCGGCGGTGCCACGACACTGATAGAAAAATTAGAAAATCACGCTTCAAGAGCCAAATTTGCAATTATTATTCTTACTCCCGATGATGTTGGGAGGCTGAAGGACACTACTAGCGAACAACCTCGCGCTCGTCAAAATGTAGTTCTCGAATTGGGTTATTTCCTAGGATTATTAGGAAGGAAAAATGTATGTTGTTTATACAAAGATACATTGGAAATTCCATCTGATTTTAATGGAGTGCTGTTTATTCCATTTAAAGAAGATGTCAAAGAAACCTATATGGAATTGGCTAGAGAATTGACTAACTCAGGTTTCATTATAACTAAATATTTTTGATTATAAGTGTTTGTGTGTTTCATAATATAGCATTCAGTGCTATACTATTACCCTTTAATCAAATTTGACCGCAGTTGGATCACAATAGAATACCAAAAATTACAATAGACTATGGACCATTTTAATGATTCTTTTAGGATCTTAACGGTCCAAGAAATGATTCATCTGTGCCTCTGCCTGTCGGATTTATCAAAATACAGATCTAATAGCAAACGTCTACGTTGCAGAGAAAAGGAAAATAATTAGCAGAGAAACAAGCCTTGATATCATCCTTATAATAAATCGAGAATTAGGACCTTGTTTTGGGAGTTTCCTAATAATGATACTATCTTGACACTTTTCAATCTGGATCAAATCTCCTTTTCTATAACCTATTTCTCTTACAAGACTATATGGAAGAACTATGGCTAATGATTTCTTACCTTTTACAGGCCTTAACTTTTTAATCATTATTTGTCATTCAAGAAAGTGATATATAGTAACTATGTGATATTAGTAATTACTAACATGCCTATTGGTAAAAAAATTACTAATAAAAATCTGGAGAAAAAAGTTACTATAGAGGAAATTCTAGACAATCAAAATGAAGAAACTATCATTTATAGAGATATTTTCAATTTCTTGACTCCTGATATATTAAAATCTTTATCAACTGAGGACAAAGAGTCCGAATCAGAAAATAACATGATAGAAGAGCCAGAATGGAATACTTCATTTAGAGTTAGGGAACTGGCAAATTGGGTTGTGGATAACAACAGAAAAATAAAGGAAGAGTTCAAAGGTTCCCGAATAAATAGATCCAATCAGGCTCACTCAAAAACTGCTTATATAACTCATAAGTTAAACAGACTGGTAGATCTCAGTTTATTAGTAAGAATTCAAAAAATTGAATCCAGGAAGAATAGAAAACTAGTAACAGACATATTTGATATTACAAGAAACGGTGTAATTATTGCTTTGACATTAGAAATTGAGAAACATAGCAATAAATCTGACCAATATGGAAAAATTCTAAAATTCTTGTATAAGGAATGGAAAACATTTGTTCCGGATGGATATAGAGACCACCACAATATAGAATATTACCTGATTGAAGAAATCCTCGATGAGTGCTTAATTAGTAATCAAAATATCTTATTAGACTTTATTAAACTAATTCGCAAACATAGTAATGGCTACGATATTAATTTCTCAATCTTAAGATATGAACTGCATTGTTTAATTTTTTCAAAGATACGCTCCGATAATAAATTCAAGAATTCTTTTTATAAAATAGTGAATAATTTCAATATTTTTAAAGGCTTAGATATAGACCCAACTGATAAAAAATTAGAAGATTTAAGAAAAGAAAATTTGAAATTACTGAAGGTTCAATTCAAATTGGATATTGAATCTTTCATTGACAAATGCTTTTCAGAATACTTAAAAATTGACTCTTACAGTATCAAATCTTTTGTATGGAGTTCAAGGGAAGACAATCAAAACAAGACAGTCGGTGAAATCCATCAAAACAGGCACTATTCTGATATTATGAATGAAATTGTTTTGACCTTTGAAGTAAGAAAGGAATGGGAAAAAGAAAGAAATAAAAATTTAACAAATTTTGATCGGATTGTGATATTGGTAAAATGTAGTTCGTGTGGCCAGATCTATCCTATTAGTTTCAATCTCGAATTAGAGTCTTTTTCGAAAATCAGGTGTAAATATTGCAACAACTTAACTATAAGCCAGTATATCTTTGAAAATGAAATAAACGCTCAATATCACTACAGAATTGCGTCATTGGCGTCTAGACTATAAATAGGAACATATTAAGAATTTGCCAGGTTATTTCCCAAATTGTCACGGTGTTTTATATCAATAATGATTTTGACATTCCATAACATGGATTTGTAAATACTTAGAATTTGATTCTTGTCAATATGTTCTTTTACTAGCGTAAAAATACAAATAGTTTGTTTTTATTTCGCCATATGATAAAGAGAATTATTGCAGGAGGGCTCTATTGCAAAAAATCTCGCCTCAGACTTGAAGAAAATAGGAGAAGCCTATGGTTTTGTCTCCTTGGTTGAAGAATCTCCTATGGAAGGGTCGTCCTTAGCGATTGATGTAGTATGGGCGATCCAAATTGAAAGTAAAACAGATGCAGCATCCCTCATCCCCGACAGAATTATAATCACAACCATAGAGATTCAATATTCCAAGTCACCACCGTCTATAACTCACGGGGTAGCAAAGGCAAAACTCGCAAATTCTCCACATCATATTATAATCACTTTCCAACCTGCTTCTGAAAGTAACAAATCATTATGGATGCAATTTTATCCAAATCTTCGCGGTCTCAAGATCATAGAGGGGCCACAACAGATAGAACGCTTGAGAGCCTGGATCTCATGTGTATTAGAAAGAAATAAGGAGATCAATAAAAGAGGTAATAGCATAAAAGAAAATATACTTTCCAAAGCCATTAGAAATGATTCAGATAAGAAAGAAATAATTCATGGATTAATAGCGGAAGATATTGACGATATTTTCTTTGAACCATCTGATTTTATACCTCAAAATTTACTACGCGATGTTCCTAAGGAAGAATTAAGCAGCATAGTTAATAATATTAACAACTCTATTCTGGTTGAAAAACAATGGATAAGATTAGATAATATTTGTTTAAATGGTCGAATCTGGGTATTTGATGAACTTTGGACAGTATTGAATAATGAATTATTCAGTATTCCAATTAAACCGAATGCTAGAAGAGCATTATTCATCATAAAAATCATGTTGATCAATAGTAAAAGTGAATTGGATAGAAGAGTAGTGCAACATATTTCGAATAATCTATATTTATCAAGATTGGAAACACTATTTTCCCAGCCTGATGTTGATAATGACATCAAGTTAGAATTAATTAATATTTTTAAGTTAATTCTAGATCAAAAGGAAAGATTTTCTTTATATTGGAGATATTGGAACAACATGCTTGTTTTGGAAGATGACAGTCCATTTATTAAATCAACCCAAATAATGATGAATGATTTTAAGTTAATAAGTAAAGATCATAGGAATAAAATAGAAGCAGAGTTAGTCAAGTTATCCCAGTCTCCTGAGAATAGAATAGCCCAGAGAGCAGAGACACTCTATGGATGGTTATTCACATAATCCACCGATATACTGTAGATTAACCATAAGAAACATGCGAACACCCGTCAGTCTTCTCTAATTTCTTTAAGTCTTCTTATGGAGTCCTGATAATCTTTATTATTAATACTTTCAAGAACGTCTTTGAGATTACAATTTAGTTGTTTTTGCATCTCCTCGCTGACTTTATCGGATATTTCATCTCCAGAAATAAAAGTATTAGATGCTGTCGTATTTTGTTCTTTAGATTTGAATAATGCAGATTCATACATCATTTTCTTCAAACGCTCTGAAACTTTTTGTTCAATAATCTCTTTTTCATCATCATTGTTGTCTTCATTTGATTGAGCGGTTTGAGTTTCTTTGGTCTTATTGTAATTAGGATCCGCCAACTCTAGGTTATAATATTTAGACAAATTAGTAACAAATGGCAGATCTCTAAGTAAAAGCGTTGTTGTCTTTGTCAGATTATGTAGTTCTTTTAGCGTTTGAACTTTTTCCAGATTTGAAGTATCAGGGTTTGTCATCATAGACCACAATTCTTTCTTACATTGTTCTAATTCATCAATCGCCTTTCTATGGACACCAACATAAGCAAAATGGTCCTTGGCCAAGTTATAATACCACTTCTTATTTTCTTCCTCTTCTGACTTCTTTAGATATTCTATTCCTGTTCTTTCGATCCAAATCTTTGTCTTAGAGGCAATATAGCATTGAATATCCTTCATCACAGTAAAACCTTTTAAAACCGCTTCCTTGTAACACAGCCTCACCCATTCCTTTTCTGTATTTTTTAGTTGCCTAAGAGACTTTACCCTTTTTAATATTATTATATTTTCATCAAACATTGAATTGTGATTGTCCTGCATGTTCTTAAAATCATAATAATGATTATTCGAAAAATCCAATATCTTGTTTATATATTAGTTATAATAGTATTTAGATCTTTCTTTGATCAATTTGCGGTAACAGAATTTATCTTTTAGAAGTAATTATTCAAAAAATTATAAATTAGAATAAACTATTTGAATTTATTTCTAGCCATTCTACTTTTCGCGGATAATCTGGAACAAATTGTTTTAGATAATCCCAAAACAGGTAAGAATGTCCCTTGATTTTGAGATGACATAATTCGTGGATAATTATATAATGAATTATCTCCTCAGGTGCCTTCACCAGATTAACATTGAGATTGATTGAATCATTTGCAGAGAGGCTTCCCCATCTATTCCTTAAATTTTTTATTACAATATTGGGAGGATTTACTCCAATGGTCTTAGCATGTTTGTCAACTTCATATTTGAATATCTTGAACCCAACAGTGTTTAACCAATCTGTATATAGTTTCCTTACAAGTTCACGGAGGTCTGACCCATTTTCTTGAATATATACAGTAAATTTATTGTCTTCAAATTCTAATGTATTAGTATTTTTAATCCTTTTTATAGTATCAATATACAATTCATAATTTATTCCAAGATATGGCAAGGTAGATTTGTTCTCATAAGTTGGTTTTATTATCTCTACTTTTCTTCGATTGAATTCTTTTTGTTTTGATGAAATCCATTTTATTTTATCAAGGAGTAGGGCCTCAATATCTGAATTGGATTTATCTAAGGGCACTCTTAATACTATCTCATCCTGGTCAACTGTTATGTCACATGTTTTTCTCCGTTTACTTCTGATTAAGGTATAATCTATGATTTTATTTCCATATTGGAATGATTGTTTTAAAGATTGATGTTGTTTATTTTTTCTATCAGACAAAGTCAAGATTTCAGATTTCTCTTAGCCAAATCGATAAAATGATCAGTCATCAAATCTTTCTTTTCTGAATTATTTGCTAATTTCTTATTTGGAAATTCTGAAAGAATGTCGTAGATGATTATACTGAGTTGTTTCTCGGAACTTGTCTTGCTTTTCCACCCCACCAACTCTGTTTCATATTTTATTTTTTCAGATATTTTCTTTGTGAAATCTTTGGAATTTTCTTGATCCTTTGTCAATTTCAATAATTCTTCGTAAATAGCAAATTCAAACATATTAGAAAACCCAAGTTTCTTTCTCTCATTTTCTTCATCTAATAACTCTTGAAGTATTTTTTTATAACCATTAAAGTAGTCTGCCTCCTCTTTCCTTGCTTCCTCTTCTTCTCTTATTAGATTGTAAAGCCTTTCCTTCATTTTTTCGTAGTATACGGGGTTCTGGTGTGCCTTTGTTGCTATTATTTGACTGGCCTTGTTCTTAATCAAAGCAGTTTGAGTTTTCTTATTATTACTAGTTAGTTTCGCGATATCGCTGAGGAAGGTTTCATCTGTTATTTCTCGTACCTCCATTAACTGTGAGATCTTGAGAGAACGAATATGATCATCTATTAATTGTTGGACTTTCTTTCCGTCTTCTTTCAAACTTGTTTGAACACCTCCGTAAAAATTTCTTAACATCTGTCTTTTTTGTGATAAAAACTTTAGATCTTCAATATATGGATTCGCTTCCTTTCTGGGTAATACCGCATCCATGGCCTTGGAAAACATCTTGAAAGAATATTCAAAATCGTCTCTCAAATTTATAGGTTCAAATTTTGCTATTATCTCTGTATTATCATTTTTGTCCTCTAGATCGGAGAAATATGCTATGGCCTCTTTTGCTCTTGATCTTAACTCGGTTACCTCATTTTCAAACGGAATCAGAACATCAGTTATGTCCTGTTCATCAAAAATAGCCAAGGCCTTTTGGAGTTCATTTGTAATCCCACAGTAATCTACGATAAGACCAAATTGCTTTCCAGTATTATAAGGTCTGTTTACTCTAGCAATAGCCTGAAGTAACGTATGTTCTCTTAAACCTTTATCCAAATAGAGCACTTGAACTAGAGGCGCGTCGTATCCTACTAACAACATGTCAACGACTATTAGAATCTGAGTAGGGTCTTCAGGACTTTTAAACCAAGTAGTTTCTTTTTCTCTTTGTTCTCCTGTTAAAAAGTATTCGTCCCAACTGCTTCCATCCTTTCCTTTTTCACCTAATCTAGATGTCATTATTATTTTTGAAAGAGGACCATTCAGTTTGTCAAGTTCTCTTTTGTATGTTATGGCGGCCTCTCTGGATGTAGCCACAATCATTGCTTTGAATCCATTTGGTTTTATCTCCCTGGTAAAGTGTTCTATGAGATCAAGACAGATTTTCCTTATTCTAGCGGGCGCCTCATTAATTTTCTCTTTGGTTATGTATTGTTTCTTTAGTTTGTCCTTGTCGTCCTTCATTAGATGGCTAAATACTCTATCAAAAACTTGTTCAAGGGTTTCATCCTCGCCTTCTACAAATAACTCGGACAATCTTCCTTCATACATTATAGGAAGAGTTGCACCATCAGCCTTTGATTCCTCAAAAGAGTATCTGTCAAGTAAAGGTCCAAAAACTTTGTATGTGCTCTTGCTCTTCTTATCAATAGGAGTTCCAGTAAAGGCAAAGAATACTCCGTTAGGAATAGCAACTCTCATTGCTTCGGCATTAAATTTGTATTGAGTTCTATGACCTTCATCGATTAAAACAATAACTTTCTCCTTGGTATGGATTAAACCATCTTGCATTCCAAATTTTTGAATTGTAGTCATTATTGTTTTCCCTTTCGGACTCTTTAGCAATTTTTCAAGGTCTTTAGAAGATTTTGCTCTAATTGGAGTCGGAAATCCACATGCTTTGAAAGTCTTATGTATTTGCTCATCTAATTGTTTTCTATCGGTGACTAATAGTATGGGGGGATTTCCAAATTTATACATTAACTGTGTCGCAAGCCATAACATTGATAGTGATTTTCCAGAACCTTGAGTATGCCATATAACACCACCTTTATCGGTAACAATGTTTTCCTTTTTATCTAACTCAAGTTTTTCTACAGCCTTCGTTACCACTCTATATTGCTGATGTTTTGCAATTTTTTTGATTTTTTTGTTATTTGATACTTCATATATTACATAGTTCTTTAAAAGATCTAGTATGTGTTTTTTGTTAAGCATTCCTGCGATTAGAATTTCTTGTTCTCGTGGCTGTTTTCTTTTAGTTAATTTTTGGATATCTTCTAGAGTAAGTGGATGAGCCTCAGACCATCGTGCATAATGGTTTACGCTCGAACCGATACTGCCATGTCTAGCCAGAATACCGCATGTGGCGACTAGAAAATGATTGTAAAACATCAATCGTTCATACCCATGTCCTCTACTCTGATATCTTGCAAAGTTTTTCTCTACTGCTTCTTGGATAGGACTTCGAATGTTAGGAGACTTGCATTCTATAATTACTAACGGAATGCCATTTA
>Ga0181467_101087_pt1 | contig 12402 bp, 9 predicted proteins | sample InSIn5gowninarea_2_FD_119079 | JGI IMG/M metagenome (GOLD analysis project Ga0181467, IMG submission 119079) | Clean room microbial communities from NASA Spacecraft Assembly Facility at Jet Propulsion Laboratory, Pasadena, California, USA -... ... | reverse complement strand
TATTTCTTGGACTAGACGCCTTGTTTGAGCACTTCTTATACCCGCGAGACTCGGATCCGTCGAGAGCAACGAACAGAAAGAAAACACATGAAATCACCAACCTATTCTTGTTTTGACACCCAGTTTAGAAAGCCATGTCGCAAGCATGAGTCTGTCCTCTATCATCAACATCTACAAAAGCGCTTGAATGGGCAAGAACTACTCACCCTGCAGGACCGGCTCCTACAACCAACCTAGACCTCTTTCTCAGTCATTGATTTCACAGTATATCTTGGAGGTTTACTAACACATCTGTTGTGGACTCTGTGGTCATCTTCCCTGGCAGTTTGTTTTGATAAAAGTAACGCAAACTTCAATGGGATCAGATGTCATCTATATATGTAAAACTTGACTTAGGTAGGTAATATCGACATGTTGTTGTGGTTGTGGATGTGCTGCTGTTGTATAGCGAACAACATTGGTGGTTACAAAGGAGGGGTACGGGTTATTGCCGAAGAAAACAGCCGTGTGGGGCACTAAGGGCCATCGGCACAGCACTGCCCATAATCAATAGACAATCTTCAAGCAGAGGCAGCCAGCTCATTGACGAGTTCAGGTGCTATTCATGCTCTCATAACAATGCATCTATCAAAGACATCTTTCCTTGCACTTTATCAATGCCAAGCCTGTCTCTCGCCCTCCGCTCATCCCATGCTGCCTCCTTGATCGTGGCCTATCAATCCAGCCATGCGTAGTATCTCTCTATCAGCATCCACATCCCCGGTCTTCGCCACTGCCTCCCTCCTCAGTCTTGCTTCTCTCTCCTCGTCGTCTATCCGCTTCTTCCTTCGAACCGCTTCCTCATCTCCACCACAACCCCACACTTCCAGTGCCTCAATTTCGAATCGATCTTGCCAGTTATTACCACTTCCGGTACGAGTGTTTGTAGCTGGCGTAGGTGTTGCATTGGCCGACGAAGTTGAGGTAGGGGAGGTTGGAGAACCTAATTGCGAAGCAAGCGATCCGGCACGGCTTCTTCGACGAGCGGTAGGTCCGATGGCAGCGGTTGTGTTGACATCAGCAGCCTGTGTAGGCGAAGCCGCAGTACTTTGTGCGCCTGCTGGTCGAGTTCGTGCTGGGCTGACGCTTGGGAAGAAGCTGCCGCCACCTGCGGCTGTATGTGTAAAGACACCAAACTCGAGACTGTCATCAAGGAAGAGCGAGACTGGTCCGAGCGGTACATATTGTGATAATGAACTACCATGTGTTGCCGACGCCTTCGAGCCGGCTGACATGGGTAGTGGACTGCCGAAGTTGATGCCTCCATGCAAGTTTGCGCCTGTTGGAGTGGTGTAAGAACCATATTCTGTATTGACTGTGGATGCGCGGAAGACATCATGTGTAGGCGAGAGCTGGAAAAGCATGGTTGAAGCATCGCCAAAATGGGATTTGTGTGTCGATTTCCAGGGAGTGGTCAGGTAGATGCCGTAGGTCACTCTTTTACCTACACCATTTGTCATGCTGTTGGGGTACCGTTTGGGTGGAAGCGAGTCTACAAAGCCACGTTCTCTGCTGTTTGTTGGGTTTGCAGGTAGCAGAGTGCCTGTGACAAGAAGAATGGTTGGAGCTCGCCATGTAAAGACGTGTTTCTCAAGCGATTGTAGTGAAAAGCCATGTGAGTTGCCAGAGTAGAGGTAGTGTAATCGTCGGAAAAGTGTACTTGGTGTGATAAAGAAGGATAGTTGAGACAAGACAGCTCGATTCAGGATATCGCCATCTTGTGGTAAGAGGGGGGGAAGAGCTTTCTGCTTCTCTGCAGTCATTTGAGAGCTCTGAACTGGTGAGGAAGGTGCCGAGATGGTAGTGTCTTTTGTTCTCGACGGATCCGAGTCTCGCGGGTATAAGAAGTGCTCAAACAAGGCGTCTAGTCCAAGAAATAGGTGTGGGAGAGTATTTGGTATCACTGCGGTGAAAGCTTTATATGTTATCCCCGGTCGCCCCTCCACGTCGAATGAAGCCAGTATCGCAGTCGCAACATCTCTCAAAATCTTCAAATTGTCTTCAGACAGCTGATCCGAGTACGCTGCAACTGGTTCCAGGGCGTCAAGTGGTGCTATAAGAAGTAGGAGCTGGACTAGCCGTAGAAAGTTGTCCATCGGTATTATCGAATGTCGTATCTTGGGCTGATCAGCAAGTCCTACCGCACCAACCGCATCAAGCTCATCCAGAGCTGACATTGTCAGCTCGTCTTCATCGTCTTCCTCAATTGTGTCTTCCTTCGGCTTGTCGATTGCAAATCCCTGAACTCCCTTCAGAGTCTCCTCTAGTGCTTCTTCACTCGACATGATATCCCCGATTTTCTTATCAAAAACGGCAGCCGCTGCGTACAGCAGTCTATTCCTGTCTCTTTCGCCTCTCTTCAGAATACTCTTATACCGTCCAGTCATCAGCGTAATAGTCGTAAGCATCGCCTCCATCGTCATCATTGTTGGTGCTAAGCTCGAGCATGGAAACACACCTAGGTATGTAGCCATCTGGAACAGTACTGGTCCTACACCGAGGACATCCGGCAGTTCGAGGAAGCGACATAATGTAGCTTCAGTCCAGTATCGGCCGACACTAGCTTCAGTGTCGGCTAGACTACGAAAGACTTGCTTGAAGCAGTAAAGCTCAAGCTCGGTATAGCATTTCTTGGAGAAAGTGAGGGCGAGGTGTTGGGTGAGTTGTTCTAGTCTTGAGTTCAGTCAGAGGGTGGAAGCAATGTACATAGTGTGTACGGACCTGGCGTCACTTCTCGTCTAGCAGTGGAAGAATGATCTTGTCCCATTGTGATGAGAGATTGGACTCAAGCGTTGTTACAACAAGCAATTCGGTTTCAAACATGTTTCAGATTGTTGTTCTCGATGACGTCAGCCTTGGCACATTCCTTCGTGAGATTTATTCGATATACTCATACCAAATGATATCCTACATGAAGAAGATAACTGGCAAGAAAAGATAGTATGTCATTATTCTTACATCATCTATACAGTGGAGTTGTGTCTATAATGCCTTGTCGAAAGGTCTTTATGCAAAACACCTTGAAATGCAATCAATGCTTCATTTCGTCCACTTCTTATCTCCAACGTTGACCTCGCCACCTTGTGCACTTTTCGTGTCTGCCTCCTCCTTAGCCGCAGCATCCTTGCTGGCCTGTGCTGCTTGAGCAGCCTCCTCCTTCTCATCAATGTTCTCGACATCCTTTGGCGCTGGCTTTCCTTGGTTCTCCTCATTCTGCTCGTTCTCCTCCTCAATAAGCTCCTCCTGCTCTTTGAGGACTTCTAGACGTTGTCTGTTCGTTGCAGCACCCTCGGCTGTGTGCACCTCCAACTCAATCTCGTGGAAGAGCTCTTCTGGTACGGATGCCAGTACAGCCTGTAATGCCTCAATTTGACCTTCAAACTCGTTATCCTTACCTGATGCGTAGACGAAAGCGTTGGACAGGACAAGCAGTGTACTGGGAACACCACGCTTCAGACGAAGATCAATCCAAAGCTTGAGGTCGTCACGTAGGCGACCTGGTGACATGCCGTGTGTACGAATGCCGCGCGAGGCGCAAGCGTTCTGTAACTCCGGAACTGACAAAGAACCAACACCCTCGTATGCGATTGCACGATCATCGCGCTTCATCTGCCTCATACGATGGCGGATCTGATAACGCAAGATAGCGTCCGTGCCAAATGTGCCGAGATTCATGTACCTACAGATACCAACGAGCTGAGGGCGCGACAAGTTGTCGAGAGTAAGATCATCCTTGAAGACCTTGCAGACCTTGATGACATCTTCGGTGCTAGGTGATTCACCAGTAGCGCGAATCTTGCGGAAGAATTCGGCAAATTCACTGGACTGGGCACTTGCAGCACTCACCGGAAGACCGGTTTCTTTCAATGTATTACGAAGGAAGTTGCTGACTTCCTTGCGGTTGTTTCGGAGCTTGGTAGATTTGGCGTCTTTGGCTTTTTGACCTTCGTATGTAGAAGGCAGCATGTTGGGGAAGAGCCTAAGTGCGACTGGTAACAGCAATTCTGCGAAGGGCACAATAACGAAGACTGAGAATGGTACCAGACGACCTAGATCTTGTACTGTACGTTCCAGCTGGAAATGAAAAGTTAGTATTTACTGTTGGATCACATGCTGGAAAGTGATTCGTACCTGTCTGCTCTCCCTCCTACTGAGCTCATACCCACCTGCCATCTTCAACGCCAGCCTCGTACTGATCTTAACTTCAGTGGCGAGAAGCTTCGTACCATCCCAATAGTGTGCCGCCTCCTTTTTAACCTTTTGCCATAGCGTCAACTTCTTCTCGCCTTTCTTCTTCAACACTTCCACATCTTTGCCAAGTGCAGACTGTGCTTCAACTACTGTCGCACTTTCTGCAGAAAGCTCGCTCATCACCTTGGCATCTTGTGCTGGTGTTCTGGGTATAGCTGTGGCTTCGAGCGTACCAACTTCGCTTGGGACTTGCGATTTATTCAGCACTTTGGCTGCATCTTCCAACGGAGTGCTCGATGCCTCCTCAGCCTCGGCTTTAGCCTGCGATTCCGTCTGATCTTCCTTCTTAGGGAGTGGTTTCTTTGCTTGCTCGGAGTTGAAGCCTGGTGGCGGGTAGCTCCCTGGAGCGTTTGACGACGACGAGGAAGTATCTGTATGTTGTGCTCTCCGAGGAATGAGAAGTGCTACTGCTCGTCCTGATAAAGGACCAGATGAAGTTCGAAGCTGTCTAGCGGCGACTGCACGTATGAATGCAGGCGTGAATGCAGTTGTGCCACGGAAGCCTGACATGCTGCAGCTTATATCGATTGAGGTAACGGACTGATTTTTAAGAGACCACTTCTTGTATGTTGCTGTTGCTACTGTTGAGGGAGAAAGCATAGAAAGACAGAAGAAGATGACGCTACCTCAGGCAATTTGTTGCCTTGCCGGATCGATTTCCTGGAACCACGTGCATCGCCCCTGCGCGAGTCAGAAACAATGCTTCGCTCCTCACGCCTCGCTTACACCTTGACACACCTTCTCAACAACACGTCCCTTTCCTAATCCTGTAACCTTCAGAATTGTGTCTACATTGCCTTCTTTTTGTATCGTGCTAGTCTCTTATCTACGCCTGCACATATTGCTCTGCTTGCTCTACAACAACAGAAGTCACCAGCTGTTCAGCAGGCATGGTCGAGCAGATGAATGCCTCGACAGCTGTGGTTGACCATGGCTCGTCGTCACATTTCGACTTTATGTCTCTTCCTTCTGAGCTGCGCGACCGCATCTACAAATTTGCAGCCATGTCGTGTAGTGACACTGGACCGCTAAGGTTGCGCAGCACGCTGGAAATCAAGAAACACTGCAAGACTACATCACTCTGCGATCAAACTTTACCCTTTCAAGTCACGACTTCTGTAATTTACCGTCATACATTGCACAATATGATGCTTGTGAATCACGACATTCACGCCGAAGCGAAATTGATCATATATTGCTACGTTCCCATCTATCTTCCCTTGGGGTATGCGCCAATAAGACATGCCCTTGACATCACGCTCAGTAAAATTCCGAAGGATGAAAAGCTGCTCGTCGAACTTGCTCAGTGCAGAGTCCTCATTCCCGCAAAAGACCCGAGACTGGATGACAGAACCTTTGCTAATAATGCACAGTATATGACAAAACTGCTTGACTGGTGGAATCGTGACCAAAGCCCACGACTACCCTCGGCTCAGTTACACATTCAAGTCCTTGACTATATACAGGGATCCAAAATGGACTTGGTGGCGAACTCAATTCTGGAATGGCTGGCCAAGCACGAACCGAATCATGACTCTCTGAAGCAATCTATACGCTTCTTACTCGACGATGTTGACGAAGCAGATCTCAGACTTTGCTCGATAAGTGTTGGCCCAGGCTTAGGTCGGTTTTCCTACACAAATGCAAATGACAGACGACGACAAGTTGCTCAAGTTCGGAGGCTATTTCGACGATATCCAAATCTAGTGATATCGAAGACTGATTGGACTACTATGGAAGGAAAGTCAGTTGATCAAGATGGTTTAGAAATTGTAACTTTTCGCCGATATATAGCCCGCGTTAGACCTAAGGTATTGGCTACGCAAGTAGGGGACAATTAACCATCATGTGTGTGAACAAAGTACAGCAGATGCAAGTTCGGCCACATCGATGGGTTAATTCGGAGTGGCTTGTCGCCGGGACTTCGATCTCTTGGAAAAACACAATTTACTACAGCAATCTCCACGCGTCAAAATCATTGATTTGTACGGACAGCATCAGGCTCCTCCAAAGCATTTCTGAAATCTCCTGCTAATGTCACCAAACTATCATTCTTCAGCGACAAAGGTTGGACACTTAAATTGTACAGCGTCTTCCCCTTTTAAAGTCTCATAAGTCGTCGCTTTATAATACACTGTCTAAATCATAGCAGCCCGGCACACAAGTAGACACTACAATGTCATTCTCATTCTCATGCCTGCTCGTGCTTCATTCACTTGCGGGATCGTTCCTACCAATTTAGCTAAGGTCAAAACTCTCCCACATTACTTCACAAATCATTCGATTGTCCTCCTCGAAGAAGATCACAGACGTCCATACAAGAGCACAGGACAGTAGTGGGATCATAACCAGAACATGCTGAGAATTCGCAACAGCTCGAATTGGGTGTAAAACTATGAACGACCATCCGGTATTCTGGGGGAGCAAAGCAAGACAGAAATCACACGGAACAGAAAATTCACCAAATTTTATCGTAAGAACACGAAGACAGGAACGAAAGAGAAAAGGAAATGGAAAAGGAGAAGAACAAAACTGAGATACGATTCTTCAGTACCACACCACCACCACCTTGATTAGGATTGGGACTGGATATCAGCAGGTTACAGGACCTGGGAGGTATCAGCACGCATCATGGCCTGTTTTGCGGTGTCTAAGTCTGAGAAGCTAGATCTACTCCTCAGCAATGCTGATCGAGATATCGGCAACCATAGATGATTCACGATGAATGAATAGTATCGCGGTACACTTCGCACACCAGCTCTAGGCTGCTCACAACAACTCTTACCATTTTCTCCTCTGAATAGATGAAGGGGATATTTGAACCTATTTGATAAAGAGAGGCCGACGAGAAACATGTAGGTACACTTCACACCAATTCTAGGCATACACAACAAGGCACTTGAATATCAAACGCAGAGATGATCGACGCTGCCTCGCAATGGAAGACCTGGACGGATGTAGACAGATCGATATGAAATCTCCTCATTGGCAATCTCACCATAATGTCTGGGCTCAGAAGACCAGAGACTGATCGTAACGCTCTTCAGGCTGGCCAAGTCTGGAAACCTGCCCTAAGAAATCTTCTCGGGTCGGATCACCCATTCAAGAACAAGGTTGTTCTCAACAACGGGTCCGGGTCTATCTCAAGAAAGAAGACGCTGTACATTCGCACTTGTTTCCGCAAGGTCCAGGTCTTGGTATTGCAACCGACCTTTTTTGGCCAAGAAGAAACCAATCGACTCCAGCTTATCTGAGATATAGGAGAACGATATCATTACTGATAAAGTGGGTAAGAGGGCGATGATCGTGAGTCGCATGACGTTTCTGCCCGTCATGCCCACAGAAGAAAGTAAGCCCATCGAGTGAGAGGTTATTAGTCTGAATATATGACGGAAGGGATGCGTGAAGACATCAATAACGAGAGACTCACGAAAACTATATAGGTACACTTCACACCAATTCTAGGCATACACAACACCTTGAAGTCACGATTTCTCCTCTGGCTGATCACGGGGATTTGTGAGCCTGCCTGCAACTAGAGACTTACGAAATACATGTAGGTATACTTCACACCAGCTCTGGGCTACACAAACCCTAACTAACAAGAACTGGAAGCGCAGACAGAATAAGACAGATGGAACAACACATTTCTTTCAAGGCTACGCAGATAAGAAGGAGTGCTTTGTCTTTTCTTTAATTGTCGAATTAATGAGTAGGCTGGCCATGTTGTTTGTCCCTGGTCCCTCGTTTTCTTGTTCTACTGTCGGGCTGACGACCAGGCTGGCCAGGTTGTGGTTTTCGTTCACTCAATACCCCTTCATTGACCCACCTCATCGCCGATAGACAATATGTCAGAACAAACACTCTAAGTCGATGCTAGCTATCATCAGCATTAGCGGTCCGACCACTTCACGAATATCTATATTTGGAACCTCCTCCTTCGCCTCGCCGGTATGACACTAGCCGAGCGTATGCAGTACAAAGACACACGAAAGACGTGTTTAAGGAGCTTCATCGAGAAGTCAGAAAAAAGGGAATTAACGAAATACGCGACGAGATCCATTCCTTATATAAGAAAGGTGGTGGCACCTGCTCAGAATCCGCGGATGCTGTATAGTAAGACGTCTATAAGAAAGAGTCCTAGTAATTTCTACGTACGAAAACAGGCTCTGCTAGCCACGGAGACGCCTGAGCCGAAGAGAAGAGTATGATACATAAGATTCTCGTCGACAGCTCCGCATGTGGAGTTGTGGCTATACCAGAAACTTCTGGTGGTGCTTGGACCTATGCACCTACACAGAAAACCCAATATCGTTCTGAAAATGGAAGGTTGATCCAGCAGCGTCTCAAAAAAGGAGGCGCTGTCTGGCAAGAGAATGAGACTTGGAACAACTTCGTGGACCAGGAGGCTTTGTTGTTTGAGGATATAAAGCGAGGTATCCTGAAGAATGGTCTCAAGAATGGCACAGTAGACCAGGTTATAGTGTTCCGGAGCATCGGGCCCGCCGGGCAACTTACCTTCGCAGGTACTGTGGTCTACGATTTCAAAAAAAGATGTGTGCAATGGGGTAGATCATAGGTCGTGCGATTTTACATTTGCCTAAATTCCGGCTTTCAACGCGAGGAAAGATACCTTCAGCAACCGACACGCACTCTTTCGCTCAATATGAATACCTCCATGCTCTTCGACTTCTATATCTCACCGCACCTTGGACAACGCCAATTTGGATAAGTCAGTAGTCTTTTCAAAGTCTACCAGGAATCGACACACGCTTCTTGATCCTTGGGTACCGAATACCAAAAGGAACAGAAGTCTTCCCAATACCAAATGGTGCTTCAACCATCCAACCAGCTTTTCATATCGATGACAAGTTACGAACGACCGCCTGCTTGGCAAGCAGGGATCGAGTACAGCCGTGGAACGAAAAGGATGTTGCGGAATTTCGTCCTGAACGCTTCTTTTTCCTTTGCAGATACCTCTATCTCCTCGGTATCTCCATCTCACTGCATCTCGGACAAGATCAATTTGTACAAGGGTAATAGTCTTTGAAAAGTCCTCCAGCAACCAACACGCGCTTCCTTTCCTTTCGTGGAAACCTCCATCCTCTTCAACATCTTGATGTTTCTGCATCTTGGATAAATTCGATTTAGGTAAGGCGAGCAACTTTGGTGAAGTCCTGCAGCACCCCACGCAATTCCCTTTATGAGGACCTCTGTCCTCCTCACCATCTCCGTCTTACTACATCTCGGACAAATCCGTCTTACATAAAGTCTCACTCCCTGAGAAGTTCCCCAGCACTGAACGCACTCCCACCCTCTGACACGACCAAGAATCCCTGTCGTAGGAAATCGCAAGCATCTTCTTGGCGAGTATCTCGTCTTCATGGATGATAATCGACCGCACCCTAAGTATTTTTACTTTCACCATATGTCTGTTGTTGGTGTCAGTAGTGCCTTACTTGGTGGGGACCTGATGGACTCATACCTTGGCGAGTGGCGCAATGCTTTTCGTGCCACTGAGTTCATAAATGTTTATGGTGACCCTGAGGCATGGTATAGCAAATCAGTACTCCGCATGATGGCCAGGGTCATGAGTGACGATGAGAGCATGAAAAACGTCCTCCATGCCGTGTACAAAGGTCCAGAGGGACCTGGTCCCATCACTACCAAGAACGACGAGCAGGCAGGGGCCATCGTGAGTGTTGCATTACAGACCAAAACCTCGCCAAAGGACATCATTGCCAGATTGACCGATCAGGAGAACATCGACCCTTCTACTGTTCCAAACCAGGCAAATGAAGATCAAGAGATGATTGATGACTTGTGGGCCGAAAAGTCATGTTTTGAACAGTGAGTAAGAAAGAGCACCAGAGAGTCTAAGCGAGAGACTGGATCAGTAGCCGATCTAGGGGCTGTTATGCAGATCTTGTTGGGATGATGACTAGGTTGGCTATGTTGCTCGTCCCCTGTCCCTCGTTCTTCTGCTTTGCATCGACGTCTACGTCGTTGCTGAGCGACGTGGTGCACGAATATTCCATACTATTCAAGAGCGATCATGAAGTAGCACAGCCTGGCACTTTCAACTTCATTGATGAGAATGTACACGTCTTCAGGTTCTCTCTTGGCTGGCTCCATCACAAGAAGCTAGAATACACTCGAGACGAGAACGATTCGTTGGCTTTCCTCATTGACGCTGATGTCCTCGCTGAGCGACGTGGAACACAAGCGTTCCACAATGCTATTGTTAAAGGGATCAATTTGACTCTACACCCAGCCGCCGGCACGGTGCTTGATGTCGTTGATTGTTGTCTTCGAGTATACCACATACAATTCGAAGCCGCGCGCCGTCTTGTAGTCGATAAAGTAGCATGGGAAGAATAAGCAGAAGCATTCCGTGTCATAGTGACATGATAGTAAGGAGCGCCGACACCTGTCGGCAGGTTGTCACCTGCATGTAAAACCTCGTACTCTCTTTTACAGGGCAATCGTCAACTACCTCATGAGATTGTCGATGTCGTCTCGGAAGACCTTGATCACGAGAGCCGGCATCGGATGCTCAAACCGTCTATATCGGGCATTACCCGGGTAGTCGTCCAAAGCTTGCACTCCTGGTTTTCAGCGCCAGTAACAACATGCCCATACCTAGATTCGTTTCTGTTGACAACAAGGGACATCAGAATCAGAGCTAAGACGATATCATTGTCGATCGTTGGAAAGGCTGCACTGCATGGCTTCCTGGAGTCCGTACCCCAATTGAACAGGACGAGACAGAATCACTGTAGAGGCAGTCAGGTGGACCTCCCAAGTATCAACGTCATTGTAAGCTCGACAATCTTTGCATCGCATTAGCATTGTATCGGCACTAAAGCTCTATCTTACAACTATTCGCATACTACCTTTTACTAAGATATATACTTTAACATGCAACTCTATCAAAGATTCGCCTGTAAGTTTACAATACAGATTCTGCTCGCAGCGTGCACGCCGATTCCGGCTGTTACCACCATCATCAACGGGGCCTCGTTTCAAGGATACTTCGAGCGGTTGTTGGAATAGTTAGGCTCATTCCACCGGGAGTTCCTCATATATCCTGTATTGACTTCGTGATTTTTGAGATTCCTGCAAAAGCACCGTTGCTCTTCCGAACTATCAAAAACTCGACTGCTAGCTTGCTGTATGGGGTGTGGTCGAAGGTATCACGCTCGTTCTCATGCATGTTCCCCTCTCGCCTTGTCTCGCTTTGCCTTGCCTCGCCTTGCCTCACCTTGCCTCGCCTTGCACCACTTTGCACGGGCTGGTATAGTCGGAGACAGAGGTAAGTCGACCTTCATCCAGCACCGAATGTAGCCGGAAATTGCAAGTCACGACATGCAGACAGATTGTGTTAGAGTGCTTACAGCATCCGTCGATCTTGAGCAGGTCCATGTCAAAGTGTTGAGAGGACGTGGTCAGGGTTAGTGCATGGATCCGATCTGGTGCGAATCGCTGGGATCTTGTTGGCGTGGGGACAAGAGGATGAAGGCTTAGGCCACTGAGATGAGATAATATGGTGCGTGGTGAGGTCGAGTTTTGATGACGTGGAATGAGATGAGGTGAGGTCGAGGTACAAGCAATAACGCGGCTGCTGCGGCCGACAAATCTGGTCGAGGTGTAGATATGATGATGATGGTGGTCGTGTGAATGTGGTGAATCAAGCTCGGTCTGATGCTGCTGTCAATTACAAGCGAGGATGGACTGTGGCGATAACTTGTGATTGCGGCGTATACATGAATGCGTGATGTGCGGCGGAGGCTGTCGACATGATATACCAGCCAAGTTTTATTCGAAATCTTGGTGTATGCATCCTTCTTTCTTCTGCTTTAGCATTTCTACATCCAGTCGTTCGTAGAAGTCCTGCGATACCGTGGAAGTACTGCGTCCTTGTATCCTTCACTTCAAACTCTCCTCCGGCCTTGAGACAGCAGCTCCCTCCTCATTAGTAGGATACTTCCTGAAATCGAAATACCTCTTGACCATATCACCAAATCTTTCCTCTCCATTTTCCCTCCTCGCATCTCTTTCCCTCTTCTCCTGCACATACCGATCATTCAGCTTCCTCACCAGTCCCAAACA
>Ga0181467_101020_pt2 | contig 12415 bp, 10 predicted proteins | sample InSIn5gowninarea_2_FD_119079 | JGI IMG/M metagenome (GOLD analysis project Ga0181467, IMG submission 119079) | Clean room microbial communities from NASA Spacecraft Assembly Facility at Jet Propulsion Laboratory, Pasadena, California, USA -... ... | reverse complement strand
GACCCCGACTTTACACGTCCGCCACCGCTCAATTACACGCTACGAACCCGTAAGAAGGCCATTTTCTGGTTCTGGACCCTCATCATTCTCGACTGCGTCTTCATGCCTATTGGCCTCTACTTTGGCATGTGGTACGGCCTCACTCGCGACCAATTGTCCGCCAATGCTGTCTTCAGTATCAGCACCGCCTTGCTGGGAACTGTTTCGATTGTTGAGTATTTCATCCGCTTCCACAGGCTGTGGAAGAAGAATTCCAGCTGCCGCGTCATCGGAGCTAAGAGATGGTATCTCGACTGGTTTCACTGGAATTTGTCGGTTGGATGGTTTTTCGTCATGATTGAGCTGATTGCGTAAGTTTTCTCTATTGCTATGTTCCATGGAATGATACTAAATCTTCGCAGCGGCACATGTCCCCACGACCCACCCATTCGAGTTCTCGCCATGCCAGCACCAACCATGATGTTTGCGATTGGCGTTGAACTCCTCCTTGTCGACATTCTACGTATCATGAAGGTCCCTGCCCCTTGCCGTATCTCTTCCCTGCCACAGGGTGCCCCTCTTCGTCCCGGCATCTACGCCTACATCGAGGACATCTGTGCAGTGGACGGATCCGGCGGCACCGAGTTCCGTCAGCGATTGAACCTTCGATACCAGGCCAGCAAGGCATTCCGTGAAATGCTCCACCGCTTGACGCTCTTCTGGGCCATCGGCGCCATCGTCACTTCTGTCGTATGCACAGCCATCATCTTCACCATCCAGCGTGACGCTGCTTACGTGGTATGTTCTAATCTCCCCTTACACCCTTGTGGTATGCTTTTGCTAACTCAAAATAGGTTGGCTGGGTCGTACCGTTCCTCTGGGCAGGTATCTGGGCCGTCATTACCATCAAATGGGTCCAACACGAACTCAAGCTCGAACACGAACAGTGGACCACAGCTCAATACAAGCTCTAGAGAGTTTTTTTCTCTTTTCGAGCACCCCCTTTTTTCCTATTGTTCGACTAATCCAAGGAACAGAATTGCGTGTATTACTAGAATCAGAAGATTGGTAATTTTTTTACATGGGTAGTAGGGGCGTTATGGACACATCATTAGGTTAATGCCTTTTTTCTTTTTGGGTTAGGAAGGTTGGTGAAAGAAACAGCGAGATACCACTTCTTTTTTTTTGCGTATACATGTGTAGAATATCCACGTTTCATCGTTTTGGTTTTTCTTACGTCGCATTCCCAACCTTTGCAGCTTGAAGGTGATGTATGACATCACACTAATTAAACGCGCGGTGTTTCTGTGTTTTTGGGGATGTCTCAAACATGGCTACGTAACCCCCCAAGATCGATCATTGCAGATCGCATAGTTAATAACATCATTTCTACGCAATGCCTAACATTGCAGACGGGAGGGGGAGGGCTAAGCTTTTACGCATGACATTTTCCAAGGCTTTGTTTCCTTCCCATTAGCCTAATTTGGGGTTAGAACGAAATCCTTTGATACGGCTCGGACCCCTGATTTTAACGGGCAAAGCTTGGACATCCATTAACAAAGTGATAACCGCAGTGCACGAATTGAAGTAGTGGTATAGAGTTGTTATGCATGCACCAAGGACTTGGGTATCAATTCACATACATATGTACAGCTACTCTTCCAACTCTTCCATCTTGGTATCCCCATTCTCTTCTATCTTGGTATACTCATACTCCTCCGTTGCCGCGTACCCCTCCCTTTTGCTTTTCTTTTCCCCCTTCACCCCAACCTTAACAACCTCGACATCCCAGCTCTCCATATCAACAAGTACGATCTTGCCCGTGGTCTGGAACTTTGGTACACTAACAATCAGCACCTTCTGGCCCGTCGGGTCCTTTATGATTTTCTTATCAAACTTCTTTTGGCAGCCAGCAATGTACATGTGTGGGCATTCGGTCAACATGAGAGGATCGTGGTCTTGGAAAGGGTAGCACCAGAGGGTGTCCGGAGCGGTGGGGGCCACACAGCGCCAGCGGAGCATCATTTCCATTGCATCGACCGACTTGACGTGCTCAAAGTATTTTAGTAGGTCTTCGACGGTTTGGCCTCCCGTGCTGAGGACGCGGTAGCCGTCGATGTCGCCAGTCCAGGGGTTTGTTACGGCGTCGAAGCCATTGAGGGTTTCATTGCTGGCGATTGGGGGCTCGGCGTAGAGTCTGGTGTTGGGGAAGAGCGCGGGGTGGAGGGGCTGTTGGGGGAGTGCGACGTTTGAGGGGTCTGATGCGCCTGGGAGCATGGTGATAGGGAGGGTAGGGAGTATCTCGCAGAGAAACTCGTCGAGGCGTTCAGTTGGTGCTGCGTTGTATGATGAGGCGTCGTATCCGTAGTGTCTGGCCGCGCTTTTCTTCGCAGCAAAATCTTCTCGTGATAGAATTGGTGAGCCGCGTGCTAACGAGCCTCCTGCTATCATTAGGCGTGTTATTTTCGAGGCACCTTCTTGTGTTGATGGGTCTGCCACTTCTCCTGTCAAGTACTCCACGAGCAGATCCAGCGCCACCTCATCGTCATCTGCGCCTGTAAGCTCCAGACCAGACACAATGGCTAACTTTCCGGCGGGCTCGCGTTTTGGTATGCTTTGCTTTTCCTTTGAGAGCGCTATGTCGTCACGTTCCCAGCGCGATGGTTGTCTCGGTAGGTCGGCGCATTGTGTTGCAATGACTTTGAATGTGCCATCAGCCTCCTCCGTGCCCAACGCTGCAAGTATACACCCTGTGACAAAGTGGCCGTGCAGAGGCTTGCCTGTGACCCGAAGGCGTCCCGACTCATCTTCGAGCATCATCTCGTCGCCGCCAGAGGGAGATATGTAGGTATCGCGTTGAGGGGGGTCGGCTATCCAGTGCTGAGGGCTGTTAGATTCTCACTTCTCGAGTCTTGAGGGGAGGATTGTACGTCTTTTCCAATATCGTCCAACACATTCGGCTTCTGTGCCATTTCCATGTACACCGTCCCTACTACCCAGCACAATTCACCTTGTCGCACATCAAGCACACGGTCAACAAAGCTTGCTTTCTGGCCACCCAACTAGAACTGTGTCAGCCATGCAAGACTGGCAATCCTATATAGCCCCGCAGCCGAACAAAGCATACCTCAAAGTTGTGCCAGGCTTCCTCTGCTCTCTCTTTTACCGTCTTCTTCAGTTGCATCAGACGTAGGAAGTACATGTCAGCGAATTGTTGTGAGTAATGTCTATCGGTGCCTTGCGGTAATACGAAATGGTGGAGCGGGTTGTATGCAGATGCATTTCGGGACGGTGGGAGCGGTGCGTCCTCACTGGTGTTGTTGTTAGCAATTATCCTCTAAGAGAGAGGTAATCTTACAAAGGCTCGCCTTGAAGCAGGCTATCTTGCAGTTTGGCCATTGAAGCTGTGGTGTAGTGAAATGGGAAGAATTACAACTATCTGAAGTTGGAAAGTTGCGTATTCTGAAAGTCGCGTCGCGCGTCATTCCGCGCCATCCCAAACAGGAAATTCAAAGGGTCCCCCATCCTACCAAGAAACGTGTATATTTTTTTACAATAAAGTTAATATCAGGGTAAGAATACAACAAGTTCACATCAACTCTGAAGTCACATAATTTTGATTTGGTGTGGATTTGATTTGATTTGTTTCGGCCTTATCGACCATAGTAGTAAATCCAACCCTCATCGATTTCCTTCTCAATAGGCTTCTGGACCATCAACAACTTCCAGGCCTCACCTCTCTTCTCAAGGATATCACTTCTCTATATATCTATTCTTCGTTGCACACAGGCAGTAGTGCGCCTCCATGCTGGTTATTTCATGTTGTATAATCCCGAAAATCGTAGAGACGCCAAATATCATGACCATGCGCCAAATTGTAACCCGCTATAACTATTAAACATTGATGATAAAACAGGATATATCGTTGATGAGCCTTAGAGCATCTAAAGGGTTGTTAGCCAAAATCTCTAATACGTGTGGGACAGCGTAAACCTACCAGAGCAACACCGCCAGCAACAATGAGACCGAATGCAGAGCCAGCCATGTGCGAGGCACCTCCAGTGAAGGGGAGGGTAGATGAAGTAGGCTTAGCGTTGGTAGGAGAGCCAGCGCCAGTGCCGGTAGGGTAGGGTGCCGAAGTGGCCGTGCCGTTTGTGGGAAGATTTAAAGCAGAAGTAGTAGCGGCGAGGGCAGCAACGACGGAGATGATAGAGAGTTGCATGGTGGCTTTGGTTTGAGTGATGATTATTCGGTGGTGGATTGTTGAGGATGAGAGTATTGGGATTTAGTAGCTGAAGGATGTGTTTGTAGACTTGATGTAAATGGGGAGACTTTAACTTGTGTGTTGACGACGGCAACTCTTATATCCCTTATAGCTTAATCCAGATATACAAACATCCCCTAGAGCACATTCTAGCCATCCCCACACGCGTACGTACGACAGCCCACATCCCAGCCATCGGCCGCCCAGCCCTACGAAAGCCTCGGCCCCACCGAAACCAGGAGATGGCCACTCGGGAGCTTGTCGGAAGCCCGTCGCACGAGGCTGGAAATATGATTGCTAGAGCTATAACAGGAATTGCACATTGCTAAGCGTGGCGGACGTCACAAAGCGGCTGGTCCGAAGGTGTCCGGAGGAGGCTGGTGGCTAATTTTAGCATCCCCAGCCACATACACCGCCTCCTGTATTTACACTAAACTTATCTCATTCGCTGCTGTTTGCATTTTGTCGACACCCTATCGATAAAAGTTCTTCTTATCAGCTCACCATGCAGATCTCGTTACTGTCACGATAGAAAAAAAAATTCTGAGGTGATAGATTGCAAGATGGCTGGGCTTGCGTGGCCATTGTCTTGGAAAATTGCTCCGTGTTGACAGCCCACTGACTTGACCAAACCGTATGTTCCGTTTCACGAAACAATCAATACCTCTCCTGCTACTGCTTACGCAACTCTACAAACTCATTTCGATTGCGTTGGCTGTTTTGTTTGTAGGCCCGCTATTCATGTCCGCCCCCTGCCGCCGCGATGCAACGTTGGCGCCGAAAGCCACCGAAGCTTAAGTACTACTACGTAAGGTTGCAAGCAGTTCCCGAACTGCTTACCAGGGGAATCGTTGCATCTGCACTCTAAAGACCGCACATGTGTTCGTACCTGGGCAATAGCAATTTAGCCGCCTCAACGACCAAATGGAGACAAGCAGCGAAGTTATCCCGACACATCATCTCTCCGAGGAAGACTGTGAGGCCGAATGATGGATTCCGACCAGCCATATCACGTGCCCATATATAATGCCGAAACTTCCTTTTGGTGATTTCCTAAAATTCGCCATTTACCGGTACTTGGCCGCAATATTCTACTCTTGGTGCCCAAATCATCATCACCTACTAACGAGATCTTAGCAGAAATATTCTAGCGCAGTTGATTGATTAAGCTTCTGTTTTAACCAACAAGAGGCTTGGATATGATTGTAGTGGTATATCTATTCAAATTATAATTAGAAAACTATAAACTGTTTTGTTAGAGTCTTGGTAGGTTCGCTACGGTAATTAAGACAGTGCCTTTGATTAGCTTAGATCCCTGTTTAGAAATAATAGGTTACTGATGGACTATCTTTAGACAGTATCTAGATAATAGACATGAATAGTTAGCAACAAGAGCAAACGTAGCCAAAAATTCTATTTTCACAATAGACAATCCGCTGCGGAGCTAAGGGTAGCGTTTGAAGGAGTTACATCTACGTATCTAAATAGAATTTGACTGGTAAGATTGGCAAATTCGGGCCGAAGGGGGTCAAAGAGGGCAGGTGCCTGACAACCATGATAGATTGAGTATCACGAATACAAGGTCTCTTAACTTAGTGACGCACTGGTGTGTTATGTCATAACTATTGAGTCTAGAACGGCCTGTCACCACTAAACTTTCGAGCGAGAGATCGTCTGTACGCTCGATGGCAACATTACGATCGTACACTACAAATGGACGAATATGGACAGTCTTACATGGTAGGGGTACACAAAGCAAAGATCTATATATGAGCCTGGTGCTAAAATGTCTCTCAACTCGCCTCGGCAGCAAGATGACGAGCAAAGCTCGCTTGCTCTCCTGGTTGTGTTCGGATCGAATTCTCTGTCGATTGGTAATAGTAAGATATATGCCAGACAATGGAGCTAACAAAATATGGATATTGAATACATCTCAGCATTAGATACCTTTCTCTTCTGGTAGCTCAGGGCTAACTGAGACTTGGAAGGATATAATACGGTAACTATTCACACGTCATCTTGCAGTCTGTGGTCAGTATGCGGCTTATATTGACGTGTTTTGAGGGCTTTGCTAGGCAATCACTACATCCGAGCACAATCCAAGGGTTTTTGGTAGTGTAATGAAAACTCGATTTAGTTCGTTAGTCATAATCCGGTACGATATTGGGGTTTTTTTGTGTGAATGTAATCTGTTGCTGAAGTGGTGTGGCAAATGTTATCTAGCGTGAATGGTAGTAAGGCTCGATTGTAATGCTCTGTTGACTTTGGTATAAGTATCTACCTAAGTGCAACCAATACCATTACCGAAAGAATAATACATGAAATGACAAGGCTTCTCTTCGGCAAATAGTGGGTTAAGCCCTATAGTGACTTCTTAGTCAGATTTTCTCTCTTTTATTCTGAACTCTTCCAAGCGCAGTCAGTGAGTCAAACGTAAACTGTTGTCTATTGTCTTATCTAAAAGAAAGCCTTGTTAGGTATGTATATGCGAACTTTAGGAATGCAGCAGTTCATTCTTCGATTTTATGTGATCTGAAAATTCGGACACGAGCTTATGCAAGCAGAGCAGCTCATCGCACACTTACGTAGCTCTTAACTGCAAGTCACTAGATTCAGCATCATGGTCTGTGCTGATTCCATCCCATGCAGAAAAAGGCTGGGAGTATTCAAGATCCACTTCACATCTTCCTGGACCATGACGATGAATTATGCGTTGTACAAGAGGGTTTGAAAATGCCAGGGAGTTACTAAGAAGCACGGACAAGGGCTGAGAGTAGAGTTGATCATGGTTCGCCGAGTCTGTACGCGGAACTCAGATATGGTGAATTTAGGGAGCTTGGTACTTCGTCAGAGTCAGCATATGGCTTTACCTTTCGTCTCACAGTGAACGCCACGTCGTACTCACAAAGCTCTTCAGCAAACGCGTCTCAGCAAGGAGCGACTTTAATGCATAAGCCAGCGAATTCTATATCCGCACATAGACTAGAACGCTAAAATATTACGCAAAACCAGCTAACAGCTTCCGTCGATCACCTGGTGTTGCCTGCGATTCTGTTGTTTCCTCTTATAGCATGTCGTCTGGCATGATTGAACTGAATCTCATAGGCACGAATCTCCGGCAGTGTTGTATAACAACGCCTTTCTTTTGGTACGATCAAATGATCATTGCAAAGTCGGATGGCTTGTGTTGTCCGACTACTCAACTTCTAGCCTTTTCCTAAGTTTCTCTATGATCAACTGGGCATCCAGAGCAAATCGGAACTTAGATCTAGGGTTTCGAACTGGTACATAGCTTAATGAGGAACCCCAAGATCACGAGGGGGTTACATGGTACTTTGGAATTTTAATGCCAGTCGGCTGTGCCGGGTTGCCGACCGACGGGCGGAACGGATAGAGCCGCACCCGTTCCCATCTTCCCCCCTCCCCACCGCCAATCACGCTTATAACGGGAGAGCGTACCCCCACCACAAATTACGTAATTCCTACCAAAATCTACGCCTGTTCAAGCGTAGACTTAGAGCGTTACTGGCGCTACTCACTTCCCGTGTACAAGTTGGGAACAAGAGTATCTACCATGAGGGAGTGGCGAGGAGTAGAGATTAGGATAATGGGCGAAGGCTGAGACTCAACTCCGAATATGCACACTTTGCATAGAAATTCCAGCATCGCATCCGTCTCTTATGATGTTTGCCAAGAACCAGAGCTGACGTAGTGCAACAGCCTGTGAAGTTTCTTCTCTTTTTACGATATCCCAAAATTCTGTTGTGGCGAGAGGGCTTTCTTCATAGACTCAAACCGTCTTGTTTGTCCCAATCTCTTTTTCTGAATTTCATGGAATCTTGGAGGAAGTGTCTGAAGAAATAGATCTAGATTCTCTTATTCCATCTAAGAAAGATAGTAAGAGCGATGCTTAGTAGGGCCATCTATGACGGCTTGATTCAAACAATTCGGGCTAAAGTACAGCAGATTCGATGCATACAGGGTGTAGCCTAGCACAGACTACATATTAGACCCACATCTCATGCCTTTCTTCCCAACAATCACCTCAAACTCGTAAGCGCCGGGTCTAGTTACTTTAACAAATAGCAAGGCCGGGAAACACGATAACTAGGCCTCGAAAATGAAGCCATCCATGTAGCAATCCACAGAGTTCTCGATAATTTGAACTGCTACCTGTGCTAACTCAAGCTCGTAATGGAAAAAGATCTACATGTGTCTTGTCAACTCTCGCGTTAGACTCGACTAGCGCTGTTTCGAATAGCTACCCTGAGTCTTGCGAAGCGCCGGAAATCTACGGTAGGCATATACTGGTAAATCCTCGCTGGCTTGTGGATGACATAGGCACGATGCTCCTTGACGTGGCAATCTATGCCCAGTTTTTTGCTCCCCAATGAGGCCAAGCCCATTAGTGATGAGGTTCAAGGTCAAACACTGAGTTGAACAAGCATTCTTTCGGAGCGTAGGCCTGTGTAGATCGCTTGTAATATCCATTCCAAGGTAGCGAGACACATGGGGAGGCGAGATAACCTTGCAGATTAGGCCTCTAGAATACGTCCACGAAGAATATCATATCATCGTGCCAGCCTGTAGGTGGCGTTAAAGAGGGGTCGCAGCTTTAGCTCTATATGGCTGGGCCTGTCTCCTGCTGTAAACACGTGTAAGTCTGTGTGCCGGTGTAGTGTATGCGGCGGTGTTGGTTGAATGACAGCGAGCTCGATGACAGTGGCTGGGCTGACGCCCTTTATGCGACCTTTCACAGCATGAATCACTCTGCCACGTACACGTTTCGGAAAGACTTGTTAATCAGTAAGGCCGATGTGAATTCGCAGACAAGCCAAAGATCTTCGCTGTACGTCTATCCAGTGTTGGATGAAGCGTCGGCAAGTGGATCTCTTGGTCGACGTAATGGTCTGCTACTAAAAACTGGCTTGTTTGGATTGGGGAGATGGTAATATGTAGGTGTTTTTGATTCGGATATTGGCTGGTTGGAAGAGTAATTTAGTACTATGTCGGTTTGCAACTTGATCGCGACCTTGAGGATGACAAGCTACCATGCAGGATATATTTACTCTGGAGAAGTTGCAGGAGCTCAAACAAGGGCAGATTAGCAGATTTTCGGCACTGCATTCGTGGGCCGCTGCGATAGACAACAATCTATCGTATCGAGCGATATTGTTGCTGGAAAGGATTTATCGATTCGCACCACATCACGTCTAGGATAAGGATGAGTTCCACGTCAGCACCCAATATGGGCCAGACACTCTAGAAAACGCCAAGTTGGTGCATGACCGCGGAGGCTTCAACAGCAGCGTGTAATGGTAACTTGGTCGGGCATGAATTGACATGTCGTGCCAACGCCTGCTATCTTGACGCGATCTTAGCCGTTGATAATGAGCTCTGGCCAGGCGAAAAAGAAGACGTCATGTTTACTACTACGGGGCCAAGGCTGCGCATACGACGACGCTCTCTGGCCACGTGACGTATGATTTCACTGTTCTTGACGCTCGAGGATGCGCAACCTTGCCATGGGCACTAGAAGATGGTTGCATCGAGCGAACGTACGTAGCGCCCGTTCATGCGCGGCCGGCGGTACCCGTCGGTGCAGAAGCCGAGAAGTTCAGGCGGGTTCCACAGTCGTCCCAAGAGTCGCGGTGCATGCACGACTAAATTAACAAGCAGCATGCGTTGCGCCTTGGGTGCAGGAGCTTGTAGGGCTCGATATTGTGGGCCTTCCCGAGGATCCTGCAAAGGTTAACTCTGGCCGTACGCACGTGCATCGTGGCGTCGTTTGGGTTAGCGCAATATCTGCAACCTGTACGACACGTCACAACAGCCACGCTTTGGAGCAACCGTGGAGGGCTTTGGATTGAACAACACGTCTGCCAGCGCAGCGTGGACGGAGGGCGAGGGTGTGCTCACCCCGCCGGGAGGCTTGTGCGGTGCCTTTGTCCAGCTGCCACTTTCGCTTCAACCGCAGCAAGCGAAGACCGAGCAAGCGCCGCCGTGAAGAGCTGGCTAGCGTTGACGGCGGCCGGGCTGACTGGTGCTGGCAGGCTGGCAGGACACCAAACCTATGGCCATAGCACGGGAATTCAGGAACAGGACAGCCTGCAGTATTGGGATGTGACATGGGCTGCATCTCTACGCACGAACCTGGAGATCGCAGGGCTGAGCAGTTCACACCAGGAACACAGTGCTTGATATTGACGCACCGTTGCTGAACAAGCTGCCCATGCCACCTCATCCCAGTGGGTCTCGCTGTGCAGACAGGCCACGGCCCCAATACCACACGCTCTCGCTTAATGCTGTCTTTTGCCTCGTCTGCCCTCGTTGCAGCTTCTACACGTGAAGCATGGTTTCTTCGAGATGACGCGCTTTCAGATGGCATGTCCACGGTACGGAAACGGCACGGCCCTTTACCCTTCTAACCGCAAGTGGGACGAGCGCCGACGAGGGTAGGGCCCAATTTGCGGACACCTCTGGCACTACGTCGGTATGGAGAAACTAGCCATGGCAGCAACTCTCTTTCGTCCTTCAGTGCCAGCTCAGAGCCGAACCAGGCTGAACTCGGTAACACAGTAGAGACCAAAATTTATCCGTATCCCCTCATTGGCCTTGCCATCCCAGACCTGTGGTTTCGACCACACGCAACGTCCTGTCATGATGTCCGTACCGGGTCCTGGCGGGTTTAGTTTCTGCTTGGTCGTGTTCTCTTTCTCGCTACCCCCGCAGTTCCTCGCTCGATTATGTTTCTGCCGGCCAATTATGGCGGGAAAAACCTGCCAACGCAGCATGCCATCACCCAGGTGCTTTTGTTCCGAAGCACATAGGGAGGGAGGGGGTTGCGGCGGCTGCAGGCTGCTTCCTTTTTGACCTGTCTATGTGGCAAAGCCGCCCTCTTGCTCCTACAGGATACCGAAAATGAGGCTCTCGAAGCACTGCTCGACTATAAACAGAGCCAAAACTAATGCCACGCAAGGTGTTCCTACCCAGTCCTCGCTCACACATACCTGATCTTCTCTGATCCCCACTCGCGAAGCCTTACCCCACCACAAACTTTGTTAAAAGCATCACGCCTTCGTCTCTTGTCTACGGTCACCCATCTCGCACAATGGCAACACAGGAGAGCTACGTGCAAAAGCTACAGCGTGCGCAGACCGATGCTCTCGCCCGTGTAATCTAGCTAAAAAAGACATTGCAGACTACTGCGCTACCAACCAGATTGCCCAGCCTCAGTTCCAGGACTACTCTGACCCACGAGGTTCGTAGCCCATGCCTATCTCAAGAGACCTTGTCAATATCGCCCACTCACTACTGGTATTTGCTGACACACTGGTCAACGCAGGCATACGCACAGCGTGGTCAAGCAGTGTCTTTGTCCATGGCCGTGAATACCGAGCCGCACTATGGCGAGACTACCGCTACCTCGAGCAATCCCGAGAAGAAGCCGCTGAAGTGGCCTGGAAGGCCCTTCAATCCGCCGCCGCAACCACCAACGCAAACCAGACACAATATAACCGACCCTTTGGGGGGTCTCGATAATGGTTCAATCCCCCTTACGATACCACATACCGAGATGCTCAGGGGCTATGCAATACTGGGATATGCTTTGATACGTTGATGCTCTGGCCGACTTTGTTGTTGTCTTTGTTGCATGCTTGGCCACTGGCATCACTTGGGTCTACGACTTCTTCTTCTTCTTCTTCTTGTTCACAAAAACCTCTTTTTTCTTCCGGAATATCCTTTGCATCTATCATATTGTTTCTTCTGGTAGAGTGCACATCACTTGGTCATGTCTGCGCTTTTTTTTTCCCGGCTTTGAGCCTGCCCTTTTTCGGCGGATTCGGCTTTTCTCTCGGAGTGGAGTTGTTTTTCTCTATATTTGGGGGCGTACACACATTGGTCTTCTTTCGTTGAATTGGTCGGCATTCTGTACCTTGCATTTGAAGCGTCGGAGTACAATATTTGGGGCGTTTAGAAACATGTTTAGTCTGGCAAAAGACCTGTTGCCGGTTATATGCAATACGAATGAGCCGATTGAGCAATTGCCTCCTCTTTATTGTTAAGAGAGGCTTTTCGAATTACCTGACGTTGGAAAAAACCTTCTATGCTTTTTGGTTTGTCGTTTTGTTTTCTCGGTGCGATATTATTCCGAATATGCATCCCCCCCCC
>Ga0181467_101082_pt1 | contig 12472 bp, 11 predicted proteins | sample InSIn5gowninarea_2_FD_119079 | JGI IMG/M metagenome (GOLD analysis project Ga0181467, IMG submission 119079) | Clean room microbial communities from NASA Spacecraft Assembly Facility at Jet Propulsion Laboratory, Pasadena, California, USA -... ... | reverse complement strand
GGACAGAGGTGCATACGTAAGTTCGTTGATCGTGGATCTCAAGCTGTCTGTGCCATGATAAGGTCGGGTGTCAGTGCTGCAAGCCTGAGATATAATCCCTGTCTGATGGATGACCCTGCAGCTCAGTATTGTTCAAGTTCATAACATGAGAAGGTCTGGCACAAAATTAGTATCAAACTGCACGAATGCATGATCCAGAAATATGTGTCTGTGAGTGAGGGCCAAGCTTTGCTCATCCTTCCATCTGTAGTTAGACATAAACGAGTGATGTTGCATGAGTCGAGGTGTTGGCCTTACAGAGTCAAATACATGCACCTGCCCTATTCATTGACATGGTTGGACTTGCCAGCCCCAGTAACCTCTTGGCGATGGTGCCTGATCATGGCATGAGAGAGATGAGCACTGCACGGAATACGAATACGAGGGCGGGAAAGGCTACGTGAGTTGCGGCCTCGCGGATGCCTCGCGGATGCCTCGCTACGCCGATCGACTGTCTAGACTGGGACTAGCTAACTGCTGGCTAATGCACGCCTTAATGGACGCCTATGCGTCGACGTCGGTTACTGTACAAAACTTGACGGGTTTGATCATGAGAATCGATTTGGTGATAGAGCTGGGTTGAGGTTCTTCAAGTGACGCATCGTAGAACATGTGCACACCATATGATGGCATTGCCAAATTGACAAGGTGATCAGCAGAACTTTCTCTGGGGTGCTGGGTGCTCCAATCACGATTACCTTGGTCCAATAGGGAAGTCCATTAATTCCTCAATCACTGTTAGCTAAATCCACACTATTGGATAGAGGGCCAGAACAAGACCTGATTGTGATTATGGGCATTACCAAGGATCGAGAACACAATGAGCCTACCATATGTAGTCCCGTATCAAGGAGGAACATACAAGCTTTTCTCGAATGCGGATGAAGCGGACATAGGGGAGTAAATCTTGGTATTGATGCTTCCTCAGGCATATACTTTTGCAGCAGTGTTCTGCTCCATGTTTATTCATTGGTCTTGATCCATTCAACTCTCTAGAGAACCGATCGTTCATGCTGTCTCACACACACAACGGAGACAAACCATTTTGAATCAGTCCATCAACCATAAGACAGCAGTACTTGGGATATCGTAAAGGGACGGGGAAAATCGGGGTATGCAGCGAAAAGAACCGGAGTCTTGCCTGCGTGGTCATGCGGCCAAACAAGAAAGACTTGTTCAACGCAGGATGTTTCTCCTTTACTCAGTCTTCTCGGTGCTAGCCTCCGGTGCGGTGGCACCTTCCGCTTCCTTTGGCGCCTCGGCCGATGCTCCTGTCTGCTCTTGTGGTTCGGCCTCTGAGGATGTCCAGAGAGTCTACACATGTTAGTTGAGGTGCTCAATCGAAAGACTCGCCCTGCTTACCAAGTTATCTCTCAACAATTGCATGATGAGAGTAGAATCCTTGTAGCTCTCCTCACTCAGAGTGTCGAGCTCAGCAATGGCATCATCGAATGCTTGCTTAGCGAGATGGCAAGCCTGGTCAGGCGAGTTGAGGATCTCATAGTAGAAGACCGAGAAGTTCAGTGCGAGACCAAGTCGGATGGGATGTGTTGGGGCAAGATCGGTTTGTGCAACTTCGGTGGCATTCTTGTAGGCTTCGAGGGACTTGTCGGCGGAGCCTTTCCTCTTATCTGCAACGGCGAATTCGGCAAGGTAACGGTGGTAGTCACCCTTCCTGTACGCAAAGGTTAGCAACCGTGAGGAATTAAGTGGTATGCGACAGCCATACATCTTGTGATAGAAGACTTTGGATTCACCCGTCTTAGCAGATGCGATCAAGTGCTTGTCCAAGACGTCAAGGATGTCCTCGCAGATCTTTTGGAGTTCCTCCTCAATCTTTTGTCGGTATTCCTTGATGAGCTTGACTTGAGTCTCATTGCCCTTGGACTCCTCCTTCTGCTCGATGGAAGTGACGATTCTCCACGAGGCACGTCGGGCTCCGATAACGTTCTTGTAGGCAACAGAAAGAAGATTTCGCTCCTCAACTGTGAGCTCTTGGTCGGCCGATGCGACAATCTTCATGTTCTCGACCATTTCTATAACATATCAGCTTTTACACCCATTTAACGTTGGTAATGAATTTTACCCTCATAACGCTCGGCTTGCTCAGCAAGCTTTGCTAGGTAGACGGATTCTTCGACACCCATGTTGTGTGCGACTAAAGTATGGTCCTGTAAGAGAGGCAGTCAGTATTGACCAAGCAATCAGTGTTATGCAAAATCACAGCATGCACTTCTTTGCCTTTTCCTAGACATTTCGCATGATTTGATTCGTTCTCCTCCTCGTTGTGAATACGCATGTCAGCTACGTTGTCGAGAAGTGTCTCGGAGCTCATCTTGATGGAATTGCGTGAGATTCAAATGGTAAAACAGTGTTTTCATGCAGCGGTGACAGATTGACATCAATGTTCAATCCGTAATCTTGCGCACGCTGTATTTGTGCAGTGTCAATTGTCGATGGAAAACCATTGGCCTGGCATTTCTATTGCAGGGGAAGGCTCGACCGTGGTCGCCGGAGGACCGTGGTAGGCGCAGTGACAGCTAAAGATTAAACAACGTGGGGTAGAAATAGCAAGCCCCTGGAGAAAGTACGGTCAAAGAAGAGCGCATCTTACCTAGTGAGAGGAAGGAGCGATAGGGTTGGTGAGGGTGAGACGGCAGAAAAGCTATGTCGTGGTAGAAGGTCGTCGTAGGGAGTGCGATGTACGAAGAGAGAATGTTTGGAGCGGTTTGCGTTGAATGCAGGTGTTTGATAGAAGAGTCAAGTTGTGGGCAGTGGGCAGGGTCGAATAGGCGTTGGCGTGCAATCGGCCAATAACCACACTAGTCCTAACTGGACGACTAATCTTGATTTCTCCGTTGCGTACATAAAGTACGGAAAATAGTAACTCCGTGACCGTGACGTCGCGCGTCAGTGGTGTGAGTTCGCTCTAAGCTCATGTGCATGGTACCTTCCATCACTGCACTGGCATCCACCCTAAGTACTGTCATTGCCCATCTCTATCCTATACCTACACCCGAATCAAATAACTCAACCAGTCAAGATGATGCGAACACAGATTGCAAAGCTCACTACTCGAGCCCCAATTCGATCATTCTCAGTTGCTGCCATTCGCCGAGCTGAAGGAGATGTTGGAGGCACAAGATCCGGTGGCATATCCAGCTCGTAAGCCAAGCCTTCGTTTATTACAGATCACTTTGGGACTAATCCGTAAAGTGATTCATTCAACAAACGAGAGCAAGCCAGCGAGAACATGTTCATTCGAGAGCGAGAGAGAGAAGCGTAAGTGGTGTTGTGGTAATTACAGCGCAGACAATGTCTAACAGTTGGTAGCTTGAAACAGTTGAAAGAAAAGCTCAAGCAACAGAGAAAACACCTTGACGCGCGCGACAATCACATTAAAGAACTTGAGAGTGACAAGGCTGGCGAGGGTCACTAGGGGCTGGAAAACACAGCGATTGCTGGCAAGCCAGGTGGGAAGAGAAGATCCATGGATGTCATGAGCGAGTGAAATGAAGAGAGTATTGGGCAGGTCTACAAAAATGCTACTTTACAAACAAGGGTGTGGCACATCTTCATTCAATATCTTACTGGGATGTCCGCTTGCATTTCTATTGTGCTAATTGCACTTAGTAGACTAAGGAGATCAATCTCTACCATCTACTGTATACCATGCTTTGACCCCTAGCCAACATCAAATCAGAAACAAACACTACAGCCAGCTGAGCAGGGCATACCCGTCCCCGTCGTAGCTAGTAACTCTGCCCACAGTGTACAAAATCACCTTTCGCAGGCTCGCTTTGCCAGTCTTGTACCGAGCAACGCGTTTTATTGATCCTCAAAACTCAACCAGACGTTCGATAGCAGCTGTAGAGTGCTCGACGTCGCAAGCCGAATTTCTGTGACCTTTTTGCCTAGATGCTTCATTGCTAATTACCGTCGGCCCATAAAGCTTCGATAGAACCCATCCACTGCTGCCTGGCTATCACCGTTCAATGATCCATTCAAGTAACTCATACCATTGGCAGCTTTCTGGGCTGCGGCGACTTTGGCTTGTAAGGCTGTAGTACCTTGATCAATGGCTTGTAGCTGATTGAGGTGAGAGTTGAGTATCTTGACGATTTGTGTGATCTAACGACTTTGTTAGCATACGCTCAGCGTTCAAATCTACGAGTTCACATACCGGTTCATCCGCCTTTCCATTCTTCCCCAAGCTAGCATTCGCAGCGTTAACTTCCTCAACCATACTCTGTAGATCTCTGCCCATGTCGTCCAGTCGCTCACCTAGCCTCTCAGCAAGTTGATACGTTCTCTCACGTTCTTGATCAGGACCACCTGGCTCGGTTTGACTGCTGTCTTTCGCAAGCATTTCATCAATATCATTTTCATACTTGTTCAGCCAAGCTTCGAGCTCGTTTTGTTGATTCTCGACCGCACTCAACTGCATCTCAACGCTCATCGTTTGCTTCTCGCACGTACGCGTTTTGACGTATAGCTTATCAATCCTCGCCGAGTTATCAACAATGATTTGATCCCAATGAGCAATGGTTTCAGCGTGACTTTTGAACTCTTTTGTGTAACGTGTCAGATCTGAGGCCCAACGTGTAAGGATCTCATCCATGGTTTTGTTTCGTAGTCGGGATTGAACAGGCGCTGTCGGACCTGCGGTAGACGCATTGAGTGTAGATGTTGCGAACCCTGAGGTTGCTGCCGGTGTTGTTGTCGTGGCTGTAGTTGTGTTTGGTGCCGGACCGGACGTTGATGCACCGGCACCACCCAGGCTGAACAGAGGTTTTGGTGCAGCAGCAGTAGTGGTAGCTGCTGAAGTAGTGCTACCACCGAGGCCGAAAAGAGGAGCTGGTGCTGCAGTTGCTGGAGTAGCGGATGAAGTGGTAGCTGCGCCGAGGTTGAATAGATTTGATGTCGCGGCAGTCGTGGCGGCGGGAGTGGACGCTGAAGAGGCAGCTGCACTTGGTGTGTTTCCACCTAGGCTGGGAAACAAAGGTTTTGTGGGAGCAGGCGTTGTACTCGTCTGGGCAGCTGTAGATGCAGGCGTAGCAGAAGCTAGACCAGGGAATGTAAAGCCACCAGTCTTTGGTGCTTCAGCGGTTGCACTGGCAGGAGCAGAAGGTTTCGCAAAGATATTACTAGAAGAAGACGTGGTTGGGGTGGAGGAGAATAATGATGGCTTAGGCTGCGAGCTCGTAGTTTGCTGGTTGAAGATACTTGCAGGTGCAGCCGCAGGCTGTGATGTCTGTGTTTGTGCTGGAGCCGGCGTTGAAGAGGTTCCGCTTGGAAAGGAGAAGGCTGCTGGGGCTGGTGCGGTTGATTGGGCTGGCTTGTCATCTTTCTTGGGTTGTGTAAAACTAAAGCCTGCCGCAGATGTCTGTTGGCCGCTTTCTGCTGGCTTCTGAAAACTGAAGCCCTTGAATTCTCCGGACTTTGAGCTTGTGTCTGCAGGCTGGGTTGGATTGGAGAATATGCTTCCGCCAGTCGGTTGATTAAGGTTCGAGAAGAGACTTCCACCTCCCTGTGATGTGGACGTTTGATTAGTGGGTTGTTGTGCTGAAGCTGTCGGAGCAGGCTTTCCAAAGCTAAATGTAGGTGTCGTTCCGGATTGTGGTTGTGAGGCACCGCCTGTGCTTGCACTGAGAAAATTATTTGTTGGAGGCTGACCAGCCGGAGTGGTCGAATTAGGCTGTCCAAAGATATTGTTGGATGGCGCCGGTGTAGTCGAACCAAACAGGTTTGTGGTTGCTGGAGGCTGGGCAGGTGTGCCTGGTGTTTGTGAGGAGCCTCCACCAAAACCTGTGAAGCCGCCGAATGCTGGCTTAGACGTATCTGCGCTTTTGTCGTCCGTCTTGCTGCCGAATATGTTACCACTGGAAGTGCCAGTAGCACCACCACCGAATATATTGGAGGAGTTGGACTGGTTGCCGGTACTTGCTGCAGGGGTAGGTGTCTGTCCGAATGTCCATCCAGATGATCCAGTATTTCCTGTATTGCTTCCAAACAAACTCTTCCCATCGTTTTGCGCACCAGCTGAACCAAACAGACTACCGGTCGCCCCAGCAGATGTGCTTGCCGTGTTGCCGAAATTGAAACCAGACATTTTGTCGTATGTTTACGTTTCCAGGGCTCAAAGGTCGAGCAAGGTTGTTTCAATGTCACAGCTCGACGGCTGAGCTATAAGAAATGTTTTGTCAGATGCAGCCGTCAACAGCAGTGCTCAATATTGTAACGAAAACCAACTCGTAACAGCGTTGAACAAGTCAAAAGATGTGCTGCTGGAGAATAGTGCCAGCGTAAGGTAGAAAACACGCGCAGTTTGAGTACGCGACAAAGTTGCGTGGTTCGTGATGCCAGCGGCTTGCAACAATGGAAACTCCGCACCACACTCCTTCACAAAGTATCAACATAGTGCAGCTTTACGACTGAATTACCTGCATTCATACATCATAACTATTATAGTACTATTTCGAGGCCAGTTTTATCATGTCTCATGCCCGTAGCGCATCACGGGGAAGCGTGCACTTGGAAATCCCTCAGCGAAGTAGTGAACTTCAAGATCCTGGTGCACATGAACTATGTATGGTGGCCTTGTCTGCTGAGTGGCCTAGCTAACAAAGATACAGCGTCGGAAGAGGATTACTACTCGGATGCTTCGGAGGGCCGGAAGAAGGTGTCAAGACCAGTCACACCATCTTCGCCGATACCAATCACAAGAGTAGAGAAAGTGGACGACGCACCAAGCCATGGAGAGGTTCCTGGCACTCCAGCATATGATAAACGACGGCAGGACGCTGTACCAGATGAAGTTGAGGTAGTGCCTGAAGGAAGATTGAGCAAGAGATCATCAAGGCAGCAGTTAGAACCTCCTCTTACCCCAGGCGGAACTCCTATACCAATCACCGTTGTAGAGAAGGTCGATCCTGCCTCGCCTAGCCATGGAGAAGTACCTGGAACGGAAGCATACCGACAAAGAATGCTTGATGCAACACCTGATGTCGTTCTCAAAAACCCGGACCCTACAAAAGGATCAAAATATGGGGGTGGAAGTGACCATGAGAGGAATACATCTACTTCTTCAATACCTGAAACAATCGTCACCAGGGTTGACGACGAGCCTGCTCATGGCGAAGTCCCTGGCACTGCTGCAGCTGAGATGAGAAAGCAAGATGCGACACCGGACCATATGGAGATCAAGAGTGATGAGTCAGGTAGGTGCGTCAGCCCCGTTCTAAGAATACTGACATGCAACGAGACTGATCAGTGGACAGCTCCAATTGACACAACTACTGCAGCACGCAGAATTTCACGAATAAAAAATGATACTTACGATGACGACGACGACGGCGATGGCTTTGGCGACGACTTTGACGACTTTACAGAGGGCGCTCAAGTAAACGCTGACGATGACTTCGGCGATTTCGATGATTTTGAAGAAGGCACCCAAGACGATACAGTATCCCCTGAAATACCAACACCAATCTCATCACAAACAGAACAAGCACTTTCCTTTCCGTTAACAGATTTTTCTGCCTTCTCCGATCTCCCAGACCTTCTCGAAACCACAAAAATGCACCTCGACACCATGTTTCCTACTACAACCACCGCCAACCAAGATGAAACCAGCCTCTCAGATTCCATACCAGCCGACTCCCCCATATTTCCGAACGACCGCTCCCGCTCTCTGTGGACTCAACTTATCACGCCCCCACCCCTTCAACCCCCAAACTGGACTCAATCACGCATCCGCCGCCTGTTCCTGATCTCGCTCGGCGTACCCGTCGACCTAGACGAAATCCTTCCACCATCCAAACAAAAGAAGCTCATCCTTCCCGATATCTTTCTCCCCTCCCGCACAAGCACATCAGACGATACCTCCACAAAGCCCGAACCCAACAGCATCACCCACCTCCGCTCCACAACAACAAACGACTCAACCGCCTCCATCGACTCCCAAGCCTCCACCGCCGGCACTGCGACCCCCAAACCACCAGGATCAGCACCAAACAGGGGTCGTCCCCGTCCAACAAGCACAAAGCCCGGGCCCCCACCCCCACCACCTCTAGATCTAAACGCCGTGAAACGGCTCTGCGCCACCACAGATGAGAAACTAGAGGGTTTCACAGACGACGAATTGCAAACTCATGTAGCGGAGCTCAAAGATCTAGAAGGGAAGACAGCGCAGTTACTAGAGTATTGGTTGAAACGGCGTGATGGGCTGAAGATCGAGAAGGAGGCTTTCGAGGGCGTGATTGAGAATCTTGTGAGGCATGCTAAGAGGGTGAGGACTATCAAATAGAGTTGACACTGAGAATGGGTCTGGTATTGGTGTAAATGCAGGAGTATGGTAGTGGGCTTTGATCGAACTTGTTGTAGCGTTATTACTGGCTGTATATACCTATGCATCATCCGCGTTGAGGTCGATACTGTCCAACAAGAGAGGTTCTAAAGTAAAACGAACGCTTTCTATGATAACACTTCCGTCTATTATCTCATGCTAAGTCAACACAACACAATACACTGCTACGCCACCGCTATGCTATGCCCGCTCACAAGTCTCCTCCACGCCATACTGCATGCTGAACAAATTAATCCTAAAAGCGGAAACAATACTAACAATACCCATCCACCATTCAACCATCTACCACTAAATCCAATACTAGGTAGGTACCAATTAAACCTCCACCCCCTCCCTAACGCCCTCCCAGCTCCGTCTCCCCAAACCCCTAACCTCAAGGCCCAAAACATCATCCCAGTTCCCCAGCACCCGATCCTCCGTGTCCAGATAATCAACAATCGCTTCCGCTTTCTTAACTCCTAGACCGTTTAGGGCTTTGAGTTTCGATATACTTCTGGAATTCAGGATCGTGAGGATGTGGTTTGTTCTGGGCGATGGGATGGATGGGCTGTGGAGGTTGGTCAGAGGGTCTGGTGATGATGGACGATGTTTCTTTAAGGGTTTCTTTCGTGAGGGTTTGCGGATTGAGGCGTCGGATTCGTATGCGTCGGAGTCGTAAGTCTCGTGGTAGGAGTCTTCTTGGTCTGAGGCTTGGTAGCTAGTGTCTGCATCTGCTGGGAGGTCTTGGTGGATCTTTTGTTTCCTTCTTTTTATTGGTTTTGCTGGCTGTTCGTGATCTAACTCATCGTCTTGGACTTTGTCCTGTTCTACTGCTTGTTTCGCTCGGAGTTTTTCGATCTTCCGCTCTAGCTTTTCGTTGCTGGGGAAGAATGGCTGCGCAAGCTCATACATGCGCAATGCGGAAGCGTCTTCGCCGCGTGCTTGATGCTGTTTGGCCATGAATAGATAACTTAGTCCCTCTGCACGCTCGCCGTCCTGGCCTTCCAAGCGTTTTTCGATTGAATCTAATCTCGCTTGAACTTCAACGGAAATTGCTTTCTCGCGCTCGGTTTGATCAGGCTGAGGTTTTGGAGCAGTGGCGTTTGCTTCACGTTGAGCGAGGATTTCTGCTACTTTCTGCTCGACGAGGGACTCGAGAGTTGCCTTGCTGATTGTTTGAGTCTCTGGCGGACCACGGCGTAGGAATGAGGAGGTTGAGGGTGTAAGTTTGGATTGCTTCGTAGGTCTTGAGGAAAGGGCATCAATTGCTGTACGCTTCAAAGGCGATGATTTCTGAGGTTGAGGTCGAGTAGCAGTGATCGTCATGGTATGCTTCGACTTATCAGCATATACAGAGAATGCCTTCACTGGCTTCTCTTTGTCCGTCTTTGCATCGCGGTTGGCCAAGATGTTTGCATTCATGGCATTATTAAGTGGTCGAAGAGGCTGCCTAGGCATTCCGCCGTTTAAGTTGCTTGCGGTCGTTGGTCGAGGGGGACCTTTGAAGATGGGTTCATTCTCAATCTCACGAACTTCGATCTTTTTAGTTCTGTTGGCAAAGTTCAGAGAGCTAAGGGTGTCAAGATGAAATGATCTGCTGGGTGCGAGGTTGAGAATCATGACCGTTAGACCGTTGTTTTGGCCTAGACTCAATATGCGTGTCATTTTACTCTCTCTGTATGGTATGCGTTGCTGTTTCTTGCTGATGGCCTCCACACATTGAGCTAAGACGAAGAGAGACTTGTTGATACTTGCACTTTCAACCATTCGATCCTTGACATTTCCCGTGCGACGATTGTCTTCGGAACCGGCCAAGTCAATAGCACTGATCGTACTTGATCGTATTTCAGTCGCGGTGTTGATTACGACCTTGACGCACAGGACAGCATGTGACCTCGAAGATTGTGCGTTCAGCTTCGTTGCGCCTACACTTCGATTGGCATTGGCCTTGTCGTATAAAAATTCAAAGTCTTTCAGGGTTGAGCACGGCACTTCTGATAGACCAGCTATCACGGTCTTGCCTCCCTCAGCTTCGCGAATGGGGAGACCAGTAGATGTGCGCTTCTCTGGTGGCTCGAACAAGTCGAAGACCTTGTCATTGTAGATTTCGTAGTAGCTCATGGACACATCGACAATTGTTTCGCCATTGCTGCTCTTTTCGAGGGCTTTGCTCTTTCGATATATGTTGCTGAGCATTCGAGGTATCATACCACGGTCTGCCATTGACTTTCCGCCTCGCATTGTATGAGTTTTACCGGTACCAGTAACTCCATAGGCGAACAGGGTGACATCGAAACCTTGAAAGAGGTGCTTCAGTGTGGGCGCAACTGTGAGTTGAGCATTAGTTCCTGGATATTTTGCAGGGTTCGAAATATTTCACCTTCTGCCTCGAACAACTCTTGTTGGGTCGACTCTTGTCCATAGACACTGTTAAATTGAAAGCTGTATTCCTCGGAGAAGTTTTTGGGATTCGGGATCTTGACGGCTTGCGCGTTGTTGCTACCAGTATCGTGTATCGACAGTATTTGATCCTTCTCAGCTTCGGTGTTGAGAAGAGGACGTATCCTCGCCACCACTCGAACACTCATTTCGCTATGCTATTGTAAAAACCCCAAAGAACGAAGAACAGCATGAAAAGTAATGGTAAGTTGACCGCAGGGGTCCAGCTTGCAGCATTCACTCAGCAATGCAAATGTCCCTGGTGGGTCAACTTGAGCTGTTGCCAGGACAACCATGGTCTCCTAACGAGCATCCATTTGTGCAATGCAAGTCGACACAACTCGACACGGGCATCTTCTGGCTACCAGCAGTTGATCATGGTGCGGGTGATACCGATGTGACGAATCGCCTTGTCCGCTGTATATGGTAATCGAGAGTTACAGGTCATGGCGAGTAAAGACTGATATGCCGTATTTTCAAACTGGTGTTCAAGGCTTACCAATTTTATCCGGTCTACTGTACCCAGGCAGGTAGGCTTCTCGATTAACCACCTACCATTGCACAGCATGTCGGCGATGATGGACTCATCGTTGAATCTATCGACAGTGCACAAGAAGTACGTTCAAGCTATCAAAGATCACGACGTTGACGAAATGTTAAAGTATATATCTGATTAGGTGGTCCTCAAAAGCCGACATTTGGGCTTTGAAGATTACAGAAGTCTGGTATTGAACAACATCATCCGGCCAAAGATCTACAAATCGGATTGGAAAGATTGCTCAGCGACGGACATGGATTGCAGTACTCGCCGTCTTCACCACTACACCATCGACAAAAGAACTTCTTGGGATGGAGCTCGATGAGACCGAGTCTTCCTACATGCAGAACGTATTGTATGACTTTGAGGCTGGCAGAATAATCAGGGTATATCCTCTGACCGACTTCGATGCCATCAAGGCTCATGCGCATCAGCCCTGACACGAGCATTGAATAGTGTATCTTATACAGATGACGTGCCTGTCGACCGAGACATGGATGGGGAGTTACCTCGACGCTACCGGCGACAATTTCCAGTGGCAATATTGTGTGGATGCGGGCCGAGAAGCTTGGTTCGGGTGCCTGAGCAACCATGTTTTGCGACCTCATATCCACCACTTTCGATGCCACAATAGCAAAGTCACCAACCAGTTTAGTAGGTTCAAACGTCATGTTTTGTTAGAAATCAAAATGTCGAGTCCTCTTGTTTGACTTCACCATTTCGTCTTTGCAACAGAACCGTTTCCATTTTCACGTCTCTCTTTGATCACTGCGTCGAAACTGCTCTTAACAGATACAGCACGAAGCGAAGCGATTACTCCGCATTGCCGCCGATTTTCAGAGTCCTGCGTCACTGAAGGAAGATTGTGGCAGTCCTACCAGTCGTGGTTGTTCCTCATTGCTCGCCCTCCAATATCTCCATAACATTGATTTGGGCAGCGATACTGCTACACTGTTCCCACTCTACATCACCTCGATATATCTAGAGCCACCGACTTGGATAACGCCAGTCCTTCGCCTCATCAGTTCAGACCCGTTGCACGTTTACCCTTTGTTGTATTCACCACAATCCACGCTGATGTATCTATATTGAGGCAAAGTACACTCCGA
>Ga0181467_100248_pt2 | contig 12475 bp, 13 predicted proteins | sample InSIn5gowninarea_2_FD_119079 | JGI IMG/M metagenome (GOLD analysis project Ga0181467, IMG submission 119079) | Clean room microbial communities from NASA Spacecraft Assembly Facility at Jet Propulsion Laboratory, Pasadena, California, USA -... ... | reverse complement strand
AAAAAAAAAGCCAAAAAAAAAAGCCAAAAAACAACATAAAAAAAACAACAAAAGTTGGCTAAAAAAACGGCTATAGGTTAATGGTAGACCGTTCGTCTTCCAAACGATGTGTACCGATTCGAATTCGGTTGGCCGTATAATAAACATAGAGTTAGTAACTTAATTGTAAAGGCCTTTTTTGTCGAGAAAGTAGATTTCGGTTCGAAACCGGACTAACTCGATGCAAAAGATTTGGAATGTCCAGCTTTAATAGATTAAAGCTGGACATTTATACATATTAATATACATATATATGTATAATATTCTTTTCTATTTTAGCATTTTATTGCAGTCTATTACAAAGGAAAAGTTGCTATTGGTAAAGCGAGATATTTGCTAAATATTGTGTTTTAACACCTGATGGTTCAATTCCATCCTTTTCCGTAGAGAACTACAAAGTATGGGGGGGATAAACTCGGACTAATTAGTAAAAAAATTATACACATTTATACTTTAAATTATTACGTTATACAGCTCAGTACTTGTGTAAGTGGCTCAATGCAACCCTGAGTAATCCTCAGGGCAAAGCCAAAGAGGTTGGGACAATCTCTCGTGCCTTTCATAAATGAAAGGCATGTGGGGAGAATAACTTAGGCTCTGCTTTGGATTTATCACTATATTAACAAATTATTATTCTAAAACTTACCTACTTAAATCAAATAAAGGTAAAACTATAGTTTACAATGCATTGCTAAAAAATGGACACTCTGCGTTTAAACTTGATATATTAGAATACTGTGCGCCGAGTGATGTAATAAAGAGAGAACAGCATTATCTCTCTCTTTTAAAGCCAAAATATAATATATTAGAAGTTGCAAGATCTTCAAAAGGATTTAAACATTCTTTATCTACTCTAGAGCTAATTCGTGAGGCAGCATTAAAGCGTGAACCTCGTGAAACATTTAGACACTCCTTGGACACTAAATTAAAAATTCAACATTTTTCTAGACGTAGACCTGATTTTTCCATAGAGCGTGTAGAGGGTGAAGATTTAGTTTTGCATGCTTTTGTTGAAATAAAGAGCCTTGTGAATTCTGATTTCAACAGCATCATGGACCAATTGCATGACACGATATTACATACAGTAGATTTTAAAGGCGGTACAAAAAAAAAACACCAAAAAAAAGCCAAAAAAACAACAAAAAAAAATTCGCTATGAAAGCTAGTAAAATAGCTTTTTTTCAATTTTACTCTTGCGCTCGTTTACTAGATGATTACGGAATATCGTATTATAAAGGTTTTATTCCTTTAAATCAATTGATACCAGCATTTCAATTTATGGATATTAATGGTGCTAGTAACCTTATAGATTACTTGAATTATTTTAAGAAGTATCCTATGCTTACTCAAGAAACAGGTCTTACTAATTTAGGTGTTGAGTCTACTGACAAGATACCATTTCCTCATATTTGGGATCTTTTAAACAAGGATCACGAAAACCACGTCCATGATTTATTTACTCATATGGCCAATAACCTACCTGGTCTGGACATAAAAAATTAATATGTCATAAACTTTTATTATTAAATTACTCTTTTAATTAGTAAGGTAATAAAAAAAATAAAAAAAAGAGTATAGTTTAATTGGCAAAATAGGAAGCTTCAAACTTCAAATTCTCAGTTCAAGTCTGAGTGCTCTTGTTTGTGTGATTTTTTTTTACTAAAAAAAAAATTAGCCAAAGGGCTATACGAGGGCTGGTCTCATACTTAGTCCAGTCTTCGATTAGATTTTTATACTAAGGTTCTTTAACTTAAGTGGTAAAGTGCGTTTTTGATAAGGATGTTATTCAAGTTCGAGTCTTGGAGGAATCAAAAAAATAAAGAGAATTGACCGAGTGGTTTATGGTGACAAGCTTGAAACTTGTTTTGGTCTTAAACCAACATCCGTTCGAATCGGATATTCTCTGAATAATATATGCTCGTATACACATATATTTACTATTATTTGCGTGTTGGTTTATGTATTTTGCTACATTTAGTCTACCAACTATCTCGACAGTTAGTCGCGAGTGCAGGTTATGGATTTAAATTACTTGTGTATAATTTTAACAAGTTATATAAAAAGGTAACCATCTTTTGTTTGTTTTTTTCATAAATATATTATTTAGGGCAGTTATCATGTAGGCATTTGTAGTAGCCTATCTCTGTTAGCCCGCCTCCACCACTGATTAGATTTTACGACTCTTTATTTTTGTGGATTAAAGACTTTATAATATGGCTAAGTAGCCTGATTTTGACATTGCAGAGTGTATGGTAGCAAGGTAACTCCTTTATCTGTCCTGGTTTATATATATACCAGGCAGACAAAAGCTTAAGATTTAACATCTTGTATAGCATTTTTTTTTATCTTTAGTTATAATATAAACACATGAAAATACTACAAAACAATTTAAACACACGAAACAGACACTGGGGCTCTTCTCCTTCAGGTTTTACAACTTTACACAGAGAAGTTTTTAGACCTCACGTTGGATTTTTACTATTCGGTTATAGGTTTTTACGATATCTTCTCCCTACTGCCTTAACAGTAACAATGCAGCAGTACCACTTCTTTCTTATGAAAACTCGGATACAGAAAAAAAAAGCCATCTACCAAGACAACAATAAGAAAACAGGTATATACAGATGAACTCATATAGAGTCGGGTAAAGAAAAAAAAAAATTTTTTTTTTTCTTATCTAGCTTCATGTTTAAATATAGCCCAAAGATTAGTAAAATACTACTCCGTGGCTAGCCTTTTAAGGGAAACCGAAAGAAATCAGAGTGCTATTTACAGAGCGCTTCTTAAATATGGTAATTCGGCGTTTAGATTTGAGATCCTAGAACATTGTGATCCTAACGTTTTAATAGAAAGAGAACAATACTATCTTGATTTATTAAAACCCGAATATAATATATTGAAAGCCGCAGGTATTCGGGCTGGTTTTGTGCATAGTGAAGCTACAAAAGAATTACAGCGTGCGGCTGTTTTAGGTAGAGTTTTATCATTAGAAACTAAATCCAAAATGAGTGATTCTAATATTAAAACTCATTCTGTAATTGTAACGAATACAACTACAGGTGAAATGCATAAATTTTTAACTATGAGAAGTGCAGGTCTTTATCTGGGAACATCTCATTCACAAATTGGTATATATGCAAGAAACAATAAACTATTCAAAGGTATATACACCATAGAAATAAACAAAAAATAAAATAAAATTAAATCAAAAAAAAGAAGTTATATTAGTAATGTAATAGTGCAATAAAAGAGAATAGATTGAAAAGTCTGTAGCGACATGGTTAAAAATTAACTTATTTGGTTTAAAAGACCACATCCGTTCGAATCGGATATTCTCTGTATTTTTTTTAATTTAATATATGATTAATTAGAGACATATTATCTTAAAAGTATATTAGTTAGTAAACGGGTTAGAGCCAGGTTGGTTAGGCGTCTCATTTGGGTTGAGGAGTAGTTATGTTCGAATCATAATGACCCGATCTATCTAATTAACCTTTTATCTTTATTTTTAAACATAACATTAATGTGTGATATGTGATGTGTTTTAGGTGTAACTTGTTAAAAAATAGTATCTTTAAATAAAGAGTATCTTTAAATAAATATATATAAACTTTTTATGTATAATTTATAACAATTCATACTATATTAAGGTGTATATAAAATTTTTATGTAGATTATTTAACAATTTATACATTATGAATGTGTATTACATATTTTAACATTGTAAAAAAAAACAACCAAAAGGAAAAAACAGAGAGTTAGTAACTTAATTGGTAAAGGCCTTTCTTGTCGAGAAAGTAGATTTCGGTTCGAAACCGGATTAACTTGATGCAAAAGATTTGGAATGTCCAGCTTTAATAGATTAAAGCTGGATATATTTATATATATGATTATCTTATCTATTAGCATTTTATTGCAGTCTATTACAAAGGAAAAATTCTGCCTAAAAATTTTATATACAACTATAAAGGAAAAATTCTTATTAGCTTAATTGGTAGAGCAGGATACTTCTAATATCTGGATCCAAGTTCGAGTCTTGGATAAGAATACAAGCAGTAAAAAGAATTGAAACAGGATTAGCTACAACGGGTTTAATAGGTGCAGGTGTAGGAATTGGAGTGGGGGATTTTTTATTCTTAGGTAATATAATATTTGGCGTTTTAATTTTTTTATATATTATGTTAGGTATTATTTTAATTGGTCACATTACTAACACAGTACCTGGGCGTAAATGTCCAGCTTGCGCAGCTAAAGGGCAAATTGTCTGGGTTATCCCAGGAAAATGCTGCCCACAGTGTGGAACTCCAGTTAATTAGATCATAAAAATCAGGGATGCATTTGCAGGATGAAATCTAGTAAGTAGTTTTTGATCGATTATGATTAGTTATTCTTATCTTATACCTAAAAAAAAATATATAGGTTAGTCTTTTTATGTAATACTTTGCAAATAGCAAAAGCAGACGCTTCAGGGTACATAGATCACATAGCTTCTCTAGCGAATAACATAGGCTTAGTTTTAATACCTTTAAATCTTTTTAGCTAAATTTCAAACAGTTTTTTGATGGTTTTTTTTGTTGCTTATTTGTTTTTTTTTGTTTTCTAAATTAAGAAAATAGCATATATGCTGTGGTATCTCGCCATAAGAAAAGAATCCTTTTGCAACTAAAAAAAAATAATCAAGGCAAGTTTTTACTCCTATGTACTACACCTGTTATTTACTAGCTAATCAAAGCCGTTCAAGTTTTATTTTTCGCAAAGTGCGTTGTTTTTTTTTGTCAAGAAAAAACAAAAAATAAAAAACAACAAAAAAAAATAAGTGGTAAAAATTCTTTTGTTTTTTTATCTAATCTTCCTAGTTCAAGAGATCTTTTTGTTCACATATATTCTTGAAGGACGTCATTAATAAAATTGTGAAGGTAGAGTTGGTCTAGGCTGCTTCTAGCGTATTCTGGCGTAGATGTAACAGCATATCTATACGTTGGTGGTGTATTTGTATAATCGGCTATGTTTATTGACATTTTCTAGAGTATATTTGTCAAAAATAATTTTTTTTGATTTATTTTAAAGTTCCAAGTTCCCAAGTTCCCAAGTTCCCAAGTTCCATGTATTAAATATATTTGAATTATGTTATAGATTAAACGCAATACTAGATTTATTATTAAAAATAAAATATTCTAGATAAACCTCATTTAAATTATAAATTAATACATAACTCTAATAAAAACATAAATAAAAGCGTATTATTCTTTTTTTAGTTGCAAAAGGATTCTTTTCTTCTTGGTCGGAGGCCATGAATCTTACTCTTGTACTCGTTTCATCATTTCTCTTGTTCAAATTGTTTAATAAATACCACTTTAAAATTTTTTATGTACAATGAACTTAGACAGTTTATCAAGTAAAAAAAGTTTTTGGCCTTGTTTTAATAGGTATATTAAAAGTATGCTTAAGAGACATAGTCAAAGGGTTATCTATCTTGCGCAATTAAAAAAAAAGGAATAGAAGACAGAAACAGTGAATAAAATGATTATTTCGGGAAATTTGTTAAATAAACTAAGCTGTTTACGTATCTAGTTTTTCTAATATTATAGTAATAACGAATAACACTTGTTTTTTTTGTTTGTTTTTTGTTTTTTTTGTTTTTTTGCTAACAAAAAAAAACAAAAAAGGGTATAATAAGGTAATACTTGCCTCTACTATCTAAAAACCAATTTAACGACTTGTATGCTCTAATGTTTATATTTATTTATTACTTTTAATACTTAATAAAGCAAATAATATTATAATTATAAGGCTATTATCAGTTATAGACAAATATGGTATTAATATATAAAAAATTAAACCTACAAGTATATACAAGGCATAAGATGTAATAACACCAGTATCTAAACTAGCTATATTTTTACTTAAATTAACCAGTCCTTTTTCTAAACCAAAAGGTCCTAATAATTCAACAGAACCTTTATCAATAACCTTAGTAGTTTGACCACCTAATTTTAATATAAGATCAGTAACATACTTGTTATAGAAAAGTTCGATTAAGAAACGTTGATTAAAAAAACTAAAGATGTTATAACCGAGTCTAGAAAACTTAAAGTGTATTAGTAGTTTAGGTAAAAGTTCTGATAATACTATAGATAATATGCTTAATGAAACAGTAAATATTAAAGGTAATAATTTAAATAAAGTAGGTACAGCAAATTCAGTGTCTAACATAATTTCATGTGAAGGATGAATAAATAAACTGTTATCTGCGAAAAATCCAGAGCCTAATCCTATAAATATGTCTTTAGTTATATAACCAAAAAAAATCGAGAAAACTGCTAAAATAATTAAAGGTAGACTCATAAAAATATCACCTTCATGAGCTTGTTTATAGTTAACAGCCGGACCGGCTGGGTTAGTTAAGAAAGTTAAATATAAAACTTTAACTGAATATAAAGTAGTAAACATGGCACCAATAGTAGCTATAAAATATACAACAGTACTAGAGAAATAAAACTGCCCATATGCAGATTCAAGTATAAAATCTTTAGAGTAAAACCCAGTCATAAAAGGGAAAGCTACTAAACTAAGAGAAGCTATTAACATAACTGAGTATGTTAATGGTAAAAAAGGTCTTAACCCTCCATATTTTCTAAAATCTTGGTTGTCAGCTACAGCATGAATTACAGCACCCGCACCTAAGAAAAGAAGTCCTTTATAGAAGGCATGATTAACTAAATGAAATAAAGCTATATTATATGATGATAAACCTACTGCTATAACCATCATACCCAATTGCTTCGATCCTCTTTCGATCGATGGACCATTTCTTTATTAGTCTAATTATTTATCTCATTTATCTTTAAATGAAATTCATTCATTATGATTTATTATTACATCACTCTTTCTATCAAGTCTTACTTGATAAAAATTTTTTATTAATTTTAGCCTAGAAGATTTATTTGTTTTTAAAGGATGTTTACTTAGGTAATTATCAATTAAGTCAAAGAGTTCTTTTTTTCTATAGATAACGTATTTAAAAGCTTCTATTTTAGGACTAAGAATATATATTTTTCCACCATATAAATTTATTAACGGTTCTAATAAAAATTTGTTTTTTTGGCTTACAGCTATACATACTTGTACTGATTTTTCATTTAAATAAATTGAACCATCGCTATCTAAAAACCCAGCAAATCAGCCATTATTAAATGTTAAAGGTAAAGATTCTTTAAGTTCTATACCATATTTTACACATAATTTATTCATTTGTAATAGACGAGCAGGATTTCTTATTAAACCATTAACTCCGTTTATTAGATCAATTAAACCCTTTTTATGACGCAATTTGTATCTTAAAGCTTTAGCGTTGGCAACTGGTTTAATTGACCCACCATACTTATGTTTAATTTCATATAATGCTGCTTTATCTCTTGCATCCATAGTAACTTCAAAGCTAGCATATCCTTTTTTAGTTAATATAAAATATCCATCTCCATCTATTAATCCGGCTAATCATTGATTAAATTTAAAGAGATTATCCTTTTTTAACGAATCCTTATTACTTAATGAAGTATTATGAGTTTCATATTTGTATTCCTTATTATCAGTATTCTTTAGAGTAAACTTAATAAAAATAATTTTGAATAAAATTTTGACTAATATCAAACGTATGGCCTCTGAGATTCCTACTAACTTGCTTATAATAAGAGTTTTTCATTTTTCTAACACTCATATGTGTTTTAATGAATTAATAAAACTATTACTATTGTGATTATAAATATAATCACGAGCTTTGGTTATCTGCGAATTGCTTATCATTAATATAAATTTAACAATAAATTCTACGCATATAGTTTGATGCCTGAATAATAAATATTCTCGAGCCAATTGACTCATAGTTGAGTATGCTATAACTTTTTTTATATCTTGTTGGAATAATCCTATAAGTGAACTAAATATAGTAGTTATAGCTCCTATTCATAAACATAGTATTAATACTGTTGAACTATATTCTATTAAAGGAGATGTACGCATTAATAAATAAACTCCTGCAGTTACCATTGTAGCCGCATGAATTAATGCAGAAACAGGTGTAGGACCCTCCATCGCCATAGGTAATCAAACATGTAATCCAACTTGAGAACTTTTAGCCATAGCACCTATTAATAAACAAATTCCTATTATTGTAACAATATTTTCACTTACATATGGAGCTAATGAGAACACAGTTGAATAATCTATGTTCAAATAATAGATAGTCTTTAAACTATATCTGGACTATATCTTCACCCAGTAGTAGTACTGGGGTATAACGTGTAGTCTCTGAGGATCTTATCTTAATTAAAAACAATAGGTATAGTTAATACCACAATATTGTTTTTAAATTAATTTAATTTCCTGCGGATTGTCCATTTTCACTTATTTAAATAAGATCTATTCTTTTTAATGTTTACGGTCTGTGTACACTCTAGTTAGCTATATTTATACTTTATCTTGAGCTTCCACAATATCCTATAAAAAGACTTTAGGAGTTTCCCGCATATAGTTATATAATAAGGGTGATATTACTATCACCCACGGCAACATTTAAAATGTTAAAGAATCCAAATGTGAAAAATCAAATACCTTACGCTTACTATTGAATTGATCTTTTATTGCTTTAATTTCATCTAGAGTTTCTTTACTTAAAGAGGTTCCTCTATGAAGATCTTGAACACGACACCAATCCTTATAAGCTAAATACTTAGAAGAATATAAAGGGAAACGATCAAAGTAATTACAAACTATATCATGACTTAGAGAGTTATGAGATATAGCCATTAAAGCATAAAACACTCTGTCCTCTACAGTTCTAGTTCTGGTATACAGATTTACACTAAAGAACTCAGCAATCTTAATCATAATACTAAAATAACTAGTTCCCACCTTGATCTGAAGTAACTTCTCTAGAATAGTTTTGTTTAACTTCTATACGGAAGAAAATTTGAACATTAGTTCTTACTAGTTTACTATTCTTTTTACGATTGGTAATAGAGAAATTACCTTCAGCATCAGTAAAACCTGCCAACCAACTATTACTATTTAGAGGTGATGTATCTACACCTAAACAAGGAATAGAACTATTATCCTTTTCATTTATTCAACGGATAGCTCTATGCAATGCTTCTATTTTAGGTGTACGCATATGACCATTAATCAAATTAATGATCTTAAATACTTCTTCTTTAGCTAGTATTTGTAGTAAAACATGACCCGCACTAGATCTGCTAACTACTATACCTAGTTTTAAAACGGCAGATAATCTTTCTGCTAAAGGTCTATCATTAATATAGAAAACAATAATAATTTTTGGACGATATACTTTAGATTTAGAATTTTTATCATGCACAGCTATATGACCGTCACCTTCAATTAATCCTGCTAAATAAGACCCTATATTTTGAGAACAAGTCTTAGAAGAATAATGTCTCACTTGCCTATGAGGTAAAGTACGAGTGTATTTAATTTTATTTATATTGGAATCTTTAATTATTATTTGATTATTACCAAAAGATCATAATATAGCGAACATACCTATAGTTAAAAAACAATCACCTACTCTATTTGTTAACAAAGCTGACATAGAACTTTGATTTGCTGCTATTCTAGTAAATCAGAAACTTACTAAAAGATATGAACATATACCTACACCTTCTCACCCTACAAACATTAGTAAAAAGTTGTTTGCTGTTACAAGAATAATCATCATAAATGTGAATAAACTTAAATAACTAAAAAATCTTTGATTATGTGGATCATGACTCATATAACCTATAGAGTATATATGTACTAATGATGAAACGATTAATACTGGTATTAACATAGATACTGTTAACGAGTCAAAATGAAATCCTCATGATACATTAAGTGATTCTGAATCAATTCATCTAAACAGTTGGATTGATACTGGTATGTTGTTTAACCCTACTTCAAAAAAGGCTATTATTGCCAATATTGTTGTTACTATTACTGAACTAGATGTTATTAATTGTGCTCCGCTAACTCCGACTTTTCTACCAAAAAAACCGGATACTATTGATCCTAATAAAGGTAAGATAATTAGAGCTAAATACATTATTTAAATTCTATTGCAACACTTCCTCTTAATCTGTAAAATGCTACTAGAATACCTAAACCTATTGCTGATTCTGCACCTGCAATTGCTATTACATAGATAGCATAAGTTTGGCCTAATATATCATCAAAGCTAAGTGAACTTACTAATATTAAAAACGTAATAGCTAATAGCATTATTTCTATTGAAATAAGCATTAAAATTATATTTTTTCTATTTAAAACAAAGCCTAATATTCCTATTAAAAATAGTATTAGTGATAAATTCATTTTTTAAGTTTGTATATAGTTTGTATGTTATTCTTTTTTTTTTGCATTTTTTTTTTTGTGCAAGGCAAAAAAAATGGACAGTAAATATGTAATTTTCATAAAGAAAGATATTCGTTTTAAAGAGTAACTCTTCGAACACCATAAGAAGCTTATGGCGTTCGAACAACTATTCTTTTCTCAATTATAAAAAAAATATAAACAACGTCTAGATGCATTATAAGGTATTGAAGCAAAAAAAATAAATACTCTCTTGAGTTCTATTTTGTCCTAAAAAAATGGAAACACCAATAAGATAAACTATATATGTGTAATCTAACGAAGCTTTAGGTAATAAAGGTAAAATTAATCTAAGTATATCATATAAACTTAGCTTTAAACCTATACCAGCTAAAATAATACTTCCACCTAAAGGTGATTCTACATGAGCTTTTAAAAGTCAAGTGTTTAAAAAGATAGTTTTAACTGCAAAAGCTATTACCTGTATCATCAAAACCATCTCTTCTTTTTTTTGATGGTTTATTCCCTGAATCAGAATCATCGCTTAATCTACGTTTAGATTTAGATTCTGGCTGTGGATTTGGGTATATTAATTGATATAGTCTTCTATAAAGACACTCGTTAAAGTCAACAACAAAATACATACCCTCTGTATTATTAATTAGAGGATAAATCTGTGCAATGATACATTCCTCAAAAAATTCATAATTAGGATCTGATTGACGAATTAGTCAAAGTGAAAAGTATAAATCAGCAACCATCTCGGCTAAATCTGGAAATAAAGCGATATAATGAGGTGTCCGCGTATTTACAACACGTATAATTTGCTCCTGTATATTTTGAGCAATATTAGCTGGCCAATCATATCTAGTATTACTATGTCTATCCTGATAGATACGCACCTGGTGATTTTGTTGCACTTGTCTAACGTAACTTGACCAAGCTCCTCCTATACGTGTAATATTTCCAATTAAATTCATTATATTAGTATTTAACTGCTCAATACGTCTATTTAAATTAACTAAAGGATTAGGAGTTGTATTAACAATATTGTGTTGATTTGCCCTTAAAATACGATCGATAACAGTAAATGTATAAATTGTTTGATTACTAATACTAGTAGGATAATTTATATTATTGTTGTCAGTATTTATGTTATCAACCATATATACTCTTAAATTTCTTAGATAATTTGGTATAGGAATATTTTTAATGTTCTTTGGCTTACTATATTTTACATTAGTTTTAGCTCAGTTTAGCGTTTTTTTCGTGAAAAAAAACGTTAAATTGATTAATTTTCTTAAAACATTAAGAAAAGAAAAAGTGAATTTATTTAATAATATTAAGAATACACCGGTAAAAGGTACTATATATGTAGGCTTTATGTAATAGAAAATTGTTTCGTAAGGACTATGTAGCAAAATAAAATTTCCTCTTTTTATACTATAGTTAGAAATTAACTCTTGATGAACATTTGTTAATTTAGTAATATCTATTATCTTAAAATTATACTGGGATATGTTATATCATTTAGATTCACATGAAGAGAAATTAAAAAAAGAATTTAAGTAAGATATATCTAATAAAAAAGGAGTATTGAATTCCTTTAGATAGTATATTAATTCTAAAGATATATTAGTATTAGATGCTAAATAAATTAAATCTATTTGTTTAGTATATATTGTCATAAAAAAAATAAATTTCATGTTTTGTTTATAAAGTTTTAAATCTCGAGATAAAATATATTTAAGCCAAAAAAAAATTTTTTTGAAGCCCGTTAAAAAATTTTTTCCTGTTAAACCAGTCATATTTTATAGATATTTTATTTTTTTCAAATTTAGCGCTTATTTTTTTTTTAAGCGGGTGCAGCCCTTTTTTATTTTGTTTTCTTTTTTTGTAAGAAGAAAAAACCTTAAAAAATTTTTTTACCGTAGGAGTAAATATAAGAAAACAAAAACATCTAAATTTTAACTGTTAAATTAGAGAACATATATAATAATTAAATTGGTAAAAATTGTACAAGATTCGTAGTTCTATCTGTGTTTGCTTTTTCTTGTTTTTTTGTTTGTTT
>Ga0181467_100787_pt1 | contig 12478 bp, 9 predicted proteins | sample InSIn5gowninarea_2_FD_119079 | JGI IMG/M metagenome (GOLD analysis project Ga0181467, IMG submission 119079) | Clean room microbial communities from NASA Spacecraft Assembly Facility at Jet Propulsion Laboratory, Pasadena, California, USA -... ... | reverse complement strand
AACATCCATGAAAACGATGGCCCCCATTCGACCCCTCCTCCCCTTAACCCTCGCTCTATCATGCCTCCCTAAAGCCCTTGCATGGGGCGCAATGGGCCATGAAACAGTCGCACTGGCCACGAGAAGGCTATAGAAATCGTCTCTACTTGTTTCCCAAAACGAGGTTGTCAAGTCCCGCTGCTGTTCCCCAGTTGGTAACTGGCGCACTTGTCCTTACCAGTGGAGCATATCACGACGCTGGAGGGGAGCATGTGAGAATGACTAACAAATGAGTATTGCCTACGCATTATCACAATCATGCAAGGCAGCTGTGGTCTCACAACCCTCCGATTCCCTGCAGCACAGAGTGAAGCACCAAATAAGCCTTCGATACGCCCCATTACCAAAAGTATCGGGAAGGGCTACACTGCTCGACGTTCTGAATAATATCCCTGGCGGATATCAATGGATCTCGTCCTTTCTTGGTAGAGTCCTTGAAGACCAAGTGGCAGCATTATCATGTAAGGTTGGGGAGCGTCAAACAAAACGGCAAGTAGGCAAGTATAAAGATGCTAAAAGAGACTTTAATAGTGTACCTGGGCAACCAGGAATGACCCGCGCGGGGCACATCATACGTCCCTGACACCATCAGCAGTTAACAGACGCAGACACAAGCAACATCACATGGCAGTAGCTTCTGTTCCAATTTACGCACCTGATCGCAAGAACTTGCGCCATCTACCGGCACCTCTTGCACTTGAGCAAAGAAGAGCATTCAAACACCCCCGCGTTGATCCCATAACATCAGAGATAGCTTTCGAGTGGGGCGAAAATGTCTCAATTTTGGGTCTTTGGACACTATTGATATCATCGTCCTAAGGATGAGCATTCCTCCTGTGAACTCCTTTACGCAATACTGGCCTTGATCTCCTAAAATGGTTTAGCGCCTCACGCGGAGGTGTAGAGGTTCCAGCATCTTCCTTTTAGTCCAGCATCTGGTCAGTTGCATGCATCATTCTGAGTCTAATTAGTAATTTCACTATTTTCCTCCGACGTTTTCCAGAATATCCGCCCTACGCCCTGTCTGGCACTCATGGACCTAGAGGTAGCTTATTTGTGCTATCCAGACCCTCCCTCCGCAGGGCTCGTATTCTCGGTTAGAGCGAGATGCCGTAAATCCTGATTTATCAGCAACTCTCTGCGATTCCGTTCTAGCTATAAAGACCACTGCATTTTTGCCTCGGCTGCATATCCCAAGCCATCCCGCTAATTCCAAAAGGCATTAACACCATGGGCAGCACCACCACCCCCGAACAACCATTCGAACGCCTGGAGCAAGCGTTCCTGAACGCAATCGAAGACGGAACCTGGCCGGGGGCAGTCGTCGCGGCGACCAACGTGAATGGCACTTTTCACTACGCCAAAGCCTTTGGCAAGGACACGTGCGACTCTAACGGCAAGCCCTTCGAGATGGATTCAATCATGGCGATTGCATCCATGACCAAGCTCCTGACTACCATTGCTGCTCTGCAGTTGGTTGAGAAGAAGCTCATTGGTCTTGACGACGATGTCACGCCGTGGGTCCCGACGCTCGCCCACCAGGAGCTGTTAGATGGCTGGGACGAGGCAGCAGGGGGGCGACCGCGCACGCACAGACGGAATAATAAAATCACGCTACGCAATCTGCTCACGCACAGTAGTGGCGCCGGCTACGACATGAGCAATCCGGATCTTGCCCGGTTCACCGCGTACATGGGCCGCGAGGTGAACTCCGGCGCCACGGTCGATGAACGGTTCGGGTATCCTCTCCTCTTTGAACCGGGCATGGGCTGGGAGTATGGCACGGGCATGGACTGGGTCGGGCAGGTCATCGAGCGCCTGACGGGGCAGACCTTGGAGGTATACATGCAGAAGCACATCTGGGAGCCCCTGGGTATTGAGCGCATGTCGTTCTGGCCTAGGAGTATTCCGGATGTTGACAAGAAGCGAGCTAGGATGTTGGTTCGTGATCCTGTTTCTGGGTGGCCGATTTCGCTTGAGGGACCTGTTTTTACGGAGGGAGTCACGGATTGTTTCGGGGGCCAGGGGCTGTACGCGTCGACGGAAGACTTTTTGAAGGTGCTGCATTCAATCCTGGCTGATGACGGGCGGCTTCTCAGCAGTCAGTCGACGGCGATGATGTTCCAGCCTCAGCTTGGGGAAGCGAGTCGGGAATCGCTGCAGCGGCATCTCAGGGCATCCACTCCCGGCTCTTTGTTTGTTGGTATTTTCGACAACACCCTGTTATACGACTGGGGCCTGGGCGGGATGCTATGTATGGAAGATGCAAAGTCTGGCAGACGAAAACAGTCCTTATTTTGGAGCGGAGCACCAAATCTGTTCTGGGTAAGTCAAGATGGACACAAATTCAGTTTCTTTTGTGTAGTACTGACAACACTTTCGCTCGCAGTTCATTGATAGAGAAGCTGATCTATGTGGCGTGTTGGGCACGCAGATTCTCCCTCCTTGTGATCCCAGGGTGGCCAATGTGATTGAGCTGTTTGAAAGCTCCGTTTTCACTGCTCAGAAGGACTTCCAGGCGGGCAGGGGGGGTCGCTAAAATGTTTAAATTTGACGTCGAGCGTGACAAATCCTATTAAGTCTACAGTAATCATACTTTACTCCACTACCTGTCTATCTTTTGATTGAGACTAAGTTACTGCATTAATTTAGAACAGTTCTAGTCCTGGCCAGAGTTCTGTGTGTGCGGCTTGTTCTTCAATATCAAAGAACCGACCACATGAGCCTGAAGTCGAGAAAGGAAAGAGTAGTGGTTGTACGAATGTTTCAGGAGCTATGCAGGGTCAATGAGGGCGGTTGATCTACTGCACAAAAGAGACATGCTGAGACTCGATGAGAGGAAGCCTGCTCACCATATCTTTGACTGAAGAAGCAGGACGATTTAGACTATCCTTGGTTTCGAGATTATAGCTTTCATGTTATTTTCATTAAGAATCGTTGCCCTGTGCCATAAAGGGTTGAACCAGCAAAGAGCCAGGACCCCAGCCCGTTGGTAACAACAACTCTAACAATGGACCCGCTGACAACAGAAAATCTGTTGTGCAGTTTCTTTGAGCCCTGATAACTATATAGCTGGTCAAGATTCCCGTCGTCCAGCAACCCTCGAGCGTCCTCATCAGGCACAACTATCCAACACCACACCAAGACACAATAATATCCCATAACCAAACTCCACTATTTGATGAAAATGACCAAGCGAAACATCACCTACCACGTCCTCGGCGGTCACGTTAATCTTGAAGCCAGGAAGGCCAGTGAAGATAAGAGGACGGAAGCCGAGCGAATTGCCGCAGCCCATTCATACGAAGCCGTAAATCAAGGCTAGATCCATTGACCTCCTGGACGAGCTCACGCACTATCTCAACGTTAACGGATTTGCGTTTTACAAGGCATACTGCGGCTATAACGTTGATAAATAGCAGTGGATGGTCCTCGTCGTTTCTGCAAAGGAGAACTTCACCGACGAAGCTGTCAAGGAGTACACTACCGAGATCGCCGCCAGGTTCTTTCAGAACCAGAATATCCTGCAAAACGACGCTACCAAACATGTCCGCGATCTCCCAAAGCAAATCCTGTTCCAGTGGGCCGTAGATTAATTGCTCACGATTATGACAGCCGTCGGTGGCTGCGACGGCCAGGTGTATCCCTTGGAGAGGGACGGAGAGCTCCACACGGAAGAACTCAGGGCATTTAGCAAACGCGTGGGCGCTTATAACTCACAGTTCAGATTCTTCCTCAGATTCCCCCTGAATCTTTTCGTCCCAATTCACGGCCCGAAAGACAGACTTGATACTACCGTTGAGAAATCCATGGAACTATTGAGGAAACCCGGTTTCGAGGAATCTTATAAAGACGTTCCTCTAAGCCTGGAGAGTCTGTTCGAGTCCATACTTGCCACAAACCCTCTTTTAAGCCTCGGTGTGGCCGTTCTGGCAGGGGTTCAGTAGGTGATATTAACGAAGGTGATTTGTTGTATTCAAACGTCAGGACTGGTGTTCCGTTCCGCTCAGTGACTTGCGCACACATCAAATAAATATCTTTTTGAATAATTATCTCTTACTTCTAGGCTACTTAAATAAGTAAAGAGAGGCAGGCGGCGCAATCAACGCCTTGGGCTTCCAAGCTAGCGACGGGACGCAGTATGTAGTGTACAAAGCTAATAGTAACAGCTTAAATGGTAGCTGGACAACACATCCCGCGCCTATCATACCGCCTCACATTAGATGGTGTCACGCCCAGAGGAGACCCTGTGCAGATTCCTAACTAAAACAAGGCCGACAGGCCCCTTGTCAAAGCACCCAGCCTCCTGGTCATAGGTGGCACATACTACCTATACTCCTCAAGAAAGCGGTATAATTCCCTGAATTATACATGAGCTGGGCGACTGCGTCAAGCATTACGGGCCTCTATAACAAGGTCCAGGCGCCAGATGCGCCACTAGTTGTTAGTAGGGAAGAGGGTGATGTGGGACCGTTCGGGGGAACTGGTGGTGTGGACCTTTTGGATGAGAACAGGATAGTCTTTTATGTATTTGACGATGGGGAGACCAATGCTAGTAGGCGTGATGGGCTATATGGACTAAGGCTATAGATAGGAAGATCATAATTTAGTAAAATGAATAGGGATGGTGTGAGTATAAAAGGGGTAGTATATCTTATCTGATTATGGAAGCAGCGACCTCTTATCTATTCAGACATGGAAGGGGCGACCTAGGTCTCCGACATCAGGAGGATGTACCTTCCTGACTGAGACGAGTACAAAAAAGGGGGCACGATGGATGCTCCTTCCTCACATTAACGCCTGGTATTTAGGATAGAAGTACCTCAACCGCATTAAGCGTGGCTCTCCTAATGGCACAGGCGCGGTCTACAAATGGGATGTGCTGAGGCCGACGATGTCATCTATGTACTACCTGCCTGCTGTCGTTCCTGTGCATGTATCTTCTCCAGCATGATCCCCCTCGCTCCTTAACATGCCCCTCAACGTCGAAATCCTGGGTTGATGGATCAGCTGTTATGTCTTGTTATCCAAGGCATCTATGAGTATTGCCACTCTCACGAACACAAGAATTGGGAGGAATATGCAGCTCTTACTACGGCGGCTTACGCAAAGATGCTTCTCGATGTCATGGCACTATCAGAGAGCCGCGCTAAGAGATGGGACGCTATCAGCCAATGGATCTGCCTCGCTAGATAGTGGTATGATGTGCCGTCACGTCAATAGCTAGATTAGTTAATATTCTAGTTAGGCTAGCTAGGAATAGATACTAGGATAAAATAGGACTATAGTTATATTAGGTGTCACGGGCCAGTGCCCGATACCAGGCACGGGCTAGCGCCCGCACACGTGACCGTGGCATCTTGACGGGAAGAACGCGCCTGGAGAACTTCTCTTTCTCCAAGCTTTTCATACACAGTTCGTGGCCTAGCTAGATTGAATATAAGTCTGGCTTCAGCCCTTCATATACAAAAAGCTTCCGATTCTCAATTATTAATTAATACAACGAAACGCAAACGAACAATAATCAGAATAATAACAATACGCGACACTACCCCTGACGGCCATGCAGCCACAGGAGTCAACAAGCCCCCCTACATGGGCGCAGACGCTGCTACAGTAGATGGCACAGACCCAAGCTATGTAGAACGAAGAATGGGAGTGACGTACATTACATGATACCGCTTAAGAAGAATAAATACGACGCCTTGAAGTAATGCTAGAGTAACAGGTCTTCCTGGTAATGATAATAATAATAACAACGATGAATGAAGGACTGGCGACCACGAACTAAACAGGAACTGAACTAGCACTGGAAACTTAATAAGTAGAAAACATTTACTATCTAAAGACACGTTTACCAGACCCAGTACTATTTAGTGGAAATATAAGTGATTAGTTAACATGGCGCGTTATAATAGAAAATAAGCTTAGTGTAGATAGAGAAGCTATTAGTATACTATAGGACTAATTTATATACGTGTTCTCTAGGCTAGAGAAGCTCGCCTGGAAGAACTCAGGAACGTTTATTAAGCTATAATAAAATACTAGTAATCCACAAGAACTACTTTAGTATCTTGAAAGTATCTATAGAGACCCAAATATCAAGACACGTGTAGCACGACAGCTACACCAGATCTGACAGCCAGAGGATATGGCATTTTCAAAGTTTCTTCCTCGCCTTGAGAAGGAGTTCGCGGACGCAGACGCTCTAGAATGGCATGATAAAGCTAAGAGGCAGATCCTACTAGGCGTGATTAATAGGACAATGTCAAGCTCCCTTATAAATCATGGTATTCCTGCCACCTTTTCAGATCTGATCTCTCGGCTCCACAAGATTAGCATAGATATGGACACTCTTAATATTAATAAGGCAGAATAGACACGGCGCCCGCGCTCTTAATCTGACGAAATAGACTGGACCCCTACTATTAGAATAAATCGTGCCGAGCCACGTATAAAACCCCAATAATTAGAGGCTGACCCTCAGAAGCAAGCGCGATGGGTTAGCTAGGATAAACTTAACAGATAATAGGCTGAAGGAATATACCTATAATATAGAAAATCAGGACATTTTATTACAAGCTGTACCCTATCACCAGCACGGCCACCAAGTCGTACACGCGTGGTAACAAGCTCTAGTAGGACGAAACACAAGTATATAATACATATTAAGAAGGCGAAACCTATAAGTAATAATAAACTACTAATAGAAACTACTAACAACAAAGAAATGACTTTAGATGATGATTCAGGAAAAGAGTAGCTCCTGTTCTAAGCCATAAGTAGGAGTAAAAGGGTATTAAGAAGCTACTAAAACATGAGACTTTACCATTTATAGTTAATATAAGAGTAAATAAGATCTAATTTACAAAAGCCCTTATTAATAGCAGCTGTCGCTGCTATATAACTATGAATGAGTCTCTAGTTCAGGCACTTGACCTCCCACGCATTAAGATACGCCCACGAGTCCTTAACAGAGTGGTGCCGAACCAGTACCAAATCACTCACGCTACGCATTTCAACCTTAACATACATGGCCACCAGCAAGGCCGTGTATTCATATACATTATTAGACCACAGGAAGATAGCATGATTCTTGGAGATCCCTGGCTGTACGACATACACGGACGGTACTCAGCCAGGAAGGGGTATCTAGATATCTTTACTAAGGGAGGCGAACGAACAAGATATTAGAATCGCGCGAACCATACGATTAGGCCTGCAAACATAAAAACGCTGCGTATAGCACAGGCCACAGCTCGTTTAATTCACCATTTAATACGGAGCTCAACAGTACCAAATCAGCTACATATCAGCAGGGTTTCACTAGATAATATTAAAAAAGCACTCCAACTAAAGAAGCACATCAACCTAAAGGACAAGCTACTGAAGCACTATTAGTAATAGGTGGACGTCTTCAGCTAATAACTAGCTGATAAGCTACCTCCACACCAGCCAGGAATTGACCATAAAATACCACTAAAACGGGACCAGAATAGTATTAAAGAGTCACCACCATACAGCCCCCTCTATAGGATGAATAAGGAGGAGCTGCTCTATCTATGAAAGATACTTACAGACCTTCTTGGAAAGAACTTTATATAAGTAAGCTAATCACCCATAGCCACACCAATCCTACTAGTCCAGAAGCCGGGTAGAGGCGTATAATTCTATATTAATTACTACGGGTTAAATAAATATACAGTCAAGGATCGCTATCCTTTACCCCTAATATAAAAGACACTACGGAATATAGACTATTCCTGCTGGTTTATAAAGCTAGATATTATTACTACTTTTTATAAGATCCGTATTCAACCTAGAGAAGAATAGAAGACGGCCTTCTATATATAATATAGACTTTATAAATGGAATATCACCCTATTTAGACTAACAGGCGCGCTAGTAACCTTCTAAAGATTTATTAATTAGACCCTACGAGAGTATCTGGACGACTTTGTATCCGCGTACGTTAATGATATAATCATCTACTTAAGTAGAACACTGGTAGATTACTAATAAAAGGTTAGTAAAGTGCTATAGAAGCTCAAGGACGCAGGACTACAGTATGACATCTTGAAATCAGAGTTTGAACAGCACTCCGTGAAGTACCTTAGCTTTATTATCCAAGCTAAAAAGGGGGTCTATATCAACCTAAAGAAAGTGGAAGCTATCAGAGCATGGGAGACACTAAAGTCTGTATAGGACGTACGAAGTTTTATTAGGTTTGCGAACTTCTACAGACCATTCATACCACGATTTGCTGACATTTCAGCACCATTGACCAGACTAATAAAGAAGGATGCTATTTTTAATTAGGATAACAGCCGCCAGTAGGCATTTACAGAATTAAAGGACCTCTTTATTAATACCCCAATCCTCGCGCACTTTGAAGAGGGACGAAAAACAGTTATAGAAGCAGATGCCTCTGGCTAGGCAACAGGCGCAGTCTTATCCTAGTATGGACCTGATGGGCAGCTACGACCATGTGCCTATTTATCTCAGAGGCTATCTCCAGCTGAGTTAAACTATAAGATTCATGATAAAGAGTTACTAGCAATTATACGAGCCCTGCGAGAATAGAGACCAGAGCTAAAGATAGTGCCTTAATTTACTATTATAACAGACCATAAGAATCTATAATACTTCGGTAAAGCGCAACACCTTAATGAATAGTAAATACATTGGGCAGACCTTCTAATAGAGTTTGATTTTAACCTCTACTACCGTCCTAGTAAGCTTGTAGTAAGACTAGATATATTATCATAATAAAGCCAAGATGTGCCTACTAGCACTATGGATGAAAGGCTTATAAATCACTTTTAAGTCCTACTTAAAAGGGTATAGATTAAGATAGGACAGACAAGCTCGTAGCCAGCTATAAAAGATCTTGACTTTAAGGAAGATATTCCTATTTTTAAAGAACTAGAGTTATAGATAGAATAGAGAAAGGTAAGGGCCTCTAATATAGTATACTAATAAATCTCTCACGCCTTGCTTAAGGAGGAACGCTGAATTACTAAACCAGATATTAAAACAAGTTTGTCTAAGTGTTATATAGATGATCAAGGCCTACTCTACTTCAGATAATAAATATGGATCCTAGAGAATGAAGTCTTACGCACAGGGATTATATAGAAGATTTATGATTTATATATAATAGCATATCCTGGGTAAGATACTACCTATTTAATACTATCTTAATGGTTTTTCTGGCCCGGAGTAGTAAAAGATGTATAATATTTCCTTTAGAATTACATGATCTATGGACAGAGCTTGGTATAACACGATACTAAGTATAGACTGTTAAAACCACTACTAATTCCCTAATAAATCTGGGCCGAGATATTAGTGGACTTTATTATAGGACTACTGCCTTCTAGACCTATAAAAGTAATAAATTACATGGTAATAATAGACTGGCTAATAAAGAGTGTTATCTTAATTAGAATAAAGAATATAACTATAGAGGACATGGTAGAGGTATTCTTTATATATTTTTATATATACTATGGAGTCCCACTAGCTATTATAAGCGATCATGGACCCCAGTTTATAAGCATATTCTGGGGTAGGGTCTGCGAAAGACTATTAATTCAATACTGGTTATCAACTACTTTCCACCCCCAGATAGACGGCGCAACAGAACGTGCTAACTAAGAGATCAAATAAATCCTATGTATATTCACTATGTACGTGTAAGATGACTAGAAAGACCTACTACTAATAGTTACTATTACTATTAATAATCACGATACTACCTTAACAGGAATCTCACCCTTCTTCTTTACACATAGATATTATGTTAACCTGATTAGCTTGGACAAAGCAAGCCAGCTACAGGATGTCCTGACACCACTAAGAATAGCAGGTGAAACGTTCGTGAATCACCTGCGAGAAGCTACTAATTAGGCCCAAGCTGCTATTACCTCCGTGCAGGCCTAACAAGAGGAGTAAACAAACTAATAATAACAGGCCGCCCCCACATACAAGAAAGATGATTAGGTTTGGTTAAACCTCTAAAACGTACACACGCAATGACTGTTAAAGAAACTAGACTAGCTGCATGCACGCTATCAGGTAGTGGATATCCTATCACTATATACTATTCAGCTTAATATACCTACTAGTATACACCTAGTCTTCTATATTAAACTAGTCCGCCTAGCTACTACAGACCTATTTCCATCCTAAATCGTGGATGATACGTAGCCACCCCCACTACTTATTAACAGAGAAGAGGAATATAAAGTTAAACACATCCTAGCTATATAACACAGGAAGATAGGACAAGGATACTATAATGAAGCACTAGTAAAATAGGTAGGATGGACACGCGAGATATAAATAAAACTAGATTTTATCCAGGACTACACAGCGCTAGATGTCTTTAAGAAGTAATATGGCCCTGTTTAAGAGGTAATTCAGTGCTAACTTAATAATAATAACCATGTTGTTGTACCCCTTATGAGGTTTAGACTAGGAGGGGGGTATTGTCACGGGCCAGTGCCTGATACCAGGCACGGGCTAGTACCCGCACACGTGACTGTGGCATCTTGACGGGAAGAACGCGCCTAGAGAACTTCTCTTTCTCCAAGCTTTTCGTACACAGTTCGTGGCCTAGCTAGATTGAATATAAGTCCGGCTTCAGCCCTTCACAGGACTTATCTGACAGCCTGCTAATAAACCCCTCTCTTTTAAATAAAAGTAGTAGCTTATAAAATTAAGATAGGAAGGATATACTTAGGATAAGATTATCCTTAAATTTCCTAGTAGGAAAAGGAGTAACCTCCAGGCCATCTTTTCTAGAAGCCTAAAAGGTTTTTATATGCCTGGCCCTTTAAATAACTACCCCTCTAGATACCTATTCTTGGTACCAAGGTTATCCTTAAACAGTTATATTCTAGTAGAAATAGCAGGTAATAGTCATATTAAAGCTTGATAAATAAAACAGGGAAGGGAAAGAGGTCATAATATAATTTATACGCAAGAGGGAATTAATAAATAACTATATTGCTTCTACATGTCCCTACTATTGCTAGGTATTCAGCATCATATCACAAATACTTTAGCTTTCTGCTTTGCCTACCTTTCTTGATTTTGACGTAGAATCCAGGCTGATGATGGCCCAGTCTTGGGAGTCCTAGAGCCAGTATTCGGAGTCTAGCGAGTCTCTGTGTGCCTGTTATGAACCTAGCCAAGCGGTCAGACATTCTACCGGCAGAACATTCAGCGGTCAGAATACTATCGGGCAGATAATGTTCCTTAATAATAAGATTATCCCCAGGATAATCTTATACTCACAACAACATTAACTACAGTTAATATTCACCTCGTGATAACTTTACCGCTGTGATAATATTACAGGCCTCTGGTGTTAACAGGCATCGCTCCGAGCGCTTATAAGCTATACTAAAGATGAGCTGTTATACAGTACGGCTCACCTAAGAACTAAGCACCCATGACCTGAGGACTATGCTACTACTAACTGCCATGTCTTGGCAGGCCAGGGGAGGCAGTGACTACTGAACGACCATTGGACTGCCATGGTAGATAGTAGTCAGGATAGCAGTTAGGCACGAGGGATATAAGGATACTCATTACCCACCTGTATTTAGTCTTACTTATTCTTCATAATTAATACTATTATTATTCTAAGTGCTATCTTCAGACTATTCTGATTCAAGACTCTTATAATAATACTTCGTCTAGTACTTCTTAACAGGCTTTATTATACGTGGTAAAGACTAGCCTTGCCTTTATTACGCCTTAGCCACCCTGGCTGTGACTAGTCTTTATACTAGTTGGACGTTGAGTATACCTGAGTAAGTCAATCTATTATCAGGGCTTAGGTCAGGACAATCCCAAGGTTAAGAAAGGCTTGAGAGGTTAACCTTCTATAATAAATTGATTACTAGTCAGCATGAAGTGTCTTCAGATTAACTTAAAGTAATCATAGCTCCACCAAGCACCTAGTCAGCTGAAGTCAGTAACATGACTCAACTCTAGTAAATTATTCGAACCATGCAAGAGTAACTCAATGGCCAGGCCCAGACCATTAACCAACTCACTAACGAGCTGAACCAACGCAATAACACCCCTAGTGAGGACACCCAGGGCATGGTTGACTAACTTATCAAGCAAGTCCACAGACTTGAGACCCGGCTCACTGCGAAGACCATGAAGGTTAAGGCCCCGGAGCCTTTTAACGGCACTAGGTCCAAGTTGAGGTACTGGTAAACCTAGATAGATACCTATTTTGGAGTTAACAAGGAAAAGTTCAGAAGGAGTAAAGATAAGGTTTTTTTTACTTCTACTTACCTCACTGGAGCCGTGTATGAATGGTTTAAACCTTTTATTAGGGAATACCAAACCACTAATTATAACGACTTGACGGACGACACTAAGGAGGTCTTCAAAGACTATAGTATCTTCAAGA
>Ga0181467_101081_pt1 | contig 12486 bp, 10 predicted proteins | sample InSIn5gowninarea_2_FD_119079 | JGI IMG/M metagenome (GOLD analysis project Ga0181467, IMG submission 119079) | Clean room microbial communities from NASA Spacecraft Assembly Facility at Jet Propulsion Laboratory, Pasadena, California, USA -... ... | reverse complement strand
TGCGGCATAAAGGTTTAAATGCTGAAACTAAAGTAGTCTTATATGCTCCTACTTTCAGAGATTATAAGATGAATAATTTTTTTGGTGAAGCTATACCTGATATGGCAAAGCTTCTTAAAATTTTAAAGAAAAATAATATTTTGCTAATTATAAAATTACATTACTTAGTTAAAAATGATGTGAATTTCACAACTGCCAAAAAAATGTATGAGAACCATCCAAATATTTTGTTCTGGGATAATAAGAAAGACATTTATGAAATATTCGACCAAATAGATTTAGGAATCTTAGATTACTCATCTATTTATTACGATATGTTAGCTTCAGGAGTTAAAAAGTTTATTAGATATATTTATGATTATGATAAATATATGGAAAACAGAACATTAGTATATGATTACAAAGAAAAAACTTCAGGTGTGATTGTTTCAAGTTTTGATGAATTATTAAAAGCTCTAGATCAAATTGACGCTATAGAAATTAATGAAAAGAAAAGTAAGGAAATTATAAATGAATTTTGGCAATATGATCAGGACGATAAAAATGGTTTTGAGAAAATTATAGATACAACTTTAAAATTTGGTATTAAAAAGAAACAATTACCTAAGTTATATAGCTTTGATATATTTGATACGTTGATACAAAGAAAAACATTAAGACCAGATGGTATTTTCTATTATGTTAAAGATAAGTTATTAAGAATGAGTACTGATATACCGATATATGTAATACAAAATTATCCACGTATTAGAATCCAAGCAGAAAACTATGTTAGAGATTATTATAAAAAGGCTGAATTTATTCGTGATGAAAAAAGAATCGAAATAAGATTTATAGATATCATTAACAGAATTAAAAATATTCACGAGCTCACAGATGATCAGGCGCAACTTCTATATAATTTAGAAATTGAAGCAGAAATACAAATGTAGAAGAAAAAAAAGGATAAAATTAAAGTTCTTCATAAATTATTAGACAGTTATCAAGACGTCATTCTAATAAGTGATATGTATTTGCCTAAAGAAGTTATCTTAGAAATGTTATATCAAGTAGACCCTAGATTAACTGAATTACCTCTTTATCTATCAAGTGATATAGGTAATCAAAAATCAACCAGTACACTATATTTAGATGTGTTTGAAGATTTAAAGTACAATTATTCAGAATGGATTCATTATGGGGATAATAAGCATGCAGATTTTAATGTTCCTAAAAAGTTAAATATCAAACCTATTCATCATACAATAACTAAATTTAATGGATATGAAAATAAAATTTTAAATAGGAATAAGAACTATGATACATTCTTACTTACAACACAAATAGCAAGATTTCGTGAAAATGATAAAAGTAGATTAAATTACTATGTATACAGTTATATAAGTAGTTATTTCATACCATATGTGAGTTGGTCTATTAAAAAAGCAATTAAAGAAAATATTAAGACGCTTTATTTTATATCAAGAGACGGTGAGTTACTTAAAAAAATTGCTGATGAAATAATATCAGTGAAAGGATACAATATCAAAACTAAGTATATATATGGGTCTCGAAAAGCCTGGAGGATTCCTTCGTTTATTAATGAAGTGGACAAAGAGTTCTTTTCGCCTTTTGGTAACTTTACAGGGTTAACGAAGTTTGATAGTACCTTACGTGCGTTGCATATCAGTGAACAAGAATTTGATGAGATATTTCCACAGTTAAAACATATTAAAGGATGTTCTGAATTCACAAAAAGTACAAAAGAATTAATTAGAGTTTCTGCTCAAAATAATAATAAATACAAAAAGTTATTACTAAAAAAAGCCCATGAAGAACGTAAAATTGTGAATGATTATTTAATTCAAGAAATTGATTTCAATGAAAAATTTGCTTTCGTCGAATATTGGGGAAGAGGTTACACGCAAGATTGCTTAGATCGACTCTTAAATAACATTAGCAATCAAACGATTAATACGATATTCTTCTATGCAAGAAGTATTTATCCGACAGTAGGAACATCAATCAGATATAACTATACTAGTAAAATGACATCATTAATATTTATTGAATCTATATTTGCCAATATGCCATATCAAAGCATTCCAGGATATCGTAGAAATAACAATGTAGTTGAACCAGTGATAAATTTTAAAAATTATAATAAACAATTATATGACGCAATGGACAAGATATTGCCACTATTCATACAAGAATTTTTTAATAACAAATATATAGATGAAGATGAAGTTGAACGTAATTTCTATGATTTTGGTGTTGAGTATTTTAAAAATAATCCTGAAGATGATTTTATCGTTGAATTCTTTGCACCACTCAAAGATTCAGTCATATTGTACGAACCAGAGATAGAATATGCACCTGCCATTAGCTATAAAATGGCTTCTCAAAAGTTATTAGGAAAAAAAGTCCCGTTAAAAACTAAAAATAAAAGAATGTCATTAAAAAGATCGCCATTAGGAGTTCAAAAAGCATATCAATTTCATATTAAATATTTAAAAAACAGAAAATCAAAAATTATACGACAATTTCTGAATAATAGAGTGATTAAGGCTATTATGAAGTTAAAAACTATTTTAAAATAATGAATTAATTTTAATAGTTTCATTGGATAGCAATAATTGCAGACTTTTAAGTCTGCTTTTTAAATATATACGACGTATTAATAGCGTGAACATCATAACAATGAGTTTTATTGTTGTGTTAACGAGACTATAGATATTTTGTCAATTTTGTCATTTCCTGATGGATATAATTTAAGTGGTAGTTCTAACCCTCCTAATGTCCAACAAGAAGTGGCAGCTGCAGAATCATTATATGGTAATCCAAGAGATTTTATTCTTAAGCATAATAAGTAATACCACTCAAGATATTGCTCACGCATTTGGTTATTAATATTGATACGCATATGAATGATTTTATTTATAATCATCTGGGACATCAATGATAGTCTCAGGTGTATTTTTTTGCAATAATCGCCATTGCTAGAATGGATCTTCTAATTGTCCTCTTATACAAATTATTTCTATCCTTATTTTGTAATAATGAATTCAAAAATTATGTTTATCTTCACATCTAAAATATGCAACACATACCATTTCTCGAAATTCTTTTACCTTCTCATTTAATCACACACTTTACCCGCTCATTGTTATCACTTGCAACCTTCATACTCTAAATGTAAACTTTAAAATGCAATAAGTTTACATTAAAGATAGGTGACGTGATTAACATGAATATATTTGTAACTGGAACGAATACTGACATCGGTAAAACGTATGTCACTAAATATCTCTATAAGGCATTAAGAACGAGGGGATATCGGGTATGTATTTTCAAACCTTTTCAAACTGAAGAAATTGGTGGAGGTAGATACCCAGATTTAGAAATTTATAAAAACGAATGCGATTTAGACTATGACGTTACGTCTCTTTACACATTCAAAGATCCAGTTTCACCACATTTAGCATTCAAAATTGAAAGTCATCAGCAATTGAACCATCAAACAATGATAGACAAACTCGAATCACTAAAAGCACAATTCGATATGATTCTCATTGAAGGTGCGGGTGGTATTGCAGTGCCTATCTATGAATACAGTGACCATTTTTATATGACAACAGATTTAATTAAAGACACATCGGATTTCATTGTGAGTGTCTTACCTTCAAAGTTAGGTGCGATTAATGATGCCATCGTTCACCAGAAATATATTGATCATCAAGAACTTCCCCCGAATGTGTTAATCATGAATAACTATACTGATAGTGCTATTGAACAGGATAATTTACATACCATTGAAAAATTAACACATAAGCCTGTTTATACGTTAGGTCATCAAGCGACTCAAGAAAGCTTTTCCGAACCATTTATACAACGAATTATAGGAGGATCCAATGGCTAATACACGAGAGTTAAATCATAAAGATGCACAGTATGTATGGCACCCATTTACACAAATGGGCGTCTATACTAAAAATGACAATATTATTATTGAAAAAGGTCGTGGAAGTTATTTATACGATACTGAAGGTAACAAATATTTAGATGGTTATGCGTCATTATGGGTCAATGTGCATGGGCATCAGCATAAAAAGTTAAATAAAGCTATTCATAAACAACTTGATAAGATTGCCCATTCTACGCTATTAGGTTCGTCTAATATTCCATCGATTGAGCTAGCCGAACAGTTAGTCAAATTAACACCAGATAGATTACAAAAAGTGTTTTACTCCGATACAGGGAGTGCGTCGGTAGAGATTGCTATTAAGATGGCTTATCAATATTGGAAGAATATCGATGCTGAACGATATGCGAAGAAGAATAAATTTCTTACATTACATCATGGATATCATGGAGATACAATAGGTTCTGTTAGCGTTGGTGGTATCGATAGTTTCCACAAAATTTTTAAAGACCTTATTTTTGAAAATATACAGATAGAAACACCGTGTTTATATAAAAGTAAGTATCGCAATGAAGCGGAAATGCTTAATTCAATACTGAATCAAATTGAAGATATATTATCTGAGAGAAATGATGAAATAGTAGGATTTATTCTAGAGCCACTTATACAAGGTGCAACAGGTTTATTCGTTCATCCGCATGGTTTTTTGAAAGCTGTAGAACAGTTATGTAGAAAATATGATGTGTTACTAATTTGTGATGAAGTAGCTGTTGGTTTCGGGCGTACGGGAGAAATGTTTGCCTGTAACCATGAAGATGTACAACCAGATATTATGTGTCTGGGTAAGGCAATTACAGGCGGTTATTTACCGTTAGCGGCAACTTTAACATCTCAAAAGATATATGATGCTTTTTTAAGTCAGAGTCACGGTAAGAATACGTTTTTCCACGGTCATACATATACAGGTAATCAGTTAGTTTGTTCCGTAGCACTTGAGAATATTAATCTTTTTAAAAAGAAGCATCTGATTGGGCACATTCAAAAGACGTCTCAAACATTAAAACAACGTTTAGAGGCACTTCAACCTCATAAAAATATTGGAGATATTAGAGGGCGGGGATTAATGTATGGTGTGGAATTAGTTGAAAACAAATCAACGCAGACACCACTCGATATTCCAACTGTAGAACTGATTATACGTCGATGTAAAGAGAATGGATTGATGATTCGTAATTTGGAAAATGTCATCACTTTCGTACCTATTTTAAGTATGTCTAATAAAGAAATTAAAAAAATGGTTAAAATTTTCAACAAAGCCTTACATCAAACATTGGGTAAGAAGTAAGAGGGGATTTATGGACATTAAAGCACAGTTAAAACAGATACAAAATAAAGGTTTATATAGAGAGCTTCAACCGATTCAGTCCGTAGAAAAACAATATATTTATATCAATGACCAATCTTATATTAATTTTACTTCGAACGATTATCTCGGTATAGGACAAGTTGAATATCAACCTCAAAATTTCTTAGATTTTATAAAGACATATAGTATCCATCTATCAAGTTCTAGATTAGTGAGTGGCAATTCAGTTGTTTATCAGAAATTAGAACAGGCAATTAGCGAGCATTTTAATTTTGAAGACGCCTTAATTTTTAATAGTGGTTACGATGCGAATTTGGCGGTATTTAATATTTTTAAAAATAATAATGTAGTTATCTTTTCGGATCAACAGAATCACGCCAGTATAATAGACGGTATTAAATTAAGTGGTTTATCAAAAGTGATTTATCAACATTTAAACTATGATGACCTGGAAAGTCATTTAGCACGGCACACCCATCCAGATGTTCAAAAAGTAATTGTCTCTGATAGTGTGTTTTCTACTAATGGCACTAAAGCAGATATTAATAGGCTAGTTCATCTCAAGCAACGTTACAATGCGATTTTAATTATTGACGCATCTCATAGTTTAGGATTAAATCTCTTTGAGTGTCATGCAGACATTGACATAGTTACCTCAAGTTTATCTAAAGCGTGGGGAGCCCATGGTGGCTTGATACTAAGTTCAAAAGATATAAAAGATTTAATTATTAATAAAGGTCGTTCGCTTATCTACTCGAGTAGTTTACCTAGCTATCATTTGTATTTTATTCAAGTGAGCTTACAACATGTGATTGAAGATACATACAGACGAGAGAAGTTGAATGCACTTAGTGAATATTTTAACCACCAATTTATGGAATTATTTCCCAATCAACCATTATCTAATACACCTATCAAAAATATCGTTTGTGATAGTTTGGCTTCAGCACAAGCACAATACGACATGTTATTTGAACATGGTATATTTGTCAGTTATTTAAGGTATCCAACAGTGTCACAGCCAACATTAAGAATTTCATTATCCTATTTTCATGACACAGATGATATTGATCGACTTTTCAATGTAATGAAACAATACGATGAAGGTGATAGCTATGTATAGTATAAAAATGCGTGCAAGCCACGAAGATATTCATATTAGTGGTGCTGAAACAATGTGTGAATTTGAGGATTTAGAAAATTATTTAAAAAAATATTTTAATAAAGCCTTTAATCATGAAAATGGAAATATAGATTTCTTAAATTTGAAAATTGAAAAGGTTAAGGCACCGATTCAAACGTTAGTAGCATTACCAGTGGTTGAAAATCTAAACGATACTTTAACACAATTAGCAAAACAAACAGGTGTTTCTGAATATGCGCTAAACAAAGGGTTAGAATTTATAAAAAATGATATTACTTATACTGGAGCCATTATTCTATCTGCACAAACCGGACAACGACTTGATAGCACTGAACAACGAGGTATCAGGGTAACACAATTAGCATTTAAAACATGCAAATGTAATGGAGAAATATCAGAAAGAGTAAAAGATGCACGTGCACTTGCAACTTGTATCAATGCATTTGAAGGTGTAAAGGCAGAACTATGTGTATCAGACGATTTGCATTACACGACTGGATATTATGCGTCGCCTAAGTTAGGATATCGTAGAATCTTTAATATTAAAGAAAAAGGCACGCGTCACGGAGGAAGAATTATCTTCGTAGACGAAGGGATAAATTTAAATGCATATGTTTCCTTTTTAGAAACAGTACCTAAAGAAATCATAGAAAAATAAGTAATAATAAACACTCCCAGTAAAGAAATCATTTAAAAAGTGACCTTTACTGGGAGCTTTTTAGTTATATCATATTGTTTTTTTAATGAAAGAGTTACAGGGTATAAATTATTTTGTAAATGTGATTTTAGGCGAGGTACCTAAGCCTTCTTTACTTATAGCATTAAAAACCAATTTTTTTGAATTAATAAGAATCATTTCAATAATGATATTCGGATTGTCTACATTACTTAAAATGATTTTTCTGGAATCTTCATTTATTAACGTACAAACGTAATTAGGCGTTATCTCTTTATTAAATGTAATATTTAATGGTGAAGTTTCTACTTCTACAGGGTGCCAAATACCTTCTAATGTATGGAACCAACAAATTTCTTGATATTTTGAATCATCACTTACGATGTTAATGTTGTTGTAATTATGCATAAGCACACCTTTCTATATTAATAACCATAAATTGATGCATACCATTCATAGTGATCGCCATTTGATACTGGAATGATATTACTATGTGCATCTTGAGTCATGAGACCATTGTCCCATGGGTTCCAAATTAAAATGACTTTTTGTCCGTTGTTAACTTTAGCATTACCAGCCACAGCCATGGCATGTCCAGCGTGAATACCATCGCTTGATTCAACACGCTTACCTAATACAGCTATACCTTGATTATTAGTTGTTAATTGGTCTACTTCATTATATGAAGTCATTCTATTAAGATATTGAGTATTTCTGCCTTGTGATCTACCAAAACGAAGCATCTCGTTAGATGTTAGTCCTGTAAATTGGAAGTCGTGACCTCTTAAATTAGGATGTAAATATCTCATTACTGATTCTGCATTATATCGATTTGTATTATATGTGGCATTGAGTAGTGCTGACATGGTATAGCCGGCACACCAACTATTATACCCTTGTGTTTCTCGTATTCTGAAATTCTTTAATTGATTTACATATTCTGCGTACATTTCATTTCGTGTACTTTGATATTCTAAAGTTGGTTTTGTTACTGTTGCAGTTTGTTTAAAATCATTTAAATCTTTAGATTTAGTGGATTCAGTGGCATTTTCATATGTTTTTTCATTATTACGTGGCGTTTTAAGCACAAGTGTCACTTTACCATCTTCAGTAAGTGCAAAATATCCTTTTGTATTAGTCAAAATTGTTATCTTTTGATTTTTATATTGGTTTAATATTTTAGAAAGAAATGGAGAAACATTAATGGAATAATTGTTTTGCTGTTTTGAAGCTTTAGAATTTGAAGGATTAGGAGAAATTGTTACTACATAAACGACATCTCCTTTTTTATTGAGCACTGGATAATAATAATTGCCGTCGCTTTCCTTATTAAATTTATAAATTTTAAAAGGTTCACCAAGTGTATACGATGTTGCTTTGTGGTTGGAAGCTTTATCTAATAAAGCTACACGAGATAAATATTGTTCTTCAGCAAGTTTGCGAACTGCATCTGGAACGTCTTTATTACTGACAGTGACTTTAGTTGTTTTTTGGTCTGCACCATTCTTTTGTGGTAACGAGTCGGCGTGAGCACTATTGAAAAATAGGCCAAGTGCTAAACTTAGCGTAAAAGCAAGCATAATGGTAATCATATAACTTAATTTTTTCTTCATAAAAAGTACTCCTTTACTAAAGTTTTTTGCAACTCTTTCAAATCGAATATAACATTTATTTTAAAATACAATTCATTTATTTCCTAAATGTTAAGTTATAATACTTATACGTTAAAAAACATAAATTGAACAAAATTAAATTGATATAAATTATAATAAAATAATGGATGGATTTAGTGACATGATGTCTATACTTTTAACACGACTATGAAGCAAATGTTTATAATTATCACTTCTAATTATTATCAAGTGTTCATGCTTCTTCATCATGAGTAATGAAAAACATTTTCAATATGTTATCAATCAATTTTAATATTGTGCATACACATAATAATTATATGTAAGTATTGATTATTTTTTATAATTCAAAATGTAAAGTTTACAAAGTTTTAATAAATAAAAGAAAGTAATTTATATTTTTATGTTAATATATACATAACAGTTATATTTTCATCTTTTATAGGGGGAAAAACTTATAGAGGTGATTTTTTTGAAAAATAATAATGAAACAAGAAGATTTAGCATTAGGAAGTACACGGTGGGAGTCGTGTCAATCATTACTGGGATTACAATATTTGTCAGTGGTCAGCATGCTCAAGCTGCTGAAATGACACAATCATCATCAGATTCTAAAGAACAGTCACAACAAACAGAACAAGTTGAACAAAAAGAAGATACAACTCATTTATCTTACGAATTGAATCAAGAGGGTGAGACAGCTAGCCAATCAAAGACTAGTCAAGAGAATCAATCTGATGGCAATGTACAAAAAAAGGGTAATCAAACACAACAAGATTCAACACAAACGTCACCACTAAATGACCAAGAACAAACTTTAAAGGGGCAACAATCAAAAGATAATCATGTTACCCCAAATTCACGTCAGGATACATATCCAAAAGGCCAAAATCAAGATGATAAAGGCAAACAACAGTTTAAAGATAATCAACACTCACAAACAGAACATCAACCTAATACTCAAAAACAAAATAATGATCAAGATTCATCAGATAAAAAGCAACACCCATCTGATCAAACTCAAGACTTATCTTCAAAAGGAACACAACCTAAACAATCACAGTCTATAGAAGATAGAGATAAAACAGTAAAACAACCATCTTCTAAAGTACACAAAATAGGTAACACAAAAACTGATAAAACAGTTAAAACAAATCAAAAAAAGCAAACATCATTAACTTCACCACGCGTTGTGAAATCAAAACAAACTAAACATATCAATCAACTTACTGCGCAAGCTCAATATAAAAATCAATATCCAGTTGTGTTTGTACATGGATTTGTAGGTTTAGTCGGTGAAGATGCATTCAGCATGTACCCAAATTATTGGGGTGGTACTAAATATAACGTGAAAAAAGAACTTACAAAATTAGGTTACCGAGTTCACGAAGCCAATGTAGGGGCATTTAGCAGCAATTATGACCGTGCTGTTGAACTGTATTATTATATTAAAGGTGGAAGAGTAGATTATGGTGCAGCACATGCTGCAAAATATGGTCACAAGCGTTATGGCAGAACATATGAAGGCATCATGCCTGATTGGGAACCAGGTAAAAAGATTCATCTTGTTGGACATAGTATGGGTGGCCAAACGATACGCTTGATGGAACATTTTTTAAGAAATGGAAATCAAGAAGAAATAGACTATCAACGTCAATATGGTGGTACGGTATCTGATTTGTTTAAAGGTGGACAAGATAACATGGTGTCTACGATTACTACATTAGGAACACCTCATAATGGCACACCTGCTGCAGATAAACTAGGGTCGACTAAATTTATCAAAGATACAATTAATAGAATTGGAAAAATTGGTGGAACTAAAGCGCTCGATTTAGAACTAGGTTTTTCTCAATGGGGCTTCAAACAGAAACCTAATGAATCATATGCTGAATATGCAAAACGTATAGCGAATAGTAAAGTTTGGGAGACTGAAGATCAGGCTGTAAATGATTTAACAACTGTTGGAGCAGAAAAGTTAAACCAAATGACGACATTGAATCCTAATATCGTCTATACATCATATACAGGTGCTGCAACACATACTGGACCATTAGGCAATGAAGTGCCGAATATTAGACAATTCCCACTATTCGATTTAACAAGTCGTGTGATAGGTGGAGATGATAATAAAAATGTCAGAGTAAATGATGGCATAGTACCTGTGTCTTCTTCACTACATCCAAGTGATGAAGCATTTAAGAAGGTAGGTATGATGAACCTAGCAACTGACAAGGGTATTTGGCAAGTGAGACCCGTACAATATGATTGGGATCATCTAGATTTAGTCGGCTTAGATACTACTGATTATAAGCGAACTGGAGAAGAATTAGGTCAATTCTATATGAGTATGATAAATAATATGTTGAAAGTCGAAGAGTTAGATGGTACTACACGTAAGTAGAGATTAAAAGAACGATAATATCCTCATTAGATGTATGATTGCGGTACATTTAATGAGGTTTTTTGATTGTTTCGCCGAAAAAAACATATAAATAAATTAAATTGATGTGTATAAATAATTTGATAATATAAAATTGAATTTTTATAAACTGATATTTATATCAATAAAATGTATATTTAATAAATGTATACAATAATAGAGAGATGTGAAAAGATGAAATATTATGGGAAGTGCATTTCTTACATAAGCATTTTAATATTAACGTTTTTTATTGGCGGATGTGGATTTATGAATAAAGAAAATAATAAAGAAGCGGAAATTAAAGAAAATTTTAATAAAACATTAAGTATGTATCCAATTAAAAATTTAGAAGATTTATACGATAAAGAAGGCTATCGTGATGAAGAATTTGAAAAAGAGGACAAAGGGACATGGATTATTAATTCAGAAATGAATATTCAGAAAAAAGGTCAAGCGATGAAATCTAGAGGTATGGTTTTGTATATGAATAGAAATACTAGAAAGACGACTGGTCATTTTTATACAAATATAATTACAGAAGATAAAAAAGGGAGAGTGCACAGTAAAGATAAAGAATATCCGGTTCGCCTTAAAAACAATAAAATTGAACCGACTAAACCTATCGCCGATGAAAAATTAAAAAATGAAATTAAAAACTTTCAGTTTTTCTCTCAATATGGGAATTTTAAAAATTTAAAAGACTACAAGAATGGAAATGTGTCTTATAACCCAAACGTACCAAGCTATTCGGCAGAGTACCAATTAAGTAATGAAGATGACAATGTGAAGCAACTCAGAAAGAGGTATGATATTCCGATTAAGAGAGCTCCTAAATTAATATTAAAAGGTGATGGTGATCTTAAAGGTTCATCTATAGGTTATAAAGAAATCGAGTTATCTTTTGTCAGAAACAAAGAAGAAAGCATCTACTTTTCAGATAGTGTGGAATTTAATCCAAGTGATGTAAATAATGAGTCGAAGTAAGTATAGAATCAGATCAAAAACGTAAACGTTAATAAAAGACGAACAATAGAAATATTGAAATAATTACAACAAACCTCTAAATGAACAAAAGTCATTTAGAGGTTTGTTTATGTATAAAGTTTAATTGATGATTGAGAGATGTGCTTTTATAAATCAAGTTGTATTTGTTTTAAATGTTTTCCTATAACAATGAGGTACAATGGTACATCGTTTTTAAGTTGAATGGGAGATAATTCTATATTTCCTTGTGCATACTGTACTAAATAAACGTGTTGCTGATCTGAAAAACGAACAAACCCTTTGACACGGTAAACATCTTGAGACAAGTTATCTAACGCACTGATCATTTCTTCTTT
>Ga0181467_101080_pt1 | contig 12486 bp, 7 predicted proteins | sample InSIn5gowninarea_2_FD_119079 | JGI IMG/M metagenome (GOLD analysis project Ga0181467, IMG submission 119079) | Clean room microbial communities from NASA Spacecraft Assembly Facility at Jet Propulsion Laboratory, Pasadena, California, USA -... ... | reverse complement strand
AGACTAGTTAGATACCCCTATGTATGTACCTGTTATAGGTATATAGATAGAGAAGTCTGCTCTTTTAGACAGTAAAATAACAAGTCATTCAGTCACTACTTTGCTTATAGCTGCCTCGATTCAACAGTTATAGTTAGTAGGGATATTATAATACCTTCCGGTAGCCCTTCTAGGCCCTTCTAGCTTAATACTATAGTAAAATCAAGTACTAGACTACCGTAACTTATTAGGGTATAGTAGACGAAGCCCTCTTTCGTAGGCTTATACGGTATCTTAAATTTATTAACTTTCCGACTAAAAAACTTAACTGCGGACTCGTCGATATAAAGATAACTGCCTAGAATTAGATAAGTCTTTAAGCCGTTTCGGATAGCGTTAACAGCGACTTATACCTTCTTAAACCACTTAGATTTATCGTCCGGATCTAGGCTATTACTATATTATCACGCAAGTTCCCAACCTCCGGGTAAGGGAGACTGTTCACAGGAGTGGGGGGTATGTTGGCTGGTTAGTAACAAGGGTCAGTGCACACAACGGGAATACTATGAGGGATAGTATAGGTGAGCTTATATGATTGAAATTGATTACGAAGTAACTATAAAATGTTAGTTGTCGCTAACCTACGATCGTATATATACTGGTAATCTTTATACTATGTTGCTATGTTGCTATGTTGCCTTTTCCGTGAACATAGCCAATATGCCAACATAGAATTCCCTTTTAGGACTAGCGCCCACGTGATCCCTTGTTCTGCCTGACTTGTTTCTTATTAGCGCACTTCTTTTCAACCTCTGATTGGTACGCCGTGTCAGGTCATGATCAGGTCGTGACACTATCCCTCCGCAGGTCCTTTGTTCGTCCTCGAACAATAAGTAGGTCGTATCCTGCTACGGCTCGTTTTTCTTTCTTTCCGTCATGGCTAATTATGCCTCGTAAGAACGAATCCCCCGACCCTGATCCTTCGAAGCCTCGCTATTAGAATTTAGGTAAAAGAATCTATCGAAGAGGAGACGTCGCCATAGCTCCCTGTCCTCAATGTTAAAAGTCTAGTGAGACGTGCTTTATTCGTAAAGGAAATAAGCGGTGTGGTCCTTATACTCGAAAGAATATAACCTATGATGGTAATTTTTCCACAACCGTTTTCGACAGCTTAGAAAAACAGAAACAAACGCTATATCAGCAGCGCCTTAAGGGTTAACAGCTGATACGTGTGTTTCGAAAGCAGATAGTATTAGAACAGTAAGAGTTCCTTAAGAGAATAGCGTCAGAACAGTAGAAGCTGGCCGATAAGTAAAGGAAAATGATCATTATTAAAGAAAGGATTACTTATCTTAAGCGTCGTCAGGATACTATATTAGACCATAAGTCGCGTTTATTAGGTGATTTAGATAAAGCCGTTACTAACAGTGAGCAGCCTAAGATAGAGATAATAGGCGTTAAGGACGACTTCTTTCTGTTCAACGACCCCGCTATGTTCGATAAAGGGTTTAATTTTATTACGGCCGATCAATCATCGCCGTCGTGTCCTTCTCTGGGTTTAGCGCAGTTGCCTGTTTCTCGCTTAACACCTCCGGCGGATTCCGGCGGTTCAGCTTAAGAGTGGTGATTCTTCGTTATTGGTGTCTTAGCAGGTTTATCTATTCAGGGTAGTTAGTTCGAAGAATCTAGATAATATCGTTACTTAGGTTTTGTTCTGGTTCCTAGCTATTTTCTGATTCGGGGTATCCTTCCTATTTAATCAGGTATTTCTTTTATCCGTGTTCCTATTTAACGCTAAGGACTTTCTTAATATCGTATTCCTCGTTCTAGGAATCGTTAAGTGGTTATGATGTTTCGATTAGTGCGTCCGGGTAAGCTGGTTCTAGGAGTATAACATAGAATACCGGGTAAATCCGCATATTCTTTAGGAGTTAGAGTCGGTAGGTTACCGGTCTAAGTTGTTTATCTATTTTAAATAGTCCGAGTTTCTTATAGTCTAGTTTACTGTTAGGTTGCTTTGTTTTAATGTTTTTTCTGGTTAAGTAGATTAGGTCCCCCTCCGAAAAGGTCGGTCCCTTGATCCTATATCAATTGGTAAAGCGGGCTATACGCTGGGCTATAAAGTCTAGTTCGGTTCTAAGGTGGTCGTGAAGTTCCTTTATTTGTTCAGTAGTGAGCTTAGCTAGCTCGTTAGTTCTGTCGTTTTTGATTACATTTCTGGAGAAGTTAGGATATAACCCATAATTAGTATAGAAAGGTAAGACGCCTATGACTACCGTATTATTGTTAAAGCAGAATTAGGCTAGAGGTAGTAGCGAAACCTAATTGTCCTGCCTATAGTTAACATAGCAGTATAAATATTGTTCTAGGGTCTGATTAGTCCTTTCGGTTTAGCCGTCCGTTTTAGGGTGAAACGCGGTTAAGAACTTAGTCTTAGTGCCGAGTTAAGCTATAAGGCTCTTAAAGAACTAAGAGGTGAATATACTTCCTTAATCGGAAATAATCACTTAAGGCATTCCGTGTTTAGCGAACACTGTCCTTATAAACAGATACGCTAATTGTTAAGCATTAGTCGTTTTATTATAAGGTAGGAAGTAAGAGTATTTCGTCATCCTGTTACAGATCACAAGGATGCTGTCGTAAGCTGTACCCGTGAGGGGATCCTTGGATTTAGGAAGATCAACAATAAAATCCTAAGTGATCGTTTACCAGGGGTACTCTAGAACAGGGGTTGGTTACAGAAGGCCGTATAGTTTATACCGTGAGGGCCTAGCTTTCTGATAAACCATGTATTTTCCGACGTATTCCTCTATATCAGTGTGTATTTTCTTCTAAGAGTAATCTTAGGTAATAAGTTCAAGATCTTATTAACCCCGTTGTGCCCCGTAAGGGTGTCATCGTGGCATTGTTATAGAATTTCTTGTTTCTCGTCTTTGGTTAGTTCGTGGATGATAGGGGTCCGTTCCGCTATCATGATGGTTTTATTAAAGACTAAGGAGTCTCCTTCGATTTTGAGTAAGGCGTCGGTAGGCTTGACCTTCGATCCTTCTTTATAGTCTGGTCTTCGGCTAAGAGCATCAGCTCTGCCGTTTTCCTTACCCTTAACGTAGTGGATCCTGAAATTGTATACTAACATAGTTTTAGACTAACGAATAAGTCTCCCGTGGAGCTTCTTAGTCGTTGTTTAATATAGAAGGTTTTTATGGTCGGAGTATATATCGACCGTGTACTTAGGTCCTTTGTAGTAAACACGCTAATGTTAAAGAGCTTTAATAATAGCTATAAGTTCCTTATTATAGATTTCGTAGTTAAGCTCAGGTCCTATAAGCTTTCTTAAGTAGTATACAACGGGTAACCACTTTCCGTTATTATCAGGCTATAGTATACAGGCTCTAATTATATAGTCAGATACGTTAGTTTCAAGATATATAGGTCGTTCTAGATCGAACATTCAGAGTAGGGGTATAGAGGTAAAACGTCTTTTTAACTTAAGAAAGGATTCTCGTATATCAGCACTAAGCGTAAACACCTTTTATGCTCCTTTCTTTATTAGATTTAAGAGTGCTGTAGTAACGCGGGAATATCCCTTAATAAATCGGCGATAGAAATTCGTAAATCCCAGGAAGGATTGTACGTCTTTCACCGATCTCGGTTCTGGCCACTCTAAGACGTCCTTGATTTTATCAGGGCTTATTTTAAGTCCTTCTCTAGAGACGGTATAACCTAAGAAGGGTACTTCGTGTTTATAGAACTTATATTTCTCTAGTTTAATTAGTAAGTCTTTTTCTCTAAGTTTAGTAAGCACCTTTTAAACATGTTATATATGCTCGTTATAGGTCTTAGAAAAGATCAGAACATCGTCTAGGTAGGCGACGACGAAGTTATCCAGGTATTCCTAGAGAGTATTATTAATAAGGGATTAGAAGGAAGCAGGTACGTTAGTAAGCCTAAAGGGTATTACTATATACTCGTACTATCCGTACTAAGTTCTGAATACTGTCTTCTATTCTTCCCCTTTTTTAATACGGACTCGGTAGTAAGCTTCCCGAATGTTGATTACCGTGAACCATACTACGCCTTAAAGGCGGTCCTATAATTCGTTGATTCGTGGAAGCGGATATCGGTTCTTGATAGTTATATCGTTAAGTTTCTTATAATCTATATAGAGGCGTTTTATCTTATCCTTTTTTAGAATAAACAAGATAGGTAAAGCGGCTGGTCCGCTAGATTCTCGGATAAAGCCTTTATAGAGGTTCTTCTTAATATACTTCTTAAGCTCGATTTCTTCTTTACGTATAAGTGAGTAGAGAGGTCCGTAGGGTGGTTCTTTTCCTAGTATTAGTAGTATCTTATGATCCTATGGTTTATACTCTAGTAGTGTATCTTTACCGAGCTTTTCTTTAAATATGTCCTTAAAGTCTGTATATTCTTTAGGATATTTAACAGGTTCTGCTAAAGCCAGAGTCCTACCTTAAGGCCTTATCTAAATTGCCTTAGTGAAGTTCGTATTTCCCTTACTAACCGGCAGCCCGAAATGCCTATAATTTAGGAATATAAGCAATTGTTTACTCTAGATAATAAGTAGATCATGCTTCTTAAGCTATACTATACCTAGAACTAAATCATATTTCATAGGTATAACGTCTAGGGTAATTGATTTAACATACCTATTAATATTAAGATTAATATCGCGAAGCTCTTTTATTATTCTTCCTTAATCGCTACCGTTGAATCTACTGATATTATACGGTTTACTCTTTTATTATTAGTAGCTAATTAACTGTTAAGTAATAGATAGGTTAACGTAATTCTTATTTACTCTAGAATTAATCAAGGTATATACTTATATACCGGCGAGTTCGGCGTTAACTATAATATACTAGCTGTATAATATAACAGCTATTAGGTGTTTCTTTAGACTTGTATAAGGCCTACAGAAGCGTCGTCCTACGACTTTCCGGCCTACTCGTTTTTTATCCAGTAGAAGTGTTCTCCTATGGTCTATATATAGGGGCAAGAAGGGGTTCGGCATATGCCTCCCCGGGGTAGAAGATCCTCGTAGTCTTCTTTGGTTATGGTTCGGGTAAGATCTCGTGGATTAAAATATTGTTCGTAGCGGTGATCGTAGGCTTAATAGGTATAGCCTACGTTATTATAGACATATTTTATACTTACCACGCTAGGGTAGAGCGTTTCGTGGACGGTAAGCTTTAGTTTCTTGATCCCTTAATCGCTATTAGAATACTCGTAAGGTTCTAGCTTATCGTCGTTAAGATCGTATATCGGAAAGTTAATATCGCTTATCTAGATTATAGGTTTAATGATCTCTGTAGAGTTAAAGTTATTAACCGTAAGGGTCCTTTATCGTTGATTATTACCCTAGTAGATATACTCCTATCCTTCTCGGTGGTGAAGGTAACTAGGGCTTTTGTAATACGGAAGTTTCGTAAATATAGGCATATCTTTCCTCGGCTTGTCTAGATCATACTACGTGTACTGGTGTTGCGCGTTAATTTCGTAATCTAGAAGGTTACACTAATCTATACGATAGTGGTAAGTCTTAACATAAATAAAGTTTTCAGTATAGCTCGTAACTTCAAGTTTCCCATTATCTATAGTAATGGTCTCGGCCTTTAGTCCGTCAGCATAATAAAGTGCTCGGTTACCTGGCGCTGGTGTCGGTGACCGGGTTTTGACTTTAGCGGCTTTCTTAGGTTTCTTTAGGTAGTACCCGTAGTCCTTGTCTGCCTTATACGTGAGGCACTCGTCTTCGTAGTATCCAGTCTAATGAAGTTTAGAATGCTCGAATTTGTTTGGGTCAGATACAGAATCTGCCTAGGTCACTGTTAATACTAGGGTAGACGGTTCTGCTATGTTAAACTGTTTTAGCTTTCCTCTACCGAAGGGCTTCTTTCTCTTTTTAGTAAAGCAGTCATTCGCAACGTGTCCGGGTTTACTACAGTAGAGATAAAGGTTATTCTTTATCCTTCGCTCTTTTTCTGCTGGGCTAAGTGGTCCCTTCGTGTAGTTACGTTTTTTATTAGTATTATCAAGATCTATTGGTTATAGACCTCCGTAGAACCGTGGTTTTAAGATATTAGCTAGGTTAGGTTTCTTCTGAACGAAGTTACTTCGTGATAGGAAGCTCCCGTGAGCTTTCTCCTGCTTAAATTCTATGATTCGATTATTAAGCTTAGTCGTATCAGCGATAAGTCGTTCAAGACCGGTAGGTCTTTCCCGATTAATATATTGTTCTCTGACTTCTTCCCGAAGTCCTCGATAAAAGACGGACGTCAAAGCTGCCTCGTCCTAGTTAAGATATACCGTAACGCTTCTGAATTACACGGCGTAGTGGGACACGGAACTGCTTTGTCTGATAGAATAGATTTTTCGTTCAGCCTCCTTCTGCTGATCTTGAATACCATAGAAGGAGCCTAGTGCTTCCTTAAAGTTATTAAGAGATTCGAAGATCTCTCTAATACGTTTTAGTGTATCTTCCGGAGCTTTAAAGTACTGGTTTAAGAAGGGCTTAAACCAAATAAGGGCTCGACCCTGTAAAAGGTTTACAGCGTAGAGTACTTTAGTAAGTTCGTTCGGAAAGTTCTAGGGTTATAGACGTGTAACAAGTTAAAGCTAGACCTAAAAGCCCTTAAACTTCTCAGGTGACCTATTAAACCTCTTAGGGTCTTTAGCCTTGAAGCCGCTGCCCTAGGTGGTGATAAGTGGTGCTACCATAGGTTCGGTGTTAGATAATGACTCAGGGGTGACTATACTTCGTTAGTTATCCTACAGTTCTTTACCGTCACTTAATAAGTCGGAGTCGGAACTAGGATCTTCTACGACTGGTTTTGGTCGTGATAGAGTGTCGTTAAGTGATAGTCTAGATATATTTACTACGAGTCCTGAGATAGAGCTAGATATACTAGTTCTTTGAACACTGGCTTGACTTAATGGTCTTACTAGAATAGCTTTAGGTGGCATAGGGTGTTGTCTTAAAGTATGTTATTATGTCCTAAAGTCTTGTTACCAGAGGCGGTAATCAATGTATCACATAAGTTCCTAACCTCCGGGTAAGGGAGACTGTTCACAGGAGTAGGGGGTATGTTGGCTAGTTAGTAACAAGGGTCAGTGCACACAACGGGAATACTATAAGGGATAGTATAGGTGAGCTTATATGATTGAAATTGATTACGAAGTAACTATAAAATGTTAGTTATCGCTAACCTATGATCGTATATATACTGGTAATCTTTGTGCTATGTTGCTATATTGCTATGTTGCCTTTTCCGTGAACATAGCCAACATACTAACATAGAATTCCCTTTTAGGACTAGCGCCCACGTGATCCCTTGTTCTGCCTGACTTGTTTCTTATTGGCGCACTTCTTTTCAACCTCTGATTGGTGCGCCGTGTCAGGTCATGATCAGGTCGTGACACGCGTCGAGGATTTCGGTAACTTTTTCTAGCTGCTACTAGTGCTTAAAATTTAGTATTTCAGCGTGTAATATTAGTATTAATCGAGAGCTTAACTTATAAGGAATACAATAGTACTAATTACGACTATAATATCTTATTATAAAAGTGTGTAGCTGTCACGAACCATGGCCAACCTGCGGCCACAAGGCAGAAGACACAAGAAGGTTAGACAAAGGTCTAACACGTGAAGATACGGATAAGGATATCACGTGATCTAACGAAGCCCAACGCGATCTAGTATGATCAGTTGTGATCAGCTTGATCAGTCGTGATCAGTGCCAGACCCACTGAGCACACTAAGCAGCACTGAGCAGCACTAAGTAACCATCCCGATTCGGACTATAGGATATAGTATATAGCTATTATACTCCCTAGGTAGTATAGTAGATAGTCCGTAATTAATTTTAATTATCTATTCTACCCTACCTTAGACACCTATCTAAAGTACCTAGCCTATTATGTGCCCTAACTCCTGTTACTAACTAGCCAACATACCCCCCACACCTGTGATCGGTCTCCCTTACCCGGAGATTGGGAACTTGCGTGATAGTAGCTATAAGGTAAAGAAGTTGATCAAAATCCGTGATGCTATTTAGCGTAACGCGCTAATTGTGATATTTTGTACGCGGAGGGGATATTTTAGATCAGGGCGCGGGGAGCACCCGCCACTAACCAGAGCCTCCATGTCAGTGTCTTTTAGCGGTTTCAAGAGCGTTTTACATTTGATAGTCATTCACTAGTTATTTATTGCTCTGGTATTATCAGCGTGTTGTAGTTCATGACGAAGTGCTCGCCCGAGCTTTCTTGTGTGCATTGGAGCTGAAGGTCTGCTTCTTATACTGAACGTGGACAAAGGAAATCTCGTGGTTGGTAATGTCGTCTCAAAGCACACGCGTCCCAAACACTTGTAGTGGTCGCGGAAATGAATAGCCGAAATTAATTGTATGCGCCTTCGTGGCCATGTGTTTGGCCTCAGCTAGCACCGTTACAGCCCACCAGTTTTGGCGATTTGTCTCGTGATCTTAACAAGGACGCGCCCAGACACGGGCGTGTAAATTCAATAAACAGCAATCTTCCTGAGCAGTGTCGTTCTTGCTAGCAACTCACCCAAGGGGAATCTATTCCTTGAACACGAGTATCAATCTTGTTGCCGTCGAGCAGTCCATTGGCTCTGCAACGTCATTTCTGCTGCGTGAAAGGTCCAGGCAGGACTTGAGGATATTCAGTCAAGCCCTTCATCCACCATGCTGTTGAGCGGTACAACTGTGCACAAAATTCTATAGGATTGTTAAGGCTTCTCTGAATGTATGAGCGAGACGTTCGATATTTTCACAATCCACTGCACACAAATATTCCCGGAGAGTTCTTTCACACAACATGCAGTGCTAGACAATGTCGAGGTTATAGAGAGCTGATCGAATTCCAAGAAATCATAGTACACCGCAGAGGTAAGGTACAACGACTGCTCTTAAGCACATCCGCAACCTCTGGCTGCTAGCAGCTCGATACCATCCATTTCTATGCATTTAGTGCCTAGCGATATCATTCACTCTTCATCATAGTCAAGCCTAGATCATGGCCAACCGTTGAAGACGCACGATTATTAGCATACATATTCTAGCTCAATCCACAGGGAAGGCGGCCCACGCTGTTCGATGTAGAGCGTAGATTTGGCGCGATCGGACGCTTGAGTCAATGAAGGCTTGGGTCAAAGAAGACTTCGTGTGGTGCCAGAACCCCCGTCAGTGATCCTTGCTTTACTTGCATGATTGTTGTTCCTACGAAGTTAGTTTTGATGGTTGAATGACTGGTTCTTGCTTAGTACTGCGGTAACTCAGTACGGGGCCTTAATCCTCTCTTCGGGGTGTGGGGTTCGTTTTCGTCACGCGAGCAAGATTCCAGGAACAATCAGAGCATTGACAGACTTCACGTTATAAGCAGGCAGTCCTGGATCGCCTATGCGGAACAGGCGGAAATGTCCTGCATGTACTCCTCTATTCGCCGAGATACGCTTTGTCCTATTTCTTGTGCCTCCTCATGTTCGCCAACGGCAACGAGCGCGTCTTGAAGCTGCCACATGTCTCGCACGACCCGTGGACACGTCTTGCCGTGGGCGTATTCACGCAGAGCCACAACAGATCGAATCTGCTCGACACCGTTCAACGATTGCCAGCGTTCGTCACCAACATACTCGCTATTGAGATCTGTCAATGTCTTGATCGCGCACGCGACGTTGCTAGCGTGCACGCGCGATATCTGCATCATCGCACTACTGGCTAGTCCCAATTGTGTAACGGCGATAGACCATCTCTCGAGGGTATCCGCCGTGAACAACCCTGCCAAGATGCGGAGCAATACGTTGGTGTCTACACTCCCAGGACTCCCACTAAGGATGGAGACGCCATGCTCCCAAAGTGCTGCCATGCTGCTTGTGGAGAGTGCCTCGTAGTCCTGTGGGGGCGAGGTGGCTTTGTACGGAGGTAGCAGTTGCTGGACCGACGTGAAGCCGAAGATATCTTCAGTACCAGGAGCTCCCACGGCGGTGCTGGAGATCTGCTGCTGCTCGACGTGGCTTAACCACTGCTTCAGTGCACCAAAGATCGCTGCAGGAGGCCTGATCGAGCACAAATCCCAATGAACGTGGAAGTAGACCTGGAAGAGGCGGTGGTCAAAGTGGTCGAAGAGAATTTCAGCATTCAGAATCCATGCCCGCTCTAACAGAGACGAGACAGCGCGAGAGAAGAGCCGGACGCCAGCGACGGTTGTGTCTGTCTCATTGCCAGTCGAGGGAGATAACAACAAGGTTGAGTTGGATGATGTCGGTGCAGAGCTGCTAAAGGTTGACACGAGACTTGACAGACCTATCACCAAACCTTGCAAACTATGTAGCATTCCTGTGAGCGGATGAGTTTCCGGTTTCCGACCGTCCACCAATTCAATAAGATGAGTTAGCAGCATTTGAAACAGCTGCACGTGGCCCAGTTGTACCATCTGGTGCAACAAATCAATCAGATTCCACACTATCACAGGTCCGTCAAGCGTCAGGATATCCTCCACAAGCACGAAAGCCTTTCTAGCCATTCTTCCTGCAAGATTCCCATGACCTCGGTCCAGAAGCTCAATCACCAGCTTGAACGCGAAGCTAATCTCTTCTGTGTCCTCAGGCCGTGGCTGATCTAGTGTAGACTGCTGTTGGAGCATCAATGAGAGCCCGTTAGGGGCCTGCACGGACTCGAAGAATGCGGTACTAAATGTGTGGACATTTGTCATGAAGTTGGACATCAGAGCGTCGTGAGGACCAAGACCTGGCGAGATTACCAGTAAGACGGGGGCTCTGGGTCCGCTAAGCCATCTGTTTGCTGCCTTCTTGCATTCACTTTCCGCAGCCGAAGTCAGCACAGCTGCAGCAGAGCGTTTGGAGTTCTTCTGAAAACCCCATTTGGAAAATCTTTTCTTGAACATTTGCGTCCTGAATGCACAAATGTGACTAGAGTCAGTCTGTGGAGTTTCCGGACATGGCCAAGACAAAAAAAACAAAGGGATTCGAGGCATACACCGTGGAAGGCTTGTACTAACGTCGCCCTAAAGTTGTGCTCTTGCGCCATGTATTGCATGACGTACCGCAGCTTCCGATGCTCACGGACGTAGAGTCGCTCAATTTCTGGATACACAGCCGCCCATTCATTTTGCGTCGGAACCGGCTGCGACGATGGCGCGAGGGAATCAAGCGATCGGCCAGGCCGAGGCATCAGTAGCGGAAGAGTCATCGTGGTAAGCAAGGCAAGGACTCACGAATGGATTGCATGGAACTTTTTCTTTGGCTCAAATGAAAAGTATGGGACAGAACAAGAAGAACCCAAGATTCAAAGATATATCAGAGGGCTCTGATTATTAGCCCGTGCACTTCATGCCTTCAACCACCAATGAAAATGTAGGAAAAAGATCCCTGCAGGGCTAGCGTTCGACCACGGCCGCCTGATGAATGTCGTTGCGGCTCCTGTAGCAGCGAGACTTTCACGCAAGGCCTTGCCATTGCACCGGGTCAGTAGATGAATCCACTAAAGAGCTGATGTTGTGCTTGATAGAGTCTAACATATTTCACTAGCCGGAGGCATGATCATCAGTATATCCAGAGATCGATAAGTCCTTTCACGTCGGCTGGACTTTTGCACCGTGTCCATGCCTACCATGACGCTTTCAAATGACCACGATGAAGCTCCTTCCCTTGTCTCCTCCATGACTTATATATGGGAAATAACTGAGCCTTAATATATCTGTTTTGACCTGGTCTTACTTGGCTTCCATCTGTTCAATCCCAATCGCATAAGTTCGAGGGCTGCGACAACGTCTTTTTGGATTTTTGTCCCAGTCAAGATCCCCTCTACCTCACATTAAATAGCTCATTACTCATCCATTGACGATTTCGTCGGCGTTGACAAATGGCTGTGCCGATCGAGAAGTCGACAATAGGTATCGTAGGGGGCGAATCTCCGAGAAACACCACCTCGAGCACCATAGCGGTCAACGATGCTGACGAGAACGATCGCGCCACTCAGGAAAAGTCCATTCATGATACGACCGACGATCAGTATTCTCATGGCTTGAAGCTAGTGCTACTCGCTGGAGCGTCTATGGTCGCTGTTTTCTTGATCGCGTTAGACCAGGTAGGCAATACTCCACCGTTAAGCATACTTCTGACACAACGAACAGACCATTGTCGGTACAGCAATTCCGAAAATCACGGATGAGTTTCACGGCCTCCAAGACGTGTCTTGGTACGCTGCGGCGTACTTCATGACCTTCGGCGCAGCACAGCCCTCCGCCGGCAAGATCTATAAATACTGCAACCTCAAGTGGAGCTTTCTGGTGTCTATGCTCATCTTCGAGGTCGGCAGCTTGATCTGCGGACTTGCACCTAATTCCAAGACTTTAGTCGTCGGACGCGCCATTACAGGACTGGGCGGCGCTGGCTTGTCAGTGGGTGGCACCAGTATTATCTCCTTCACTGTCCCCCCGACAAGGCGACCGATG
>Ga0181467_100925_pt1 | contig 12489 bp, 9 predicted proteins | sample InSIn5gowninarea_2_FD_119079 | JGI IMG/M metagenome (GOLD analysis project Ga0181467, IMG submission 119079) | Clean room microbial communities from NASA Spacecraft Assembly Facility at Jet Propulsion Laboratory, Pasadena, California, USA -... ... | reverse complement strand
AGTGATTCAAGCACGGAGAACTTTGATGCGCGAGCGGCGGAGAGGGCGAAAGCTCAGGACGGGGTGAATGGCGCGGGAAAGAAGGGAAGCAGGGATGAGGAAGAGGCGGATATGTTTGCGGATCTGGAGGAGGACTTCAAGGATGGGGATGAGGACGAGGAGGTTGCCAGGGAGGGTAAGGTGAAGAAGAAGGAGGTTAAGTTTTTAAGAGACGAGGATATTGAGGGACAGGTCGAGGGCTCGAAGTCCGGCGGGCACGTCAGTGCCGATTTCAGGTTAGGCGCTGGTGGGAAGGCGAGGGCGCGGGATGCGGAGGTGGAGAGCAGCAGTGACAGTGGCGGTGATGAGGAGAGGGATGCGTTGGACGGTGAAGTGGATGAGGAGGTCGGCGCTGGCGGCAAGAAGAAGCATGCGCCGAAGTTGGATGCATTTAACCTGAAAGGGGAAAAGGAGGAGGGCGGCTTCGATGAGAGTGGGAACTTTGTGAGGAAGGCGCAAGATCCTGATGCGGTGCATGACAGCTGGTTGGAGGGCGTGAAAAAGAGCGACATGAAGAAGGCGGCGGAGGCGCAGAAGAAGAGGGATGAAGCAAGGAGGACACGAGAGAGGGAGGACGATGAGGTTCTGCAGAGGGATGTGTTGGCCAGTTTGATCGTGCGGATGGGGAAAGGTGAGACGGTGCTGGAGTCGTTGCAACGGCTGGGCAAGGGCAAGTCGAAACCTAAGCCCAAGTGGCAGAAGAACAAGCGGAAGAATGGTAATGCTATGGACGTCGATGCTGAAGCAACACCAGAAGACCTGGCGGAGACGAGGCGAAAAGAAGCCGTGGAAGCTATCACAGCGGCTGCAGACCAGCTGCTCACGAGAGGGCAAGTTGACATCTACGACGAAGAGAGGGAGATGCTTATGCGGCAATATAAGAGGGAAACGGGCGAAGATTGGGTAGATCCACCCAAGGGCGGTGAGGAGGCCAATGGTGACGTGGAGGGCAAGCAGTGGGAGTATCGCTGGAGTAACGCACGAGATGGCGCAGAAAGACATGGCCCATTCGATTCACAGATGATGGTCGCTTGGAACGATGCGGGATATTTTGGGGAGGGCGTGGAGTTTAGACCGATGGGGGAAAGTGAGTGGAGTAGAGTCGCTGACTTTACATAATACAAGACTCGTTCTTTCTACGATTTTGCTGCTAGCTATATACCCAAGATTGGTCTTTTTCAAAATACTGCAGAGGATCGTGATACCTGTGACAGTCTTGATATCAAACACAACATGAACCTACAAAGTGAGTGGAACACGTGACTACGGCGGGCGCATTCTCGCACTTGGCCGAAACAACCTCTTAGCTAAGGCCATGGGGAACGGCAGCGTATACATTTCCGGACACTACAACTTTTCTCTAGACTACTTGCATGAGTGGTAGACTTGAAGATACAAGCTCAGAGAGCTTGTCTGCGAAGTTTCATGCGTGCGCTAGACGTAGTGCTCTGTCTGCTAATGGTTAACATGGCTGCTTTAGAAGGGTTGTACGTCTACGATACAACTCTGAGGCCTGAGCACTATGACATCCGCTTCTGATCTGCTAGCAGGTAAGTCGACTCTACTCACATGGCTCCCGTCCTATAAGGTGTGTCTATCTCTCTCCGTCGCATAGGCACCTCACTGTCTCTCCAGAGTACGCTATTCATGAGCCTCTGAGACAGTTCGCTCCTTTTCGATCACTCTTCTTCGCAATTGTCCTATCTAAGATGTCTTTTGGCCCGGAATATCACGATAAGGCACACTATAACACAGATATTTCAAGCCCATCCCTCGGTGTGCTTGATTGAGTTACGACCATGTTAGTCCTAGTGCAACCATATTCCAGCTCGGCGGAGACCACAGGCACGTGAGTCAGAACTTATCTTGTATATTACAGGGGAAGGAGTCCCCTTGCTTCTAAAATATCACTCTCCGTTATCTTCGCGCTTTCTCGCAACCAAATAACCAAAAGCTTCTAAAGGACTTGTTCAAGTATGAGACTCTCAAATCACTGACAGCAAGCTAGACGGGTCAGATCAACGACGCCCGAAGAACCATTAATAACTTAGCGCACCTCGATCTCTCCTCGTTCAGTCGAAGCTGTTCTGGAAACGACTTCCCTGCACTCGTGGCAGGCAACACTGGTCCGTATACTTCAAAAGTCACGTGGCCTTGGTATATATACCGCTCGGCACTTGCCAGCCTCGCCAACGCGCTCCGACCAAAACCACCACAACATCTCGTTCCGCCTCCGACAATCTACCATACAACCACCACACATCGACATCGGCATCCACGCATCACGTCCACGATCGCGACTCTCCACAACACACAACTACACGAACAGAAATAGAATTTAGACAAAATGCCCGGAGGAAAAGGTACGCGCCTTACACATTCGACATATGACTCGATATTGCGACATATGACGCGGACCTACAGATGCGCATGTTAACACGACACAGGCAAGACTGGAGGCAAGACGGGCGGCAAGGCCGGTGAAGCTGGCGCGAAGACGTCCAAAAGTCACTCCGCGAAGGCTGGTCTCCAGGTACGTAATCTCTTTCTTGATGTGGCACGCGACGCGCAAATAGCATTCCACAACCACGCCTTCATACCTCAGCGCAGCCTGCATACGCTTTTGACGCGTGCTTCTCGTCGTTAGCGACGCGCCCGCGCCTACTACAACTAGATCGCTGCCTCATCCTCACCCTGAATCAGTTCTCTACAGATTCCGAACTAACACGTTCCTGTCCAGTTCCCCTGCGGCCGTATAAAGCGCCACCTCCGCACCATAACCCGCCACCGCACGCGCATCGGTGCCAAAGCCTCCATCTACCTCACTGCCGTCCTCGAATATCTCACCGCCGAAGTCCTTGAACTGGCTGGCAACGCGGCCAAGGATCTCAAGGTCAAGCGCATCACTCCCCGCCATCTGCAGCTCGCGATCCGCGGTGACGAGGAGCTGGACACGTTGATCAGGGCGACTATTGCGTTTGGAGGTGTGCTGCCGCATATCAACAGAGCGCTGTTGCTGAAGGTAGAGCAAAAGAAGGGAAAGAAGGCTGAGGCTTAGGTCTGTGCAAGACATACTATAGACGTGCGGAGGATGGTAGTACACTGAAGGTGACTGAGTGCTTGCAAGGGTGCTGCACGGATACGTTTGATATCTGGGGCTTTAAAGTGGAGCTCTCGGAAAGTCGAAGAGGAAGAAAGCACGGAATCTGCTGCTGCTGCCTGACCATCCAGAGGCGCCGAAACTTGCCATCTAGCCGCAGACTGTTTTCCTATGTTTCTTGGCGTGTTGGAGGTGTTTGTGGGACGGGGAACAACAACGGGGGTTTGGCTCTGCTTTGTATTGTACCGTGGCCTCTTTCGAGTCAACCTTCTAGTCTTATGAAAACACGAAAATTGTCCAAACGTATCTCCGTTTGCGTTGTACTCTCTTTGAGTTAGCAACCGGATTGCTTCGAATGGAGAGCGACCGCAATCCCTGATCACAGTAGGCATGCGCACGAATGTAATGCTGAGAGCGAACGATGCCACAAATTTTTCTTCATTTGGCTTCCTGCGCCTCCATCGTGCAGGCGCCGTTGCATTCTAACGCCGCCGCCTACGACGAGCTACGCCCGGAGCTATGCTACTGTATTACAACCAAGCACAGGATGTTGTTGCTGTACGTAATAACGTACTTTGGCCGTTCAAGATCCTATTGAGAATTCCACGTCCGTCCATTCATCATTCTACGGCTAGAGAGAGGGTTTTCGCGCCAAAGCGACCGTGGCAGGAAGAAAAGCAGAACAAGGAGCAAAAGTCCAAGACAGAGTAGCTCGGAGACAAGATAGTTGGTACATTTGAACATGGCAGAGTAGAACAGTTCGCGTGGAAGTATTAAAGGTAGCCCGTAAGCAGTGGTGGAAACCCGACATGAATCGCAGTAAACGAAGATCTGAAGAAGAAAGTGGTAAATGGGTAATACACGAGCTCAGCATAATTTGATACTTGATAAATCTTCATGATTGAAACTTTCGTGGCGAGCGGCATTCAACGTTGTTGCGGTCGCCCGCTCTAGATGTGATCGTCTTAGCTTGGTTGCTGCCGTTAAGATGGTGGTATCTCGTTCGTCTTGTCGTCGGGAGCGTCGTCATCGTAAATAGTGTATGTTGGTTGTGTGTGCGTGAAACGTGGGAGAAAAGAGAAGTAAATCGTCGATCAAGCAGTCGTTCTTTCCAGTTGGTCCTTGACGGGGCGGTTCAAAGCGAAACCCAACGGACAAGGTCAAACTAGTACATAAGTAGAGAAGATTGAAACAAGAGCATATTGCAAGTAAAGCAGAACAAAATTGGCCAATTCTTAATTTTTCTTCTCAATGTGTATCCATCCTGGGGTATGCGGGAAATGGTAGGTGGTTTGAGGTGTGACCCTGAGGTGAGGTATCTCTCTACTGTCGTAGACGTCATTCTTCGTAGTCGTCGTCAAAAGGCGCACTGTGTGGTTGGTTTAGGACGCGTTGATACTGATCTCAACGTTGCCTGACCTGCCAGAGTGGCTGGAGTTGTCGTCGCTGCCGCGGCCGTGGTGACCGTTCTGCCTGCCTCGTGGGAAGCCTTGGCCTCGCTCTGGGATGGGTCTGCGGGTTTGGCGCGCAGGCAGACCGTTGCGGTCCCTGCTCTGCTCTTCGTAGTTCGTGCTGAAGGCCCGGTGGCCGCCTATTGGCCCAGGGTCCTCGAAGCGCGAGCGCATGCCGCGAGGGCTACCACTCTGGCCAAAGCCGCTGCCTAAATTCATGCTGCTGAGACCGTTGACAAGCAAGCTCTCATCGCGGCTGGACATAGATGTGGCAGTGGGCGTCAGGCTTGGGTTTGTGGAGGCCGCGCTATTCATGCCAAAGTCTCCAAAGCGGCTGAAGTTCGTGTTCAGCGTTGCTGGGAAGCTGGCGGTTGATGGCACAGGTGATGGTGTGTATGATCGAAGGTCAGCATAAGACTTTGCGGCCCGCAGGTTGGGCCCAGCAGTGAGACCGCCTGGTGAGTCGGGGAAGCCAAGAAATCCGGATGATTGCTGGCTACGAAGCGTGCCGTAGAAACCATCGCTCCGGACATCGTTGAAGTCGGTAGTCGCGGCTCTGTTTAGCGTGCGGCGTTCTCCAGCGTGGTTGGTTGGCATTTGCGGAAGCGGAGGACTGGCATTGTTGACACGGAACACATGCACCTGCCGCTGCTCACCTGTACCTTTCGATACGTGCGCCAAACCCATGTGATGAGCAAGTGTGTGGACCGTCCGGCGCTCCGTAGGCGAGAGAGTAGATGGGAAGGTCATCGAGTCGCGAGCTTGGTCTTCTTTGAAGAGGAGTAGCTGGGAGTAGAATTGCAGGACTTGCGGGTCGTTGAGGTCGTAGTCTGCATAATCTTCTACGTAAGTAAGTCGTGTTAACTAAGAAACCTCATGTTAGACGTTTGCGCGTCTTACCTGGCTTTGCGTTGCGTGCAGACACTGGCGAAGGAGACGTTGCTGGGATGTGCGATGAAAGCGACGACATCGACGGTTGAGTTGTCAAGCCTCCGGGCATTGGTCGATGCTGTTCCTCCAGCTGGCCTCTTCGCTCCCTCTTTTCCCGTTCGATACGCTCTCGTTCAGCCAACGGTAGCATCTTTTTGTACTCGACGCGCAATTTCCGGCCTTGGAGCTCAAAGTGGTTCATCGTGGAGATAACGGCCGCCGTCTCCTCTGCGGTCGTAAAATTCGCAAACGCAAGGCCTCTAAACACGCCGTTGTCAAAGTGGTAGTTGAACGCGTATGGCAAAGGGAGCTGCATATCCGTCATGAGCGATACGAGCTGCTCCTTCTTCACGGCGAAAGGTATGTTCTTGATGACGATGGCAGTGGGTATGAGTTCTTCGTCGACATCAGAATAGGAAGGCTCTCGCTGTGATGGCATATGGGTGAGCGCGGAGCTTCCCAGACCGGAGAAAGAAGGCATCTGCGGGAGTGGAGGAGCTTGATCGAGCCAAGTCTGTGAACGAGAATAGATCAGCATGCTGAATAGCGGATTCTTGCGACTTGCGAGGCACGACTTACAGCTGGTAGAGCACTGCGTCCTCTGGTTTGGGACTTCATCCGAGTCGTTGCACCCAGAGCTGCAAGCTGATTATTCTGCGAGTGCCCAAACGTGTTCCAGGCTTGAGCACCGCCCATGTCGTAACCGCCGTAGTTGGAGTGCAAGGTCGCATTTAGCCTGTCGTTGTATCGAGGCATGGCGTAGCTCTGTGCTGCGTGATCTTCGGCCGTGTAAAGTCCCTGAGAAAGGTTTCCATACGCATCAAACTGTCGTGAAGGTTGTCGATGAAGGGTCTGGGCCTGCTGTCGACGCTGGGAGCCAGGCGAGAGCTGGGGGTTGTCGTGATACATGTCGTGATAGCTGCTCATCGTTGGAGATGAGGCGTCCGAGGGAGAGCAGAGGTAAAAACCGCAGCAGTTTCTCGAGATTAATAGCCGGTGCCGTGGCGGTCGTTAGGGGACCCTTGAGGGCTGCATCCGCCGTTCGCTCGTCGTCAGGGATATTAAGCGGAAGCGCGCAGGAAAAGCTGGCGCCTTGAGAGATGAGCAAGGAGGATCTTGCAGCAGGGTGGTGAGCAGAAGGCTGTTATTGTTTTGTCTTTGACGAGTCGAGCCACCGAGGGCGAAGACGTGTCACCACCCGCCAAGCGTGGAAGGTCGGTATATAGCTGGGCCACCTAGCGACGCGGAGATTGGTACCTGAGGAGGTACAAGGAGACCCTTCAAGACAGGTTCGGGCTGCCGAGGGCGCAGCGTCACAGCGCACCGCAACCCCGTGGAGCGCTTTCGCCGGTGATGGCTGAGGCGGTGGAAAGCTCGAGCTGCAGCGAACTCGATCGGGAGGAGAGCAGGACTGGGTGCGTGAGAGAGAGAGAGTGCGAGGTCGTTGTTTGTTATTCGGCGTTGCAAGCGTCGAGAATTTCAGCAGGTGGGCAGAAGCCGATACGGTAAGGCTCGAAAGGGCCGCGCCGTTTATAGGCTGAGCGCTGCAGATATATGACCAGCAGAGCAACGAGATGGAGCTGGATGCGTGCCTGATGCCAGTGGGCGCAAGGGAGAATGGCAGATGCTTTTCGTACGTACTCTGTGCGGAGAATATGCATACCCAGCACGGGCGATACCTGATATTTCAATTTCGTGGCCGACCGATCCTCTCCCCTATACCAACGGCGCCACCATTTCGCACCAAGCTCGACAGGTGAGCCAGGGGACACGGCGATGTCATCCTTCTGCATGTCCTGCGATCCATACAGCACTCGCAGGCGATTGCGCTGCGTGCTATTGGCATGCCACTATGCGTAACGTTTTGCTAGCCTCCTCTGCAAGTACTCCATCGGAGACGCAGAGGTGCACTTTGCGTGAATAGCTCCCACGAATCTTACGAAGCCTCTCTGGGGACTGAGCAAATGACGAGGGAGATCACGACTGCCCTGCTCTGTGGTGTACATGATGGCTTCAGCTGTCAAACGTCGACGCTGCTCGAGAAGCCCATAGGCTCGGACATGGTAACATCCATCGTGTCCATCTACATTGTCCTGACTCTGAGGGCGTGCGGTGAAGGTAAAGATGGCAGATATGGATGAGCCGTTTCCACAGATCAGCGGGTTTGTGCTCCGCCCGAAATTGATGCCAATAACTAGCAATTCGTGACATTCCAGAATAGGAGAAGCACGAGGCAACCCGGCAGTCAGAGGAGGAGATTGGGTGTTATTAGCGGCCCGGAACGACGTAGCCCGCCCGTTTGCCTTTACCTTCTCGAAGCATGCTAAAAGAAGCCCCTGGGTCGCTGCAAGAACAGCCTTTCTTTCCTTTGCCACGCACCTGCAGAAGAGAGAGAGGTTGCATATTCCTCATACTCACGGCGACCATTGTCTCGAGATAGCTGGTTCCATAGCCAGAAGTGCAAGGCATGTGTCGCCGCGGAGCAAGCACGATGATCTGCTCCCAAGATTGATCACAACAAGCGGGTTCAAGCCACCCTTCTTGATTACCACCACGATTCGGCCCGCTGTCCCTTTCCCGACGCTCCCGCGAGACTGAACGCTGGGCGGTTCGTTGCTCCAGCATCCCGGACCCTAAAATCTCCCTCGAGCTTCTATCAAGCCTCTTTCGATCGACTTCAGGAGAATCAACTCTGACCCTGATCCCCTTCGTATGTCGCATCCAAGACCCATCGTGGATTAACCGCAAGAGGACGACCAGTTCAATTATTGCACGGCATACGAGTAATGTACCCACGCGATGATGCTTTCGCTTCCCTCCATTGGGCATCAACACTAAACCCTGCAATTCACATCTATGCTGCACGCGATCCTGCAAGACCTTTCTAAACCGGTCGTCGTAGGTGTTGTGCAACAGAAAATCCGTCACAAGAACACCTGCAAGCACGCCAGCAGACCTATCCAAGCCCTCTGAACCCTCCCAGAAACCGAACCTAATGACCTCCACTTCGCAGGACGGCTCGCTCTTGGCCGTTCGTGCAATAGTGGACTTCTTCAACGTGAGTGGTTGGAGTCTGAAAATAGGCGTACAGCTACTTGTGGAGCTCGACGGGACGAAAAGCGTATAGCTGCATGGAGTCACGGTCATGTGACTCTTGGTTGGTACTCAAAGGGGAAAGCATGTGCAAGAACGGTGCGCTTTGTGATATGGGGACGGGAAATCGACTTGTCTCCGCTCTGGTAGGACAGCTTTATGCGGCTTGTGAATATACTTTCTAGAGAGCTCTTCCTTCCCATGCTTTAAAGTCCATAAGGAGCAAAGCACGTGCTGTCGTCCAGAATTGCTTGTCCGGTCTGCAAACATCGTCCGCTGTCCGACAACGCCATGTGAATACACGCTTCAACAACTACAGTCCGTTCAGTGCAGCCTGCGCCTCGAAAACGTCACCAACATTGTAATAATCAACCAACACGACATTAGGAGCCCTCCCATACAACCCCTCACACAGATCCGACTGTGCGCCGATACTCCCAGATCCAACCGCAGCATTCGTGGTTGGTGCAGCAGCTCGGTCTGGAATGAGCACGCCACTGCCAAACAAGTTAATATCCAAGAAGTGATTCACAATATACATCTTTCCCTCCGCACTGCTTCCCGTCGGCCTGTCGATGCTGCACTGGTTGAAGGCTGCGTCTGTCCAGTCAAAAGGTGTTTCGAAGTAGTAGTTAAATTCGTTGAGGATATATGGGACTTTGGACTCGTCGGCGCCATAGTCGAGGAATATTATAAGGCGGGTGTTGGCGCTGATGAGGTCGCCCAGGGTAGGCCAATCTGTGATAGCTACTTGAGAGAGCGCCTGGAATGCATACGTGTCGATTCCAACATTCTTGAATGCTAAGTCGAACTCGCCGATGTCAAGACTGTCGCCGTTGGTAAGGAGCAGTGATACGACTTCGTTGGGATTGGCGTCCAGCCAAATCTTCATGGTGCTCAAATAATTCTCAAGCGTGCCTCCGTTTTCCAAGAGGCAATCCGTATGGCACACACTGAGCTGCTCCGCAGGATTCTTATGTGTTTGCGCCTGCAGGTAGCGGATGCCATCGTTGAGTTGCTCGGTAGGTGACTTCTCCTGGTTTTCAGTCACTAATGGTGGATCACCGTAGAATGGCGAACCATGCGTGCCGATGAAGGTTACGTTGGAGTAGGAGCGAGAGCAGAGCGCTTCGTGGCCGTTGCATAGAGTCTGAGCGAGAGCGTGTGGAATGAAGGAGAGAGCCAGGACGGCAAGTGAAAGAATGAGAGCCATCACCATGTGTATGCCAGATGTTGTAGAAAGTGAAAGCTGGGTACTTTTGATGTAAATGTAGAGCGATATATACAGTGCTGCTCAGCTGAGGTGTGGATAAAAGACGCATACCTTCACCATACCTTGCCCGAGGTGGTGACTTGCTATTGGCCCCATAGGCAGATTTGCCCCAATGTGTGGCTGACGTGTTTCAACGTGTGCATAGACGGCACCATGAATGGAGATGGACTCGCAAAACACTTACAGCGTGTCGCCTGGGAAGAGACAGGCAAGGAAAACAGGAAATTTGACCTTGAGAGGTGTGCTTGAACCTCGTGATGCATTGTGGTTGATCCGGCATAAAGGTCACGTCGAAGTCTAACTTCTGTGAAATCAGCATCGTAAAAAAGAACCGTCGAGTGAGCGGTTCTCTCCAGAGGCATGGCTCATGTAATCTGAATGTGGTTGTTCCCATATGTTTCGTGAAGGGCTAGCGGAGCAGCACGAGAATGGAGGCGCGGAGTCGGACACGGCAGGCCAGCGCGATGGACATCTATTGTAATGACACAGACAATGTCCATTCCCTTAGTAACCGTAAAGTCAGATGGCCTCTCTAGCATCACAATGCTTCAGGGTTGGAGCTGGTCGACAGGTGGTCTACGGGTGGAATGTTCCGAATCCATCGTCCGCTCCATCTCTGCCCTGCCGCACCCCCTGCCACAACCTATTGCACCAATGCAGCAAACACGACTTCCCTCTCTCCTGCAGCATAGGGACTGACGAGCCTGCAAGAGAGTGGCTTCTATCGCAAGGAATGCAATACAATCATGACATGCGCGAGGAACTAGAAGCATGCGGGGAGTCTGGAGATAAAATTGCATTAGACAAAGTATAGACTCCTCAAAGGGTTCACCTCAGTCCGAAAGGATTTGGGTTCTACACGGTTCTTCGCCTAGTCTTTGCCGTTACGAGTAATATGACGATAGCCCAAGTTCGAGAGCAATATCGCTTTTGCACTTCTCTATCTCCGCCTATCTGCTTGTCTCTAACGCGCATTACAACGACCTTTCTCCCCATCTTTCAGGCCAGTGGTATTCTGACATCCAGCACAACCTTACGTTGGTTTTGACCCAGCCAATCGCACGAGCCCTGCCCTCCCACAGATCGAATCTAACACTCTCAGCGCACATTCTGACGACGCCTCGCCCACGGAGTCGCCTCGCGGAATCCAGCGACTTCAAAGCAACGTCGACTTTGATGCATACGCCGCTTACGAGCCAGCTAAGAAGAACCTCCTTCACCCCGATTGCACATGCGTCGACTTGAATCACACGGCGAAGAAGCAGGCGTAGGAAGTGCTCTGCATCTTAGTCCAAAATAGACCGCGAGGTGGACGCAGGTCGATCTGAAGTCAAGAACCAGGGGCTGGCTCGACGCCTGCTGTTTTGTTCTGGTATGGATTCTGCAAGCGTGAGTGGCGCGTAACACATCTTCTGGTGTGTCATTAACCAAGGTCGTGCAATCCTCAAGGTCGAGGGGCTCCACTTCGGTGAGTCAGATATGTATAGGCTAGAATTGGATTTGGAGATAGTGAAGATGCTTATTGAACGAGGACGCAGATTTTCTCGCGTGGAACTTTCACTTGGGGCTATCCAGAGTACTATTGTGGTCAACTGCCGGCCTAATCATCGCTGTCGCCGCTTATCTCTGTTTCCATCCCCAAGCCTCGCGTTCTGTATCCTGGAATCTGGTTTGAAGTCCTTCTTTTTCGCCACCTTCAGCTCCTGCGCTTTCTCTCTAGGGTCAATGACGACCAGCTCTTCTTCAGTTTTCCTCTTCCATTCTAGGTCTTTGCCCAGACGATCTTTAGCAAAACTTAGACTATGCGACATCCACGCTCCGTGGTCGTCTTCTTCCTCTTCCTCCGGCTGCTGCCTGTCCCATGCATTGCAGGACTGGCAGTCGACTATGAAATGCAGATCGCATAACCGCGCTTCCTCGTCATCCGCCTGTGCATGGATTTCCTCGTCTCCTTTGTCGTCCATGCCCACTACTCCTGAGACCCGCGGCTTCTCTTCCTTAGGCGCGGACTGAAGTTTCGCTTTGAACGCATTGAACATTGCTAGCGAAGCGTCGTCATCGGCTCCGCCACCGTTTTTCCGCTTACGCCCACGCATTGCTGTGGCGGGTATCATTGCTTCGAGTGCTGATCTAGGCTTGTCCTGCTTGGCTGGTGCTGTGGGGTTGCTGCGGCGCAGGGAAGCTTTAAGAGCTGCTATTTCGTCATCTACTTTTGCTTTCTTGCGTTGTTCAGGCTCGGGGGAAGTTGGTGGAGAAGGTGATCGGGATGCTGGAAGAGATAATGCTGCCGGTTTTGAGATCAGAGGTGGGGTGGCCTTTGCGGGCCGTGAGGGTTCTCTCGTTTCTACAGCTGGTTTCTCTGCTTTCTCCTTCGGCGGCGCTCTGGGCATTGGCGTGTTGTTCATCGCTCGTGGTTGCTCCTCACCAGCGCTCACGAGCTTGGGATTAAACTTGGCCTTCTTGATCACCGGCGCAGCGTCACCCTCCTCATCATCTGCGAAACTTATAAGCGCCTTCTGTGCTTTTCGTTTGGGAAGCTTCTTCGTTTCAGATTTTCCTTGCACCCTCTCTGCCTCTCTGCTCCGCTGCACCATATCCGTCAT
>Ga0181467_101077_pt1 | contig 12502 bp, 7 predicted proteins | sample InSIn5gowninarea_2_FD_119079 | JGI IMG/M metagenome (GOLD analysis project Ga0181467, IMG submission 119079) | Clean room microbial communities from NASA Spacecraft Assembly Facility at Jet Propulsion Laboratory, Pasadena, California, USA -... ... | reverse complement strand
TTGAGAGGGCTGTGGATGTGTATATCATGTTGGGATGAAAGTGTATAGAATTTAGATACCCTTGTACATATAGGTAGATTGACGAGAATCTCTTTTCAGACCAGACATAATCACAACCGCTCCTCATTGCATCATGATAGATGTGTTTAGCTTGTACGCCTGCGTTCGATTGGGGTGACGAGGCGAGCGCGGAAATAGGGAGGAGGGAAGGAGAAGAAGGCATCTTTGGTACACGCATGGCATGTCTTGTTATCTAGCTGGCCTCTTCCCATCTGACATTGTAACCTACACTCTGATAGACGCCGACTTAAAGTCTTCAATCATCATAGTATCAAACGAGCTCCTCACCGCACCAGCAACCATCATCCTCGTCTTCGGATTATTCAATTTCCGAAAGAATTCTTCCCTATCGTGGACGTCCTTTGACTTCGTCGAGTACAATCTCTTCATGTTATCTTGCGAGAGCTTGTTCGTGATTCCGCGCCACGCATTGCACCTTGCTAGAGCGCAGGTTGTGAGTAAAGAGTCGTGAGCACCTTCTATGAGGACTCTTCGTAGGGCGTTGCTGTAGCAAAAGGCGTCGAGAATTCCTCCAGTCAAGCCGAGACCACCGATGGGGTTGTTGGAATGTAGGGCGTCGCCGGCGAGGAGGATACGGCCTTTTCGCGGTTGTGCTGCGACGCGCTGTTGCATGAGGTATGGCTCTGCGCGGATGACGCGGAATTTTCCATCTCCCTTTTTGATGTATTGTTTTACTTGCTCCTCTGCGCGCTTTATGTAGTCTTCTTTGGTTGCTGGCAGGTTTGGATCCTCGACGTATGCGACTCTCCACTGTGGTTTCCCGGAGCCAGATGGGAGTCTACCCTCGTCCTCGCCTGTGTATGCAATGACGGCCCAGTGCTTGTCGTGGACCACGAAGTTCAATGGTGAGAGGCCTTCTTGACCAATGAAATCGTAGATGACATCTGTGCCAACCATCCTGAATTCCTGGAAGGTGAAACCTTCAAATGGTATGCACGACATGCGTCGGACTGCGCTGTTCGCACCATCTGTGGCCACAACATATTTGGCCTCGAGAAAAGTTTCGTCGTCCAGCAATGAGCCTGAATGGGTCATGACCTTGACGCAGTCGGCTTTTGAGTCGTCCTGTACTCCAACACATCGCAAACCAAATTGGACGTCAACTGAAGGATATCTCTGGAGCTCTTTCAGTATGAGTTCGTTCATACGATACTGCCCGATCAAGAGGACCCCTCCGAATTCTGACGAGTCGTTGCTACCAAGAGGCAAGTGAGCCAGCACTTCACCGTCGAGGTTGCGCCATTTCACTCCCTCTTTATTCAGGAAGGCATGCTCAGTGACAGCATTGAGGATTTCCAGCTCCTTGAGAACAGGCAGAATGACAGGCATATAGACCATGGCCCTTGTTGTAGGGAGTAGTTCATGGTAGGCTTCGATGACAAGGACGTCTACCCCAGCACGTCCTAGGCCCAAGGCTGTCAAGAGTCCTACTGGCCCTGCTCCGACAACAATGACATCTGCTTTGGTCTTGACCGGTCGTGACCGGTCCTTATAGTATTCAGCCATTGTAGCACGCTGGTTTGCTAATCAGTTTTGGTTGTAGTTACCAGGGCAGCTTGACCGCCCATGCTTCTCTCCGGCACGAAATTGTGGTCGCCATTGAAATCGTGAAATACGCTTAAAAGGAGGGTTGGAACTTAACCGAAATGTTATCTTGCATGAATGAGACCGACGGAAGATGGAGAAAGTATCTACATCCGATTTACTCCAATTTAAGTAAGATAGAGTGGCATTGAATCACGGCAGTCGCTCTGATTCAGGCAGCATTCGACACGGTGATCGCTATCAGGTTCAAATCTTGGCAATAAAGTCAGAACTCGAATAGTGCAGGAATCAGACAAAAGCAAAGCTGTAGGAGATGGAAAGAATGGGCAGCCATTGTGGCTAAGAAATTCCGATAGCTACCAAGATGCAATGTGTTCGGCGAGAAAGATTGAATACGGTGGGATCATGAAAACACAAAACTATTGCCAGCACGGAAATTTGCGTAGGGAGAAGCGTACCCTATTCTCCCACGGTCAAGGCTGACAGTTGACTTCCAAACAATCGCGCTCGTCACGAAGCACGAGTGAAGATGTTCAGTATTGTTTATCGATAAGGGCGATAAGCGGAGAAACACGCTCAGCAGCGGTGAGGGCGAGCGCAGGCAATTTTGGTCCGCCGCAGTTCGATCCGTAAGGATGCTATGCCGAGAGTTCGAGTTGACGTTGAGTAACGAATTGGTACCTTCAATCACTTGATCGATGGTGCCACTGTAACTTGTCAAAGTTGAAGACATCTTGTGGTGATTGACTCAGCACAAGCTGCATCTTCCTTCGCACTGATTATGAGTGTGGTTTATTGGCACACGCGATAACACTGGTAGCTAGGTTGGATGGCCACAAGAATTGTCGGCCGGCGCGTGACTGGCCTATGTTCAAGACGTGTTGCGCTGATCTCGTGCTCGTCACGTTCACTACAGAGCGTTTCAGTCCCTCTGAGCCGGAGTCTGGCGTCAACAACATCGAAACAAAGCAAAAATGCGTTACCCGCGAACATACAAGAGAGTGTGTCTGCTCATACCATACAGTCAACTGAGAAGTTCGTCGAGCGTCATGTTGGCCCTACCCCTTCCGATGTCGAGAAAATGTTGAAGTCCCTCGATCCTCCCACAAACGATCTTGAAGATTTCATTCAACAGTCCTTGCCCAAGAACATTCAGGCGAAGAACGAATTGCATTTCGAGGCAAAGGAAGGAGGAGAACGAGGCGACCCTCATTGGGGCTATAGCGAGAGCACTGCTATAGGCATTGTCAGAGAATGGGGAAAGAAGAACAAAGTTACCACGTCTCTGATAGGAACTGGCTACTACGGCACCATTACTCCCCAAGTCATACAGAGAAATGTGCTTGAGAATCCAGAATGGTATACCAGTTACACACCTTATCAGGCCGAGATCAGCCAGGGTCGTCTCGAGTCGCTACTGAATTTTCAAACCTTGGTCACTGACCTGACTGGGTTGACCATCTCTAATGCATCTATATTAGACGAAGCCACAGCTGCTGCTGAGGCTATGACAATGTGCATGAACACACTTCCTATGTCGAAGCAGAAGAAGCAAGATAAATGCTTTGTCGTTTCAGATGCATGTCATCCACAAACAATCGCGGTCCTTGAGTCTAGAGCTAATGGCTTTGGCATTAATATTGTGGTAGGCGATGTCTTAGCGGATGACTGCAAGCTAGTCAAGGACCAAGCCGATACCCTTATGGGTGTACTTGCACAATACCCTGATACTTACGGAGGTGTTCACGATTACCAACACCTGGCAGATGTCGTGCACAGTGTCAAAGCTACATTTGCTGTTGCCACAGATCTGCTGGCATTGACAACGCTCAAGCCGCCTGGCGAATTTGGTGCAGATATAGCGTTTGGAAGTGCTCAAAGGTTTGGTGTTCCTCTAGGATATGGTGGCCCTCATGCTGCGTTCTTCGCTTGCAGCGAACAACACAAGCGCAAGACTCCTGGACGGCTTGTTGGTGTGTCAAAGGATCGACTTGGCAACCATGCTATGAGACTCGCTTTGCAGACACGTGAGCAGCATATTCGTCGGGAGAAAGCAACGTCAAACATATGCACTGCTCAAGCCTTGCTCGCTAATATGGCTGCAATGTATGCTGTCTATCACGGCCCAAAGGGCTTGCAAGCTATAGCCAATAGAGTTTGGACAATGGCAAGTATAGCACAAAATCTATTGTCTGAGCATGGCTTCAAGGTTACGACAAAAGGCCTTGGTGCCAACGATACCGTATTGTTCGACACGTTCGTCATTGAAGCGTCCGCCGAGAAGATCAAAGAAGTTCTGAATCAAGCCGACGCTGCCAATATTAGTCTGCGACGAATTGACGATACACACATTGGTATGTCTTTTGGTGAGGACATTTCAGTTTCGGTCTTCGATCGAATTATGGGTGTGTTCGGCGTTTCGAAAGATGCAGTGGCTTCAGCGAAGCAATCGTTCTCATCCAAATATTCCGAAGTCATTCCCCAGAACTTACGTCGAACCACTCCATACTTGTCACATCGAGTCTTCAACACACATCATTCCGAAACCCAGCTCTTGCGATATATCCATCACCTAGCGTCCAAGGACCTTTCACTTGTACACTCTATGATAGCACTCGGCTCCTGCACGATGAAGCTCAATGCTACTACTGAGATGCTACCAGTCACCGACCCGAACTGGGCTCCGATCCATCCTTTCGCACCTCTTTCTCACGCTGAAGGTTATACCGCTCTCATTCGATCCCTTTCAGACATGCTTGTACAAATAACTGGAATGGACGATATCAGCTTGCAGCCGAATTCAGGAGCTCAAGGTGAATTTGCAGGGTTGAGAGTAATAAAGAAATACCAAGAGAGTCAGAAAGACGGCAAGAAAAGAGATATCTGCTTGATCCCTGTTTCAGCCCATGGAACCAATCCGGCAAGTGCAGCTATGGCAGGATGGAAAGTTGTGACACTCAAGTGCGACACCAAAACCGGCAATCTTGACTTGAAGGATCTCGAAGAAAAGTGCAAGAAGCATGCAGATAGTCTTGCCGCGATCATGGTCACGTATCCAAGCACATTTGGTGTGTTCGAGCCCGAAGTCAAACGAGTATGCGAGCTTGTCCATGAGCATGGAGGACAAGTTTACATGGATGGCGCAAACATGAATGCACAAATAGGACTATGCAGTCCCGGTGAGATAGGCGCAGATGTATGTCATCTCAACCTTCACAAAACGTTCTGTATTCCACACGGTGGTGGTGGTCCGGGTGTTGGCCCTATTGCTGTCAAAAGCCATCTTGCCAAACATCTCCCCAGTCATCCCATCGTTGATCCCCATGCGCATAATGGGTCCGCAGATCGCTCGACCAGCGCCATCTCACCTATCAGTGCTGCTCCTTGGGGCAGTGCTTTGATTTTGCCGATTAGCTGGCTATACATTGCCATGATGGGTTCTGCTGGATTGACATATCAGACCAAGATCGCATTGCTGAATGCCAACTATATTATGTCACGACTCAAGTCACATTATCCAATTCTCTATACGAACGCTACTGGTCGGTGTGCTCACGAGTTCATCCTCGACGCGCGGCCTTTCAAGGAGACTTGCGATATCGAGGTGATCGACATTGCTAAGCGTCTTCAAGACTATGGCTTTCATTCGCCAACCATGTCATGGCCGGTGGCTAACACACTGATGATCGAGCCTACCGAATCAGAATCTAAAGAAGAACTCGACAGATTTTGTGATGCACTTATCCAGATACGGAGGGAAATTCAGGATATTGAGGATGGTAAAGTGCCCAAGGAGAACAACCTTCTCAAGAATGCGCCACATCCTCAGCAGGATCTGCTTCGCGATGAGTGGGACAGACCATACACACGAGAACAGGCAGCATATCCATTGTCCTGGCTACGTGAGAAGAAGTTCTGGCCGAGCGTGGCTCGAGTGGATGATGCATACGGTGATACTAATCTGTTCTGTACTTGTACACCAGTGGAAGGATATGAAGAAGAGCAGTTCACTGGCCATCAGGCGCCCATGCCGACTTGAGCTACAGAGGTACACTGCAGTCCAGATTGGAGGACCATGATCAGGTCATGAATTCAACATTTTTCACTGGCACCATGATATTGAGCGTTCTTGCGATCACGAGTAATACTGTACACAGTCATATGAGGTGGACTGCCCTTCATCAGGGTATAGTTAGGGGTAATCGAGCGAAACAGTCTTGCGGTTAAGCAGATTCAAGCCATGTCAAATGTGTCCGAGGCAGTGTTGCTTGCAAATGTTATACCAGAATTACAGTAGAAATCAAGCTCACGCTTAAGCTTTTTAGCGCCGGATCACAAGCATTTCTATCAAATACACTTAGCACAGTAGTTATGAAGCTGCTCGGATCGTTCTTCACCTGTCAAACATAATACATGTAGTCTTGGTAATCAAGCAATATCACATAGCAATAGTCTCGAATATAAAGATGTGATGCCACCAACCACTGGCCCAGTCGACCTACGATCACATCGATCTGAATACTGCATATCGTACATGTGTCCGGCCTTGGCTATGAAAATGTCCGGTTGAATTGGAAAATATCCGCCACTGACTTGGATATACCAAGTATCCGATGCTCAAAGCCAAGCTTCAAACGGTGAGCCAAATATAGATGGCCATTGCACGAAGAAGGAAGCTGAATCGTTTCCTCTACTGTACAATGGCTGATCTCGCTAACGTCATGTCTTCGTTTACCTTTTTGCCATACTGTAGAGAAATGATTAAGTCAGCACCCGGCACCTTATTGCCGAGCTTCGAAACTATTTTGTCAACGGCCATTCTCCGTGATTTCGTCAACATGCTTTGTTCTCTTGCTGAAGGAAACCTTCACACGCAAAGACATGTCCTCGCCACAACACCAGTCAGCTCAATACGGCTCGCGAACCGCATCCATGTCTGACCACCAAAACGATAGCGACACTGTGAACGGCGAAGATCTCGAAAATCAATCCCATCCACCACCGCAGCAACCACCATCAGAAAAGCAAGACCGGATCAAAGTCGAATGGGATGAAAACGACCCCGACAACCCATTCAATTGGAAATTCAGTTATAAATGTTTCATCACCTTCCAGCTTGGCATACTCGCCCTTGCTCCCTCCATGGGTAGCTCCATCATATCTCCCGCCAGCAAAGTTATAGCATCTGACTTCCACGTCAGCGAGGAGGTTACAGTTCTAAATGTATCCCTATTTGTGCTGGGCTTCGCTCTAGGGCCAACATTCTGGGCACCTATCTCAGAAATCTGGGGCAGGAAAGTCAGCATGTTACCACCCATGTTCTGCCTCACCCTATTCAGTATCGGAACAGCCGTAAGCAAAAGCGCCGCCAGCATATTCATCTGCCGATTCCTAGGCGGCATCTTCGCCTCAGCACCCGTGTCCAACGTCTCCGCCGCCCTCGGCGACATCTGGTCCCGAGAAGCCCGCGGCACAGCAGTCTCACTATACGCTATTATGGTCGTCGGTGGCCCAACCCTCGCCCCCGTCATCGGCGCCGCCCTAACCACAAAACTCTCCTGGCGCTGGACCGAATACGTCGAAGCAATCTTCGCCTTCTCCGTCTTCACCTTCACTCTAATCTTCCTCCCCGAAGTCTACGGCCCCGTCCTCCTCAAACACAAAGCCCAACGCGTCCGCAAAGAAACCGGCAACGAAGCCTACTACCACCCGCACGAAGACCTAAAACTAGACTTCAAATCCATCGTCACCAAACAACTCTCCCGCCCACTGCGAATGCTACTCACAGAACCAATGGTAACATGCATAGCCTTCTACGCCTCCTTCGTCTACGCAGTCCTCTACATGACGCTCGAAGTCTTCCCCATCGTCTTCCAAGAAATGCGCGGCCTGAGTCTTGTCCTCTCATCCTGCTCCTTTATAGGCCTCTTCATAGGCGTCCTCTTCGCCCTCTCCATAAACCTCGGCAATCAACCACGCTATATCCGCGCCGTGCGCGCCTCAGGCGGCAAACCCGTCCCCGAAGCCCGTCTGCCACCCATGGCCCTAGGCGGTATAATCTTCACAATCGGCCTGTTCTGGTTCGGCTGGACCGCAAACTACAACTCCATATCCATCGCAGTCCCTTTAGTAGCAACGGTCTTTATCGGTGCAGGGTTCAATAGTATCTTTCAGCAGTGCATTAACTTCTTGGTCGATACGTATGGGATTTATGCGGCGAGCGCAACGGCTGCGAATACGTTTTTGAGGAGTTTGATGGCGTGTGGGTTGCCACTTGCGGCGCAGCCGCTTTTCAGAGCTATCGGGGTTGGGCCGGGGATGAGTGTGCTTGGGGCGGTGGCGGCGTTGGCTATGCCGGTGCCTTTTTTGTTTATGAAGTTTGGGTATCGGCTGAGGAAGAAGAGTAAGTTTGCGCCGATAGATTAGTCTAGGAGAGGGAGTTATGGTAGTGTGTATTAGCGAGTGGTGTGATAGAGACATAAACCCAGACAAAGCATAAGACACAAATACTTATTCACAACATTCAAATCCTGTTTTCCGTCTGCGCTATATATTTATGGTATGCACACATCACGCCATATTTCCTGAGCCTTGTACTAAAAATAGAGACCACACAACCAGCATGGCATGGCGTGTTCCCGAGCAAACACATTAGGGAGCCAAGTTGGCTCTTCCCGGGGTTGCAGTAGCACATCTCCCATCGCACTTGCTCAATCCTTCATATATATACCTGGATAACAACATCGTATGTTTGACGAAGAAGTGAGGTGTTCCTGATTACACCTAATCCAACGCTGAAGTCCTCCAGCAGTAACAACCTGGCCATTGACCAGGGCAAGATCTGCACCTTCCCACAATTGATGTGAATCTTCTTTGTGCATCCCCAGCGGAAGTAGAAATGGTGATGTTTGAATGCCAACACACCCAGGCAAAACCAACACACAATCTCGTCCAAGCCATTCTGCATGCCGCTCTCACTCCGTCTATCTGAGGCATCCATTTACCGGCAAGTCCCTCGCCACAATGATGGTGTTTTTCGACATGTCCATACATTGACGGCACCGCTCGAAGGATGCAGGTCCCGGTGTTCGAATCCCTTGTCACAATTTTTGAGTAGGTTGTCTTTCACCACGAAGTTGGTTCGTTAATACTGGACCACGGTTTTCGTGGTGTGTGTGCAGCAGATGCAGCAGTCTTCTTGGGTACAGGTCGGGCGATACTCAGATACGCTTCTTGAGGCCATTTGCTCCATGCCTAAATGGCATAACAGACAGCATCGTATATATATATATGTGTGTGTGTGTAATGAAGAAGTGAGGTGTTGTTTTGATTTCAAAGTCTAACGCTGAAGGCCTCCGGCGGCAACGATCTGGCTGCTGATTAGGGTAAAGTCTGTGCCTTCGAACATCGAATATATGAAGAAACGAGGTGTTCCTAGTTCCACCGAATCCAGCACTGAAGTCCTCCCCAGTAGTCTCCAACCCGAGCACCACCAACCGATCACTTTGATGTAATTGACGAGCTGAGTCTTGGGTCGTACAGTAAGTCGTATTCGTGTGTGCCATCAGAAGATGTAACCAAATTCCACCCATTCCAACGCCGAAGGCCTCCCCAGCAGTTCCAAACCCGGCTACCCACTGACCGACCACAACAAAGAAACTGTAAGTTTTCTTTGCCCATCCCAAGGAGGGAATAGAACATGAGATGTTTACATCGCTAGGTATGTTCTTTCCAGTCTTTCGTCGTTGAACTCCGGGAGGCCACCACCATCAATTTTCTCGTCCAAGTCAGCGACCGCAGATGAGCAAAGCAATCGAGCAAGCAAGTCAATAGATGTCCTAACCAGCAGACGCTGGTTTTGAGCCAGCTCATGTCCCAAGGCTGCTGGACTTTGCCAACCTTTGCGTTCTTTGTTTTGCTGTTCTTTTCTTCTGCAGGACAGAATGGCATAATTTGCTAGGACCATCTTCCTACATTTCTCGTACGTCCAACTCTGTATCCATGCTTGGAAATTTAGACTCTGGTTTCCATGCTGCACACATTCGTCTTGAACCAGCTCATATCCCAAGGCTGGAGGACTTTGTCTCCCCACGGTGGGCACAATCTGCATGATTGGCGTTCTGCAGTTTGGATAATGGCGTCCTCCTGGAGATGCTGTACCGAAGCACCGCCACTCCATGTCGAGTTCGAGCCATTGTGAACGCAACAGTGGCCCAGAGGGGTGCATTTTCTTGATCATTCGGAGGCCCACCGTGGAGCTTGTTGAGCAGGCGAGTTGCTGCCTGCCCCAAGGGTATGTGTATATATATGATATGTTTGTGTGAACCGTGTGCTGAGAAAGAGGCAGGAAGGGCACCAGAGCGTGGAAAATAGATGGGCTCACACGCTGATGAAGAGAGGAGCCGGAGCCTGCATGGAGCTTGTTGAGCAGGCGAGTTGCTGCCCCATGGGTATAGATATGAATATATATATATAAAGAAGTGCTCATGCTAGAATAGCATCCTGAAAATGGACATCTGGGGAGGACGCCAGTAGTGAACCTGGCAGTGCAAAGCTGAGCTGTCGTAGACTGACCATCGATAGATCCTAGCTCACTGGTGCCCTCCCCGAGTACCAGGCTTGGGTCGATACCGATTCCCTCAATTCCAGGCCAGAGACTCGGCCATCTTATACCCCTTTCCCCCCTCGGCAAACCTGCCATGACTCGTAAATTCCGTTTGAAAGAAAACGAAGCAAAAAGTGATTTGAAACGGAGGTGACGAAGTGAGGTTCGGGTAAAGTCGGTTTAAAGCGGTTAAGGCCGGTTCAGTTGTCTGTCACTTGCTAGCTTGTTTCAAAAAAGGTCGTCATTGTGTTTTGTTTGATGGGGGTGTGAATGTGTTGCGTGAAGTGAAACTGCATTGTTGGTTTGTATAGGGTCACTGGAAGGACATGGTTTGTCGATGGGTGTCGCCGTAGTAGGGCTGTCTGCAGAAAGACAAAATGCATATTTGGGGAGTGTCATTTCCAGACCCTCTGCGAGGACGCCAGTAATCATATTCGTGGACGGAAATTGAATCTTTCTTCTCTCAAGATGCGTGTGAATTGAACCATACTTCTCTCAAAATACGTGTGAATTGTGTGCCAGCTTGCTGTTACTTCACGTCCTCGCTCTTGCGATCTGTTCTGTGATCCCAATCTCCCCTTCATCGACTGTACTACTTACCGTATTGATATCTTGCACGTCTCGTCCAAGACCTAGACCATTCAAATTCAAGCCCTGGATGTTAGGAGTACTAGACGTGATACTCGCTTGCCTCGAGCCTCCTTGAGATATGTCCTCTGGCTCATCGAACAACGTACTAGGTTCATCTACTGCAGTGAAAACCTCCCCCGTCAAAGTTGTACCATGTCTAAGTTTGCTCTGATGGCTATTCTTACCACTCCTCGTACTTTGCGGACTACCACCATGCTGTTTGTAAATGATCCCACGATCGTAAGCCTTCTGCAATTCGACATTCAAGTCGCCCTCATCTCCTCCGTCATCCTCATCCTCGCCGCTTTCGATGCCAGGACTAAAAGAAGACCTGAACAGACTCAAATGAAGAGAACCAGGTCTGGATCGCTGGACCACAACGATGGCTCTGGCATTTGGTCAACATTCACAAATATCTTCCGTCCACACGCTGGTACGCAGAAGACTGCTACCCCGAAACAGCAAAGAATTTATCGTCGTGGCCAGATTCTGGACGCAGAAAGCGAGACAGATAATTCTGAGGACCCCGACGTTAAGAGCAATTCCTCACTGGCTGACCGTCGTAAACTGCTCGTGCGTGGAGCTTCTCTCTACAATGACAGCCCTGGCCATGAGAATCTGGATGCGCCACCCCGGACAACTGTTTTCGAATCTGCTGGTGATCTTCTCAATCCTCCTTTACCCCCTAAAGAATTTTTACTCGACCCCAGGGCACGACCGAGGACGATCTTCCATGATCGTGTCTACCATCCTGAAGATATCCCACCACCACCATTGAAGCGTCAGAAAACCTTCATGCGTAGCAGATCGTTCTCAGAGGACTCTACAAACGCGAATGAGGGCCACGACGACACACAGAATCAAGCTGGAACAAACCAACAAAGCGGCTTACGCATTGAAGAAAAGATTGCTAGGGCTTACCATAAAGATATGACATGGCGTAAGGTTCTTGTCCGCCTTGAGCCAGATGCTCATAACAACATCATTGTTCGACGTATGTTCGCCAATGCCTATGGTTGGCCAGTGGTCAAGCACATGTGTGATACGCATTTTGGATTTACTGTTGCAGCTAAGACGCGTGATGAGGATGAGCTGCCAATCGAGCGAGCTAAGCCACATGACACGAATATTGGCGAAGAAGGTGAGGAAGTGGCTGATCAGACAAAGCCACCAGATGAGCGGCAATTGCAGGATGAAAAACAGGAACACCCAACAACAACGGACCAAACTTCCAGCAAACAAGAGCGTGACAGTGATAGCCTGCATGCAAAACCGACGAACACTAAAGCTGGGCGTTTGGATGTGTCATCGCATCTGAGACGTAAGCTAGAGCCCAGTCCCGGAAGTGCACGCACGCAATCGGAGGTTCGTGAATCCAAGGACAAAGTGCCAGACCTTGTTTCAATGATGTCTGCTCAAGGTGAACCAAACGAAGGCTATAGCTCGATGCACTCAGGTACTGCCGCTCTCAATTCCCTTGCCAGACGAGACAGTTCACGGTGGAGCGATCGCTTTTTCGAAAGCAGCGAGGATGAGGATGACGGAGGAGATGAGGGCGACTTGAATGTCGAATTGCAGAAGGCTTACGATCGTGGGATCATTTACAAACAGCATGGTGGTAGTCCGCAAAGTACGAGGAGT
>Ga0181467_101075_pt1 | contig 12523 bp, 17 predicted proteins | sample InSIn5gowninarea_2_FD_119079 | JGI IMG/M metagenome (GOLD analysis project Ga0181467, IMG submission 119079) | Clean room microbial communities from NASA Spacecraft Assembly Facility at Jet Propulsion Laboratory, Pasadena, California, USA -... ... | reverse complement strand
AAGGTGGTTGAGGACGGTGCTCTCATAGACGGGGACGATGTGGGTGACACCATCACCGCTGTCTACGACGACACCCGAGGAAAGACCCTGGGCGTAGAGGGCAAGCACGGCTTGGATGGCGACATAGACGCCGCCAAAGTTGTAGCGTTCGAACATGACCTCGGCCATCATCTCGCGGTTCTTCAAGGGGTTCATTGGCGGTTCGGTGAGGAGGATCTTGCGGCCGGTGGGGTCGACCTTCATCTTCTCGAAGAAGGTGTAGTCCCAGAGATGTTGCATGTCGTCCCAGCGCTTGACGATACCGTTCTCCATCTATATGCAGTGGCGTTAGTTTCGGTGTATATCCAGCTATCTTGTTGAATGTATCGTACGGGATAGGTAATCTGCAGCATTGATCTGGCGGCGGCTGCCTCGTCACCGCACATGATGTCCTTGAGCTGAATGTCCAGACCAGCCTGCTCTTCGGTACGGAGGATTGGACGACCGACGATGGACGGGTACTGTTGCTCGGGAAAGTTCTGTATAGCGGCGACATTTCAGTATGGATTGATTGGTATATGGAAGTGTATCGCAGTCGTCGTACCTGACCGGCGTAACCAGCCTTGAGGAAACCCGTTCCGCCATCGAGCACTGTCTACGTGTCAGCGCATTGAACATGGTGGGCGGAAGCTGCATCTGCGCATACCAATGGGCACTTCAGCCATCTTGAATGTCTTGTGTGAGTGGAATGCTTGGGATCAGGCAGCTGCAGTGGACAACTCCTTGAACGAGCACCCCGCGAGATGCAGTGAGTGCAGTGTCCACAGCCCGCCGAAGCCAAGCCCCGGAAGGCACGCGTCATGTTCCCGACCGCTCCGCTGCCCGGCAGAATGTCAAAGCTCCTGCCTCACCGCCTTGAAACACAGCTACTATCACTCATGAAACAATACAATCAGCTTGAATCTCTTTCGTCAGCCATATACATGTTGCTACTTCTGCTGCCTAACCTTGCAGCATTCTTCAGTTCCCCGATCCAGTCCCTCTCACCATGCAATGCTCTCTACAAACGTCATGTCTTGGAAATGATCGTCATGCCCATCAATGTCTGGCTGCCATCATCCTGGCCTTTCTGCCCTTTGGTTCCTTGCACACATCGCAGAACCATTTGACTGAGCTTTGTGTTAGCCTTTGCATCAGACTCGACATATCAGAGTACTCACCATTATCACCTGGTACTGCTCGCAATCCTGTACATCCAAGATGGAACCATTCCATCGGGCAATCATCATTGTCGCATGCAATCATCTCGCCGAAACTACCTTGACCACAGTAACAATACTTGGGTTCATCGGGATCTTCCGCCTCTTCGATGTCCTCGTCATCCACGGCTTGTTCGACCTCTTCAGCTTCGACTTCGGCTTCGGCTTCGGGTTCAGCCTCAGGCTCGACTTCAGCTGGCTCGTCTTCTGGTTCCTGTGACAGTTCTGTTCGTCTTGATGTCGTAGTTCCTCTCGATCCGTTTCCTCGCTCGCGTCGGTTTCGGGATATGGTCGTAACTCGAGGAGGGTAACTTCTTCTTACCGATCTTCCATGACCGTCATCTTCCGACATGTCAGATCCTTTGCTATCATCACGGCGCCTGTCCGCATCCGGGCTACGGTTGAAGCTGGCGATCTGCTTGAGGATGTGTGCTCCACTCCCACTCTTTCTTCTTCCACGACTTTTCCTGTCGTGTGCTGACCTTGAGTGGTCCGGTGTGCCACTGCCACGTGAGTGTCCAGTGTGGAGGTGTCTACCCCTAGTTCTTGACACGGCCACATCTGGGAAGGCCTCTGTGCGTGGTGTAGATGTGACAGAACCTCGTCCTGGGCGGACATCCAAGTGTGCATCTTCCATTGTCACGTCTTCATTCTTCAACGGCTCTGGTCTGTGTCTGTGCCCAGTCGTCTCGGGTTCATCGATGTTCATGCCATCTTCTTCCACCTCTTCCACACTCTTCTTGGCTTCTTTGGATACAGACAATGATGATATGTCCGTGTTTGAAAGTCCGTTGGTACTACCATTTAGGGACTTGTTGTCCGCGACCGAGGCTGGGCGGCTAAGTTCTTTCTCTGGAAGCAGCGAGTGTTGCAGGTTCGATGTGGAGTTGGAGTTTTGACGCATACGCGAGGAGGGAGGTCTTGAGATTGTTTCGGGCTGCAGTTGTGCGCTTCCCAATACAGGTGATGAGTTGTTGAGTCTTGGTGAGTTCGCCGTCTGGTTGAGTGCCGGGTTTCTGTGGAGATTGTTAGTAGGTGGTTAAACTTCGAGGAGATGAACGTCGCATACCTCTTCTTTCCAGCACCAGTACCAGGAGCAGGACCTGGCTTCTTCTTTTTCGTCGGCTCGACTGCTGGTGTCGACCTTGGGGTTGTGTTTCCAGCACCTCTGGCCGTCTTGGCCGCTGTGCTCATGTTGCTTGCTGAACGCTCCATAGCAGGTGCACCGAGAGCAGTGGGACCCTTCTCGACCTTTCGTCTTTTGGTTGTCGCAGCGTTGGCTATGCCATTGGCGATTCCCAAGCCACTGACCTTTGGCTCAGCATCGGCGTTCTTTCGGGACTTTGCAGTTTGCGTTCTCTTTGTCGGACGATCATCAAAGTCAGAATCGACCGCATGACTACGGTTTGTCTTTTTCGTTTCGCGTCTTGCTTCTCCTCTTGCTGCAGCGATGTCTTGGTCGTGCACGGCAGCTGCTGCGGCGGCGAGACTGCTTGTGGCAGCGACGTCTCTTCTGTTGCGCTCGTTTTGTGTTGTTGCTGTCTGCTTTTTGGCGCGATTGTCTTGGTATGCCCAATGTGTCAAGCTACCCAAGCGCGACTCTTCGCTAATCTCGTTCTCGATGTGGGGAATGACGCTGTCGAGACGAGCAAGCTGCTGAGCGAGGGCGCGATTTGCTTCTGCCATGACAACATTCTTTTCGTCGAGGTTGGTGATCATGTTTCCAATGACATGGCGGAGCGATTGGAACTCGGATCGTCTTAGGTGGTCGGCTTGTTCGTCTTGTTGCGACTCGAGGTCATCGGCAATGCGTTGGTCGAAGGTGGTAGGTTGGTTGCCATTGATGACAGAGCCAGCGACACTGTGAGTGGCACTTGGGGGAGCTGTGAAGGATAGCAGTCGCGGTGAGGAGGGCTGGTTGCGACACAGGGGAGCAGGCTTGTTTAGGATGCTGGAAGTGAGAAACTTCAAGGCTTCTGTAGGACCATAGACTTTTGCTTCGACCTCTTTCATCAAGGTGATATGACGCTGAACTTCGCGTGGAAGAGCAGCGATCGAGTCGGCAAAGTATTGGACTGCGGGAAAGAAACCCGGCGGGTCGGGATCTTGCTGGTCATGGTTGTTGGAGTACTGGCCGAAGGAGCGGGCATAGTAGTTGATGGGCCTCGAGGTTGAAGTGCGAGGTTGACGTGCAGACTGGCGACGACCGGTGTTGGTGTCGGTGGTGGCTATCGAGGCCTTCCTCACAGACGACGTCGGCGGCATGGCGCTTGTGAGTGCGGCGCAGTGCGACGGTGGGTTGGTCTGGCAGAAAAAAAGCTGTCGTCGGGGTTCAGAGGAGTCAAACAGCGTGCTTCGGCATGGCAGATGTGGGTGAACAAGAAATGTATGTCGTCAAGTCAAGGGGGTGGGCAGAAAGGGCAGAGACGGCTTTGTGCAATTGCTTTGGCTGCTGCTGCTCATGGCTGCTGCTCTGTCTCCGCCTTCGCGAGTAGCGTCGGCCACAGAAACTCCGATCAAATCGCCCTGACTCGGCTCGTCCCCGGCTCACCGCCTATGACGCATCGTAAATGCACCTTCCTCCAGCGCTTCCTGACCATTTATTCTTCTGCCTGTTCAGCTGATAGGTATCTATCCTAATTAGCCTATCAGCTGCGATTACCAAACATTGACACCGCCGCCTGCTTTATTTCCCATAAACATGGCAGCAGCAGCAAGCCGATTGTGTTCTGCGATACCGCAAATGGGAGCCTATGTTTACAGCTGCGGTCTATTCTTCTATAACCCGCCCGGACTATTATTCTATTGACCGGAACAACCTTCACGGCTATACTAACCTATACAGTTGAGGGGTATTCCAATCAGCGGCTCACTTCTGCAGCCGTTGACGCCCTGTATGATTCACCTCGCTTCATGCATGCCGATACCGTACGTTGTTGCCTGTATCTCTTCAGGCACTGATCAGTCGTAAGGCGCGAGGTATGTATATATACCCTCAGATATTCATCACAATTATGAACTTGAGCATCCATCAGAATCAGCCACAGCAGAACTCTCACATCTCCCCATCCAACCTTAACTTAATCTCCATCTTTCGTCATGTTCTTCGTCTACTTCTTCTAGAGCTAGAGCATCCATTCTCTCGTCTCTGCTCGACATTGATTCTCTTAACATGTCAGGCATGGAAGGTACAATCTCAGAGCGCGGCAGAGCGATCGCTCAGACCAGTTTAAAGGCTCGTCTGCAGCCACTCCTGTCCGACCTTTACGATGCCAGAGACAATCCCGGTGGCATCGTCGACATGGGCACAGCTGAGAATGTAAGTCAACATCGCACTACACCTCCACCAAAACCACTCACACATTATTCCAGCACATCATGACAAAAGACGTATCAGACTTCGCCAACCGTAAGATCCGTACATCATCAAAGACATTCACCTACGGCGAAGGACCATGGGGAAGCAAGCGCCTACGCATAGCAATGGCCGATCACATGAAAAAATACTTCCACCCTGTCTCTACAGTCCAACCCGAAGATTTGGTATTCGCAAACGGCATCACATCACTCTGTGAGTTGTTCGGCTATGCGATGGGGGAAGAAGGTGATGGTATTTTGATATCCAGACCTTGTTATCAAGCCTTCATTGCCGATTTCGGGGCGAAAGCAAAGTACGCTTTAATTTCCACACCTCGCTTGAGCTCATGCAGAGACTGACAAGTCCAGAATCAAATGTGTTTTCGTGCCCAGCGATGGCATCGACCAATTCTCTGCCGAGATAGTCGAAGCATACGAAACAGCCCTCCTCAGAGCCAGAGCAGAAGGCACAAACGTTCGCGCTCTTCTTCTCTGTAACCCACACAATCCTCTCGGCCGATGCTATCCTCTGGAAACAATCAAAGCTTTGATGCAGTTATGTCAGAAGCATCGCCTTCACCTCTTGTCAGATGAAGTCTATGCTCTCTCCGTCTTCGACAACTCCGACCCAGCCGCTGTTCAATTCACCTCCGTACTCTCCTTTGACAGTACCCCTTACATCTCTCCCAACTATCTCCATGTCGTCTACGGATTCTCCAAGGATTTTGCAGCTGGTGGATTACGTCTCGGTTGTATTTACTCGCGCAACACTGCATTGATGGATACAATCTCCGCCATCACGCAATTCTCTTGGTCCGGACCCTTGCCCCAACTTTTCGCTGCTGAGATGCTCGAAGATACAGAATGGTTGGATGGTTTCTTCACCAAAAGCCAAAGTGTGTTGAAAGAGAGGAATGAGAAATGTAGAGCTGTGCTTGAAGAATACGGCATCGAATATGCCCATGGTGCTAATGCTGGATTCTTCCTTTGGGTAGGCCTTTCCCCTCATCCATCCCCCTCCTTCTTCTGTTATTCCTATCTCTCAACCGAATACTAATGAAATACAGATTAACATCCGTCCCTACCTTGACCTCTCCACCCATCCAGATGAAAAAGAAGCAGAAAACGCACTAGTAGCGAAAATGGAAAAGGAAAAGATATATCTCACGCAAGGAACGCTCTTACAGACTGAAGAGATAGGGTGGTTTAGAATCATCTACGCACAGGAAGATGAAGTGTTGGCAGAAGGGTTCAGAAGGTTGGTAAAAGCTATTGGAGCGAAGAAAGGTCAAGAAGGAGCCGGCGGAATTGGAAGTAGTGATTTAGACAGCATGGAAAGGAAAGGGAAGAGATGATACATAATGACAACGATACAAGACTTGCGACTTCTAACCGCCATCTGTTAAGATATGACTGCTTTCCCACTCCGCCGAAAAATCTAACGGGTGGGTTTCGATGTCCCGCCTTTCCGATTGTCCCAGACTACAAAATGATTCTAGTGGCTGAGGAGGCTATGAGCCAGGGTGACACCCTCATCAACCATTCTCAACATATAATCGACGATAACATCACCACCATTTCACTTTGAACATTTCTGTCGCTTATACCTGATTCTTATAGATATTCTTGAAGTGTTTGATTCTGACTTGGCGTGGAAAATATTGTTGTCGTGGTGCAAAATGCAAATTCATGTTTTAAATTCCGCTTGTCTGGGAATATGGTATACGTCTGCAGCGATCATATGGCATTCTCAGAAACAGCAGTGATGAGAGATAAAGTAATGACGTAAATGAAGATATGCGAAAAGCGATCGAGTATTCTCAAGTGTTTGCAAGAGTGAGTTGGTGATACGTTGTCTCGATGTTGGAGGCCATTACTCGCATAGCTGTCATGATGCATGATGGGTTTCGAAACTGCCGCTGGGTCCGAAGAGAAGGTGTCGAGTATTGCTCTCACTGGACGACGGGCTCTCGCTGGAAATCATCTTGCATCTTGACAGTTGCACATCTGCGTGTCGCTGCGGGGAGGAGAGTCGAAGTGACACAAGTCTTGAAGATAATAAAGGAAGAAAAAAGGAGATATATTCCTTCAACACGTCGTAAGCTATCTCAAGCCATCTTTTCCACTCTTCCACCCATGTCCGTCATCATCATCACTCAATACCCATACCCATCGTCCCCACCCATCCCCGCCCTACTCTCTCCAACATCCAATCCCAACCCCCTCGCCAACTTCCTACTCAACGCCATCTTCAAAAACAACTCTCTAGCCAAACTCCTCGTCATTTTAATGAATGTCTCTGAACTCACCCTTCCAGCTCCCACAGCGCGCTGTAAACACCACAATGCTTCTCTGATGGCAGCTTCGTCAGCTTGGAGATTCCAAAGTTGAGTTGCGGCAACGGTGGGCGCGACAAGCACATCATCGATAGGTGGTTGTGGTGTGGATTTCGATTCGGCGATGACGCGGTCGCAGGATGAGAGGGCTTGATGGAGGATATGCTCGTTGCTGGCGAGGGTGTTGTCCAAAGCCGTGAGCTGTGATAGTTCAGAGTTGAGTCGTGAATGCGCTTCTTGGAGGGCGATGGATTGAGCGTGTAGAGGTGCCAGAGCAGATGTGTTTTGATTTACTCTCTGATGGATTTGGGAGACGAGGGACTGAGAGAGAAGGTGGAGGAGGTGTTCTTTCTCCGGGTTTGGTGGGATAGGAGGGGCGGAGTGGGAGGTTGTTGTTGATATGCTGACGTCGAAGGGGTCACTAAGGAGGTCTTGGGCTGGCGCAGGTTTTTGGGGCGGTGGTTGCTGGTATGGTGCGTGTTGAGGCGCATGTTGTGGTGGGTATTGTTGTTGAGGATGCATGCTCAGGGGCGCCTGCTGGTAGTGTTGTTGTTGTTGTGGAGGTTGTTGATATTGCTGAGGATATTGCTGCTGGGCAGGACGCATGGGTATTTGTTGTTGCTGATGCTGCTGCGGCGGAGGCAATGGCGGCGGTTGTGCATATCTCTGCGTAGGCGTGTGTGTATTTGGAGTCAGAGGTGAGACTGGACTCTGCCTGTATTCTTGCTGCAGCTGGTGCGGCAGCGGAGGGGCCTTGGAGTATCGCTGAGCTTGTGGTGTCTCATAACTATTGCCCTGTCGCAACTGCGGAGACTGTTGACCTCGTTCGTGAGGCAAAGGGGGTAGAGGAGGTCCATCGTTACGATACTGGGCAGGCGTAGCAGAGTGATTCTGCTCACCAGGCTTCGGAGGTCTTGGAGGTGGGTTCCCGGCCGGCATTTCTACAGGCTGTGATTGTGTTGGCCGGGATTGCTCTTTCGGTGGAGGTGGTGGGCGCTGCATTGGAGACTGAGGCTGACCATGCTGTGGTTGTTGGGCTGGCCTTGTAACGACTGGAGGTTCTCGGGCAAAGATATCTTGAAGAAGACGAAGGAAGTCAATGATATTCGGGCGCTGATTGACGGACCAATCGCGTAAATAGGGGTGGTAGACTCGTCCATCAACACTGACGTGCTGGCCCGGTCGGATGGCCATACCATCACCTGGTATCACAAACACCATGATACCCTCAGGGTCTGCAGGATAGGCATGCGGTAGCCATATCGTCACGGGGAATCTGTAGACTGTGCCGCGAAAGTTGACAGGGAGTGTGCCTGACAGTCGCAGTAGCAGCGCTGGCTGGCCGGTATTATACGTGTAAACATCAGTTCGTGGCGACAAAGAGGGATACGCTGATAGGGCGGCGACACTATCACTATAGGCGCGTTGTGCATCATGGTATTCCTGGTTGTGTCAGTTCACTGGTCGTTGCTGGGGGTTGGGCGAGGCTTGATACATTCAGGAGAACGCTATACAGCCATTGCAGCAGCTGATCAGGCAATCCTGCCATATCCTTCACTTGCGAATGTAGTGTTTCCCTTCGCGACTTGACAGCTTCGTAATCGCAGCAAGTCGTTGTTGATTACACGCGACAGACAGCTCTCGCCCGCTGAAACTCTCCGTCATCGCGGGGCAGGCGCGCCAACACCAAGCACGAGCCTTGCCGGGTCGCGGCTGCTTCTCCTCACGCCTCCAGACCTTCTTTTGACGTCTCTCTCCTCTACCTTTCACCACATTCACGACTTTGACAGGTGGCGTGGAATGCACGCTGACTGCGAGTGCTCAGAAGGCTAATTGAGGTGACTTCTAATCGCGAATGCTTCTCAGAAATTTTGTCTCATGTGCAACCAATGATATCGACAATATCTGTGCCTCGGCGCATCTGTGAGCTTTCTTTCTCTGTTGCACGGATACCTGGTGTTATAGGTTGAAAGTCGTTAGTCGTAAGTCGCTAGAGATGTGAGCCAAAGCAGGAGGTAGGTTTGCTGTCTTATTTGCCTACTCTGCCAATTTCAACCTATATCCCCCGTACCTTTGCCATCTGTCATTGCCCAAGCATTTCCTTAACCAGCACATGAGCAGTGCGTTGAGGGATGATAGGAATCAGAAGAAGTAGACCAACACAGTTTCCCACTCAAGATTCCAGTCTGTCTCTCCGATGAGCAAAGAGCCCGCCATCAACATCAAACATTATACGATTCCACACGGCATATCGTATCTGGCCTGATTGGCAAGCTGCATACCCGATCACTGTTCCTGCTTCTGATCTCCAGCGGTTGCTCAGATCAAGGATACTTTTTCCGCAAGTCATTGTCAGTCATTAGATCTGACAGATGATCGACAAGCAAACATCAGGGTTGTCGGCAGCATCATCCAGCACGTGTAGTTCGTTCTTGGGAACGAGGATCATCGCCAAAGCACGTCTCGCCATACTTAAGCTACTTAGGCTGTCCCTTAGGAAGATTTCGATGTCCTACAAGCCCCTGCTGATTGAAAGGTTGAGTTAGGCAATACCCCTTAACTCTGCGGCCGGTACAGCATGACATATCCGTACCTTCCATTGATGCCGCGGAGATTGGCCCATCTCCTGATCGTATCTCCTACACGCACGTCTGGCAGGAGCATAAATCAAACCGCTAAATACTATTATCAGACATGGAGTGCAGGAGAATATGCTGGGGTTCTCACCGAGAACAGACCGATCAGGATTCAGCCGTCCCCAGGTCATGCGTAGGGTTGCCGTGTCCTTCTGCCTGATCCGGGACAATGGTGCCGGTATCTGTGGAGTCGTGGGGAGCGGGGCCCGGGGGCTCCGCAAGTAATCCTACGCAACCTCACCGCGCCAGCGAGTTGCGTAGCATATTTTCGGATGCTTTGTCGGCAAATTCGGTATGTGCCTCCTGGGACCGATTCCATACCGCTTTCATCTCTTCACCGTAGGATGCGACAAAAGTCCACTCTTGACTCTTGTCAACTTGGCAAGGTCTCCATCTGACTCTGGGCAGTTTCAAGGCTGCAATTTCCTCCGACATTACTATGCCCTAACACCGACACGATGTCTGACCGCAAACCATATAGGGTCACGCTTAGGAATGATCACTTCACCAACTTGATGCACCTACAATTATGTGCACCCGCGGCCTGCACCGTCTTGCAAGTCCGGTTTAACACCCGACGTTTGCCGATCGCTATCAGCACAAGCAACATCAGACTTCTGTATTTCTCGAAGCATAACAGAACCCGCCATGAACGATGATCTCTGACAGCCGTAAGATGAAAAGTGGTTTGTGACAGGTTGAGAAGACCTGATACCTCCACATGCTCCGCGCTACCTCCATGTGCCTCCACGAGATGTCAGAGGCACATCCTAGACGATCAATCGGTTACGGCTTTCAATAACCGGTCTTTACCATTTACCTTTGCAAGCTCAATGACGATCCCCAAAACATTGCAGCAACTCTCGCGGAAATCAATCCTTCATCCTGGTTTAGGGCGTTATCTTGCAATTCAACACGACCTTCGGATCCAGTTTTTTTCTCTCGGTACAAACTCCCACCAGTGACAAACATCCGTAACCGAAGAGATTGCCAATCCGTTACATTAACTCGCCTCGGCCGAGCGCACACCGACGACCAACATCTCGTCCCGATGCTGAATCGCAATTCATTCTCTCCCACGGAGCTTGACTAACAGATGCGTGCACTTGCCCTCAAAGTCGTCCCCAAATCTATCCTTGAAACCACAGACACGCCACCCACGCCATGTACTCAATTATGCTTGACTCAAGCGTCGAAGCCACCAAAGCTTTCACCCGCCATGAACAGGAGCTTATTTTCGGAAGAAATGGCGGTATGTGACATCATCCTCCGGTAAATTCTCTTCCCAACTTGGCTTTTTACACACTTTTCAAGACCTAGATAAAAAATTCATACGAGCTCACGGACTCTGCGTTCGTTGGCCACCGGCAAGACTCAACTTGTCTATTGTTGTGTTGGTGCCAAGTCGTTAGAAAAACGCCATGTGCTCATCGCCAAGCAGATGCAGGCACTAGTGCAGGGCTTGCGACTCTTGCGCCGGACTTGCTCTCTCTCAACGACGTCTTATTCCCTCGAAGATCTTTGCCCGACATGTTTCACGGTGGATTCAACCTCTCGGCGGCGCTGGTTGCGAAAATGACAGTGGGCCCTCAAGACCCACCATCCACATTCTCTCCGCAACGGCTGTTTTGTCCGTCATCGATGCTGTGTTTGGGTGCTTGAGTTTTCAACTCGTAGTGTAGATATATAAATGGGTCCCTCCCCAGGGTAAGCCCTCCACAACTCCGCAAGCATTGCTTTTCATCTCGGTCCCTTTTTGAGACGATCTGTTTTCCTGTACTGCTAGACAATACCGGAAAGATGACTGTTTCAACCAACTCAGAGGGTGTTCCCACCTACTGGGGCACTTCTGGCAGACGCCTTCAGATGCTCATTACCGCCGTCGCCACTACCGATTTCCTTCTCTTCGGTTATGACCAGGGTGTCATGTCTGGTATCATCGAATCCGACGCTTTCCTCGAAGACTTCCCCGAGGCTGGCTGGGGCAGTAACTGGCAAGGTTTCATTGTTTCCATCTACGCTGTCGGCTGTCTTTTCGGTGCTATCTTCATTCTCACGCTTGGTGACAAGCTCGGTCGTCGCAAGGCTATTTTCATTGGTGCTACTGTCATGATCATTGGTGTTATCATCCAAGTAGCTTGCGTTGGCACCAGTTCAGGAAGTACAGCACAATTCATCGTTGGCCGATTCATCACAGGTGTAAGTTGAGATTTGAGACATTTACCAGAATTTAGTACTGATTCATTTCCAGCTCGGAAACGGTATTAACACATCGACTATTCCTACCTACCAAGCCGAGTGTTCCAAGGCCCACAACAGAGGCAAGGTCATCTGCATTGAGGGTGGTAACGTCGCTATCGGCACGCTCATCGCCTACTGGATCGACTACGGCTGCACATACGGACCTCACGACTTGGTCTGGCGTTTCCCCATCGCTTTCCAGTGCTTCTTCGCTCTCATCGTTCTCGGTATCACTACAAGATTGCCCGAGTCGCCTAGATGGCTGCTTTCGCACGATCGACAAGATGAAGCCACCGTCATTTTGGCAGCCCTCCAGGCCAAGCCCGTTGACGATGCTGAGGTTAAGCTTGAGGCCGGCATTATTCTCGACTCCATCAAGATGGCTGGCGGCTTCGGCGAATCGACCCCTCTTTCGGTTCTCTTCACTGGCGGCAAAACTCAGCATTTCCGCCGTATGCTTCTCGGAGCTGGATCGCAGTTCATGCAACAACTTTCTGGTTGCAACGCCGTCATCTACTACTTCCCTGTCCTCTTCCGTGACTCCATCGGTACTACCAAGAACCTGTCACTCTTGCTCGGTGGTATCAACATGGTTGTCTACTCCATTTTCGCCACCACCTCCTGGTTCCTCGTCGAGCGTGTCGGACGCCGCAAGCTCTTCCTCTGGGGTACCGTCGGCCAATGCTTGTCCATGGTTCTCGTCTTCGCTTGCTTG
>Ga0181467_100912_pt1 | contig 12534 bp, 13 predicted proteins | sample InSIn5gowninarea_2_FD_119079 | JGI IMG/M metagenome (GOLD analysis project Ga0181467, IMG submission 119079) | Clean room microbial communities from NASA Spacecraft Assembly Facility at Jet Propulsion Laboratory, Pasadena, California, USA -... ... | reverse complement strand
CACCAAACCATCCCCATTTTTTCTTCTTGACTTGACTGGACCCACCCATCAATTGTAATCATTCGTAATTAATGCCGCCTTCACACATCGCTACCGCTTTCGCCCTCGCTCTAGTCGCCGCTGGTGCAGACGCAGCTATGGGCAATGCATTCAGTTCTGGTCCAACCGCGGATGGCAACTTCATCCGTCTCGCCAATTCCACTTTAGTTGTTCCTGAAGCCCCAGTCCCACAGGTGGGACTGTTATCGTTGTGGACCGGAATGGGAATGAGTAATGGAGATCTTATCCAAGCGCTTGTGGAAAGTTATGATGGTGTTGCGTAAGTTTCATGATCATCTTTGTGGAGCATTGGAAGGCAGGAAGGAAAGGGAGTAAGCTAAGTTGATTACAGCGATGGAGAATGCGGTCTTGTGCATGGGGATTGGTGCACTTATGCCAGTGTGTTGGAAATTGTCGGATGTGATCAAGGTATATTTATTTCCAAGTACTGATGTAAGGCAAGATCTTTCGCTGACGAGCTGTGCAAAGAACAAGTGGGAGGAAGACAGATCAAGACGAAACCTGGAGATCATGTTACTTTGAGTTGTAAGTATTGCTCAACAGCGTCTTGGATTGATGTCACTGATGCATTGCAGATATGTACAACGATCGCACCGACGCATATGATCAATACGTGTATGTCAATGGCGTACAGACTTCCAACTATACATCTTGTGAGCATCTTCTTCACACTTGGTCAGAGCAGCAACTGACACTATATCTCAGCCAAAGGAGGAAAAGCACTTGGCTGGGGCACAGCTGAAGAATGTCAACCTGATTATCCTTGCGGTCTTATCCCAGCACACGGTAAACTGATTTTCCTTCCCGCCGCTATCTTCCACAGCTGACTCAAGATCATCAGATTGGGTCGACGTGGTTCTAGAACTGGAAAAAGCTCAACCCAACTACTCCGACACCTTCGGCAATGGCGGTTCAACGGGCACACTGAAAACCATCGACGGAGGCAAAACCTGGACGGGCTCTAAACTCCACATTAACGAAGTGTATCTCGACTACCCCATTACCTACGATACTCCGATGTGTCCAGAAGCGAACGCAACCACCTACACCAGTCGCGCAAGTCGTAGCTACACTGTGGGTTGTGACATAAGATACACAGGAAGTGATATCAAGACTGTGGAAGAGAAGAGTGGGAAGATTGCTGATTGCGTTGTGTATTGCGATCAAGTTGAAGGGTGTGTGGGTGTGGTGTTGCAGGACACGACATGTCATTTGAAGTCTGGTAAGGGACAGCAGGTTTCAGCACAAGGAGTCCAAGCTGCAATCTTGCAATGATAGATGGGGAGGGATTGGCCCTGAAGTATTATCAACGTCTGCTGTCTGACATCACCGCAGTCTGTCTGTGGTCGAAGGTCAATTTCGAACGCAAAGGCAATGATCACCACTCCAAGCGCTCGTCATCAAAAGACAAGAATTTGCCTGATGTCTCCTCACGGCTTGCGTTGTCGAGCTGAAAAGATGATATTAGCATGAGTTTTATTCCAATCGAAGGGTTTTTTTGGCATGTCAAAACTCACTTTCCCAACCATGCCATCAATACTCTTCTCCAGCGTGGTGTAGAAGCCGGCGAAATCAGGATTATCCATACCCAAATCCTTCGAGACCACAGTACCTCCTGGTGTCATGACAGCTCTGAGAGACCCATCGTTAGTGTATTATTCCATGTCGATGACTCAAGTTTCAGTGCGCAAATATGGACTTACCCAGGGTGCAATGCTACACTGATCAATTCAGGATGTTCCTGATGGATTCTGCGGACCAAGAAGTTCATTGCTGCTTTGGAAGCTCCGTAGATGCCGGTGGGGAATGGTAAGTCTCCGGTCAAGGCGATACTGCCAGCCATTGAGGAGATGTATGCGAAGATGGGCTCCTTCGCTTTCTGCAAGAGTGGTAGAGTGGCCTGGAATAGACGAATTGTGCCTGCAGTGTTGACATTGACATGATCCAGAAGATCTGAAGGAGCAATCTTTGCGATCTGAGGTGCTGCAGGAACAGTGTAGAAGCCTGAATTTGCAATGACGAGATCAAGGTGTGAGAGTTTGCTGGAGATGGTGTTGACTGCTTCGAGAGCGTCGGTGTCGGAGCGTGCTTCTATCTTGACAACGATGAGGTCGCTTCCCTCGGCTTTAGGAAGATCTTGGAGTGACGTTGCCTCGGTGGTGGAAGGGTCGCGGACGGTAGCTACGACGAGGGTATTCGGACGACCAAGATACTTTTCCACAAGAGCGCGACCGAGACCTTTGGTCGTTCCAGAGATGAGAATGTTGTAAGTCATGATTGAATTTTGGCTGATCGATTTGCTGAGTTTGATAGAGTGCTGGATGTGCTAGGTTTTCCAGAAAAGCGGCGGATCGACAACCCCGTCTTTATTTATATATCAACCATCGCACGTGATTCTCGAGATGTCGGAGCGGAAGGATCGAAGATGACCAAGCAGATTTGTGCTTACACGAGGAGGAATGAAGCTCGTCGTGTATCCGACCAGTAAGATCGTGCTACAAGGACTGGCCTCGGAGGATAACACGTTGTTATGTCCGCTCATGCAGCGAGAGAAGGAATCGCGGAGAATGTAATGTCGCCGACTGTGGTTGTGTTTGCTCGGCTGCTTGCTCATCAATTCTGAACGGATCTATTTTGCATCCGGCCCTTCACCATCTGTTCGCATCAACTTGGATAACTTGCGTCTGTACATGTCGCAGCTCACGATTGCCTCGAATGATCAAAGCAGATAGCACTCGAAAGCATGCAAGACAAAATCTGCTTTTGTGCAAGAAGCAGATGCCAAATCTGCCGAGGTCCAGCCGCTTGTTTTGGCGCGCTTTCAGCCCGTCTCGTCACTGTTGACGCCGAACAAACTCTCGATTTCTTTTTATTCCTTCAGCGATCAACTTAGAATATGATAATGGGCCATCAAACGTATCTGCTGTTCCCAGTGACCGTACAGGCGACATGATAAACCTTTACGCCGGCGCTCAGCTGGCCAAACGATAGCCAATCCGGAGAAGAGACACAACCCAATCCAACGCGTGCAGGCATAGCAGAGACCGTCACGCCTCAAGCGGCTTCGTGGTTTTAAAAGAGCCGCAAAAAGGCTTGAGCAGCACGGATTGATCCAGAAACAGGGCATTTACCCTCGACACACCGGAGCTGGAGTCCGAAGACCACACCGTATGACTCACCAAGAGCAAATCATCCGATCCCACATGATAACCCCCATCTCGCGGTTGAGACGAGCGACACTGGCACATTCTCCTCCGTTACCTTGAGCGATCTGCAAATCCCACGCTCCGATGCCTCTCCTTCTGCTACCGATGGTCTTCTCAGACTTTGACGAGATCATTGCACAAACACGAACCGCCCCCGTAGGCAATGACCTTGTCGCCAACCCCGTCCCAACTTGCTGGCCAGTGAAAGATCAAGAAAGCGCCCACGCGCGAGCAAAATGGCATCTCGAACGACAACGTGAACGATTCCTCCAAGACAAAACAGCTTTCTATCTGAAGGTGGTGGACACCGACGACAACTTTAACATAGCTGGCATCGCTCGTTGGCACTACTATCCAGAAGGATACTCGTTCGAAACACATGGTCATTGGGAGAAGTCGAATTGGGAAAACAGTGTTGATACCACTGCTTGGAACTGGGAACTACATGACCGTATCCTGGAGTTGCGCGATCGGTCAAGAGAGTCATGGATGTTGCCCGCGAAATCACCTTGCTGGATCTTGACTCATCTTGTCACTTTGCCGGAACAGCGAGGACGAGGAGTTGGGAAGATGCTCGTTCAATGGGGTATGGAATGTGCTGTCAAGAGCGGATTGAACGCGTACTTGGAGGCAGGTGTCATGGGCATGGATCTGTATGCTCGTTGGGGCTTTGGCACGGTCGGCGAAGCTATCCTTATCAAGGATTCGAATGGCCAAGTTCTGTTCCAGATGGCGAAGATGGTTTATCCGACCAAATGAAATAACTCCACAACGAGCACACCACTTTCAGCTCTTTTGAGCCCAGTAGATACCCAAATGCTCCATTCAAGTTTGGTATAGATTCAATCGTGTCACTGGACTATTCTCTAGCCACTCTGTCCATCAGTCTTCGGCAACAGTGTTCACCTGTCGAAGATCTATGTTTTTCAAAAGGCACGAAGTGTTCGAGAGCAGCGTAAGGTTCAGTGAGAGTGGAAATAAAGATACTCTCTCTGAGAGTGGTGCTTCTTTCCCAAAACCTCTTGCCTTTCGACAGCTATAAGTAGAAGCATCTGGCAGCCAATTGATCAACGTCTCATAGCCACATAGGTCTGTCTAGTCGGTCACCACCATTGGTATATCCACGTAGCTGTTGCTCCGACAGGGACTCCGAGAACCCAGTGCCATCGAGCATGGTCTCTTCGACGATAATTTATCAGAGAGAGCAAACTCCAGGACTTGTTCACGGAGATTAATGGTTAAAGACCTAGCCCTTTGAGATATCTTACACCGAGGACAAGCCTACTTGACATCGATCTGTGCCTACAATCGCGGTCAACCGCATGGGTGGAAGCATGATTAAACCGACAACTCTGACACGATGGTTTCGATCTATCAAGCATGTTTGTGGCCTGTCGTGGCGAGACAAAGGAAGAGGAACATAAGAATAAGAGGAAAGGAAGTACTGACTATTTGGAGAATGAGGTACGGTGAGGATGACAAGGGATCTCAAAAACTGTTCAGCAATTTTTTCTGCGAAATAAATTGTTTGCAAGAGAGTAATTAATTGTTATAGAAGTCGGCTGTGATTGGCCAGATTTCAAACGCCGTGTGCTTTGACCACTATGCCAGGGTCAGTACAGTAACAACGCACTCTCCATTTCTCGAACCTGATATATCCTCAGGTCGTGAGAGATCGAGAACAGAAACAGCATCCTTCACTGCATCTTCGACAGTCGTTGATTCCAGCACTCAGAAAGCAAAGCCACTTTTGTTCGCACCGGGATATCTGTTGAGCAGACCAGTTAGAAGGTCAGTGCCATCCAGTGCCATGTCTTTGAACGCCGGACAGCTCAGATCCAGCAAAGGATCCAAGACAGCGACGTTGACAAGCTTCAGCGGAGCTTCGAGTGTCTTGAACAGGGACGAGAGAGAGTTTGGCGTGAATGTCTTGACGACTTCCAACACAAAGCACACAAGATTGTTGCCTTCCAACAGCGATGTCGCATTCAAGACTCCACCGGTAATGTCTTCGAGATCCAGTCCGGCGAAGTTGTCGACTTTCCCAAGGTTTCCCCCGATACTGGCCAGGATAGGATACTTCATGAACCATTCGACAAGGTCCAAGTTTAATTGCACCAAACCGTAGTCCATACCGATCCTGTACCAGTTTGCTGGGATCTGCTCGTGGCCCTTTCTGTAGACCAGCTTTCCATCCTCCTCGTAAACAGCGTAGAAGCTGGAGAAAACATCCTTAGCTGCGAATTGATTAGTCAGGCTGATCTTGAGAATATCATACATCGCAGACTCACTCAAATGCCCTCCAAAAGGATATTCCATCGTATGGTTGCTCAGAATACGTCCAGTAAAAGCATAGCCCGAATTTCGTGCAATCATTCCAGTGTATGGGCCATAGTAGAAATTGGGATTGATTGCAATACTCTCTTCAAATCTCTTGGCCGCACGCGCACCAATATCATCCATGGTCAAAACGTAATCTTCCGACGAGTTGTATGCTTCCAGGAAGAGAGTCATATTCATCGTAGATGCGTCTCCAGTAACGTAGAGATCGTCGCGCGTGTTGGATGAGTCCGACTCGATCCAGTTGTGAGCGTGGTCCAACCCTTGAGGTGTTCCTACGGAAGCGCAAAGTCAGCTCGGGTCCAGAACAAGAGAGCGCAGACGTACCGAGAAGTCCAAAGAGGTTACCGAGTACGTTATTGGCTTTGCGACTCTTGCCGCCGATTGAAAAGCCAGGATTGAGTGAGAGCGGATTTCCGACACCCACAGTGCCCATGACTGCAAGCACAGTAATCAAGTCCACTCCCATACCGTATACTGAGTATCGTTAGAGCCGCGTGTTTCAATGATTCGATGTTGTGCAGCTTACCATGGTTGACCGCATGAATCACCTCGAAGAACTATTGCAAAAGATTTACTCAGCGATTTGTATTGAGAGAGATGAGATAAACCTGCTTACGCCAGCAATGCCATCATGGGAAATATAACCATGATTAGCAAGTGCATTGAGTCCGGGACAAGGTCCTCTTTGGTCTCCTTTGTCGAAGTTTGGCGGCTGAAAAGCGTGTAACCCGGTGACTTTAGCATGTTAGTCCAGTCCACACTCTTCTCCTCTTCATTCAGGGACGCACCATCAACAGGCTCAGTCATAGGGTCGAAGAGCAGACGTTTGTGTTTCAAGCGAAGGAGACTCTCATGCATGTCATGATTCGCGCTTATATCATAACGGGCGAGTTTTGCGAAGTTCTGGGCGGTCGGAAAAGAGTGTACCAAACCAGAGAGTAAACAAAGTGCAAAGAAGCTCGACGAAAGAATGGACGTCTTCATGGCGAAGGCCTGCAGGATCGAGCCTTGTACGATCAAGAAAGAGCTGCAACGGGGAGAAAGCCTTCAACCACGCCCCGGAAGAAGATGGTTCTGAGATTTGACATTATGCGATCGGGATCAGGCGAGAGAGAGCATTATGATGATCCAGGGGCGTGTAGCTGGGTTGACTCACACTGGAAATAGTAGGTCAGCCGTGAACTCTATTGCCCCAAGGTGAAGGTTGATTAAGGTCATCTCCCAGCTACGGAGTCACTACCATGATTGGGATCGTCCGGTCGTGGCAACGCAAGAGAAAGTGTGCAAAGTTTCAGGAGAGCTATGTTGGGATGGAGATGGCGTCGCTGCAGGCATTGAAGCCGGTTGGTGTCGGTGCTCACATTGAGGCTCAAGAGTGTGCCCAGCATGGTACACAATGTGGCCGAGTATCATCTCCGTGGCTGCATGGACGCAAGTGGAGAGAAAGGCTTGACTCGCGGGCGGTCGTGTCAAGTCATGGAGACATTCGAGACATCCGTGCCCTGTCTAACGCTCTGACACCTGTCGTTCAGTGAAACTCTGAGGAGGGTCCGAAACCCGACCCGGCAACAAGTATAGCATATAAATGCGTCATCCAGTGAAAGCTCACGCGCTATCGCAGTGAGTCAGCTAGGGTGACTGATATCAAATCAAACATATGCCGATGAAGGACGGCCTTTTCAACAAGACTGTTGATTTGTTAACTGGTGCTTAGAGGCAAGAAGTTTCAAGGAAAGTACATGCAGAGCTGATCTGTTTTGCGCGCAAGGCACGTGCCAGGCTATCATCATCGAAATAGGTAAAGCGGGGTAAGGGTGCTGCATCCTGCTCGTCGGGACCAGTTCTTGGCCCTCGTCACGGCTTGCTACAACAGTTTCTCAACACAGCCAGCACGTCTTTCCTGGACAACGAGTCCGTCGTCGAAAGGTATTGATGTACATAAGGAAATACCACCATGTTCTCCGAGCTAGTTGACTCTCATCTCGACTCTACTGAGTCAGTCAGTTTTCGCCGGACTTCCTGCGTAGGACCCTTGGATTTTAGAGTTTCTGGACTCTCAATACTCTTGCAGCACTCAATTCGAAGTTCTTCGTGATAAGGGATCCATCTTTCGTCTTCCAGTTAACTTGTTTGTCCTGTCACCAATTCTCTCGTTCTTTGTGGGTTCTTTCCGCAACTCCTTTCCTCGGCGACAGGACAGCAGCTCAGTCAAGATGAGATTCCACACAAGTGCATTGGCAGTGCTAGTCGCTTTGACAACTTTCACGTATGCGGCTCCAGATCAGCCTTCCGCGTTGGAAATGGCGCAGGCGTCCTACCCAAAGTGTACAGTCAGTATACCACCTACTGTCAGGAAGTGAAACAATCATAGCTAACATTGTGCCATCTCAGCTTGGATGCCTGGCGAAACTTATTCCACAGTCACCTTGCACTTTAACGGACGTGGAGTGTCTCTGTACTAACGTTCCACTTAACTCCAATTTGACGGTTTGCGTCTTGGAATCATGCACTACCTACGAAGGCTTGAGTAAGTGAACAACTTTCTCGTGCACCATTGGTACGATTGCATTACTGACAACGTTCATTCACCAGTGACCAAGAATGTTTCGTCCAAGATGTGTGGAGCTCCGGTACGAAATCAGACATTGAAGCCTCTTCTTGTTGGAGTCATCGGCGGCGGGCTAGCTTTGCTGGTGTTCATCTTGAGGATGTGTGCTGGACTACCTGTTGGCGGTCGTCCTTTGGGATGGGACGACTACACAATTTGTATTGCCGTTGCCCTTGGAACACCCCCGACTGTCTTCTCTGTGCTTTGTAAGTCTTGAAGATTGTTGTTTGAAGCCACGATCAAAGCTAACACAAGCATTCCAGTATCAAAGAACGGCCTCGGAAAAGATATGTGGACTCTCCCGTTACCAAACATCGAAAATGTTCTCTTTGTGCGTGATGGAAAGCTATCACATTTTGAAACAAATTCTGACATGCTGCAGTATTATTATCTAGGCGAGATCTTCTATTTTGCTTCTCTCACTGCTACCAAGATCTCAATTCTTGCCTTTTTCCTACGTGTCTTTCCACAGCAGCAATTCCGCAAGATCATCTACGGCGTGATCGGAATCTGTGTCGCCTATGGACTTTCTTTTGTTTTGGCCACGACCTTTCAATGCAACCCTGTTCCCTATTCCTGGAAGCAACTGGATAGCACTTACCAGGGATCCTGCAACAACATCCACCTCCAAGGATGGATGAGTGCAATCTTCAACATCATCATCGATCTCATCATCCTCATACTTCCACTCAAGGAACTCTACGCTCTTCAAACCAGCTTGAAGAAGAAGCTCATGGTTATGGTCATGTTCTCGCTCGGTATCTTGTAAGTGCTTAGCAACTTGTAGTCGAGACGGCAGAGCTAACTACGCCGCAAGCGTCACCTTTGTCAGTGTTGTTCGACTTCACTCTTTGATTGTCTTTGCCAACTCTCAAAATATTACTTGTGAATTTTATCCTCCCTTATCCTACGGCTTTGCACAGAGCTGACGATCGCAACTCCAGGGGACTATAACGACGCTGCTTGGTGGAGTACCGTCGAGATTCATGTCGGTATTATCTGCGCCTGTCTGCCTTCAGTCCGAGCACTCTTCGTTTCTCTCGGCGCCTCCTCGCTCGGCACTACCCGGGCTGCCTCCAGAGCAACAGGCTACGGCGCATCCAACAACTCTGGCTTGGGAAGCAGTTCGCATGGTGGCAGCAAGAATGGCACATTGATCAAGGAGAAGCCGATTGCTGTACCCAAGCATGGCGATGAGGAGGATTTCATTCCACTAGTCGATCTTGGAAACAGCAAAGACTGACTCGGACCGCTGCCTTGGACTCTGCACATGCAAGAAGACGAGATCCACAACATCCGTGTACACGATGGGTAGACAAAGAGACCCGACGCCGCCGCGGAATGACAGAGCAGCTCTACAAAACTACTTTCTAAAGTCTTTCCAGAAGCTCGACGTCAAATTGTACTCTCAGCATCGCACCGGTGGTCAAGGTGTGAATCGCAAGTAGGCCGTCTCTGTGGCTATCCCAAACTTTGATACACTCGAGAAGCTTGTCGCCGCATCACGCCTAACGGTTCGCTGGAGCTCAAGAGGAGGTCGAAAAGATTGACCAGATGACGCATGATCAGTCTTCCTATTGGTATAAGCATAGTGCTAAACTAACCGTTGGAAAGCTGTTTGCGCGCCAGGCATCGTGGTATGTTTAATTTATTGTGATATCCAATGTCCCAACTGCATCATCTCCCTTCATATTGGGATCAATGTCTGGGTGTATATAGTGATCTCAACCCATCTTCCGCAATCTCGAAAGCTTGAAGACCAGAAGCCATGGTCGACACCGGTGATGAGTGTCTTGGGGGCTCAGCCGGATTCCCGTCAAATGAGTAAAGTTATCGTCCCAGACGCGTAGGTAAGAGCGGTTTGGAGCGACGGGGCAATCCACTACGGTGGCACTGTCTCTAGCTGGTACACAATAAGTCGGTCAGGCTGCCAGCAGTCCTTGATGGTGTCGAGTCAGAAAACGTGACAGAGTCGTAGCGCGAGCGTTTCTGATGGAACACAGACGTGGTTTGACCGTTGCGGGACTGCGCTTTGACCAAGGTGACCTTTTTGGAAGATCAAGTCGAGCCGAGAACAGAGTCGGCAGACGATCGGCAGTGATGTGGAGGCTAGCAAGGAACCCCACTCAATATATCACTTCTATCATCAATTATATTTTGCCTATACCGAATTCATTCCTTTTTTCCATTGATCTCATCAACTTGTGTTTTCGAGTGTGTACATTCACTCCTATTCGCGATTGAGATCAACCAAAGTTATGATCAGCAATTCGCTCGGAACCATCATGGACCGAATGGGTATGCCGATTCCGCCGTCGCGGTCTGACCTCAATCTCAGTCGCCACATCCTCTCTGGTCCCCTCTATATCTGGAGGCACTCCTCTTCGCTGTTTGCCTTCTTACAGCCTCTCCCGACGAGGACCACTCACAGTCATTCATTCAGCTCTCACTCATTGAGTTCCTCAAGCCCGCTCTTTTTCCGCCGCCCTATCGAAGGCCTCCCTATCCCCCTGACATATTCCCATCTTACTATACAGCTTTGATTCATCATCATGAAGGTTCTCAGCACCATTGCTGTTTGCGCGGCCTCTGCCAATGCGTAAGTGATGGTTCCGTCAATCATCCAATTCATCCACTCACGAGCTATGCAGGTTTGAGTGGACATGGCCGAAGGTCTCCGACGAGCCCATCTATCCTCCCAATGGATACAACATGCCCACCAAGGGACCTGTGGACAACTCAACTTACGAGTACATCGTCGTCGGATCTGGTCCTGGAGGTTCTCCTTTGGCAGCTCGTCTAGCTCTTGCTGGACACAGTGTCTTACTCATCGATGCAGGCGAGGATCACGGGACAGACAGACAAGTACAGGTGCCAGCTCTCCACCCTTACGCCAGCGAGTACAACCCAATTCGATGGGACTTCTTTGTGGATCACTACGCCGACGAAGAGCAAGCCAAGCGCGACTCCAAGATGTCATACCTTACTCCGTCGGGAGAGTACTACTCTGGACTCAACCCACCCGAAGGCTCGGTGAGAAAGGGTGTCCTATACCCCAGAACTGGTGCGCTTGGTGGCTGCGCTCAACACAATGCCCTGACCATGATACTCCCTACTGAGAACGACTGGAACAACATCGCCACCCTCACTGGTGATGATTCCTGGATGGCCAAGAACATGCGCAAATACTTTGAGAGACTCGAGCGTAATCGTTATGTACCCAGCAGTTTTGTCGGACATGGCTTCAGCGGTTGGCTCGAAACTCGTGTCACTCCCGTTCTTCTCATCGCTGAGGATCTCAAGGTCTTGTCACTTGTCACTGCTGCAGCCACCGCCATGGGCAAGGGCCTTATTGGAGGACTCTTACATACCGTCACTGGCCTTGCTGAGGCATGTCTTGCAGTAATAGTAACCACTCATGCTTCGCTAATAAAATCTGCAGATCCTGACGCTCGACATCAACAACCCTACCAAGTCTCGCGACAGTGCCGAGCTCATCTACCAGATTCCCCTCTCCATGGACGGCGACTACGTTCGCAGCTCTCCTCGTGACTTTGTTCTCCAAGTCGCTGGAGCTACTAATAAGGATGGCTCCAAGAAGTACAAGCTCGATGTCGCTCTCAACACTCTCGTTACCAAGGTCAACTTCGATACCTCCAACACCAAACCCAAGGCAACTGGCGTTGACTACCTTTTCGGTCAGAGCTTGTACCGCGCCGACCCTCGCGCTGGTACCGATGACGGTGGTGAAGCCGGAACTGTTCATGCCAGCCGTGAAGTCATCGTCTCCGGTGGTGCTTTCAACACTCCCCAAATCCTCAAGCTTAGCGGTGTTGGCCCAGCTCAAGAACTTCACTCTCACGGTATTCCTGTAGTCAAAGATCTTCCTGGTGTCGGTGGCAACATGCAGGACAGATACGAGGTTGGTGTTGTCGGAAAGGCTCCTTCCGAGTTCTCATTGCTCAAGAAGTGCAAGTTCCTGAACGGCACCGACCCTTGCTATGACAACTGGAAAAACAACGTCGGAGCTCTCAAGGGCGGCTACACTACCAATGGTATTGCTTTTGGGTTCCTACACCACTCGTCAGTCTCGGAGAGCGATCCTGATCTTTTCCTGGGTGGCGTTCCTGCCTACTTCAACGGTTACTTCCCTGGTTACTCTGTCCACGCCACCCAAGATTTGAGCATCTGGACTTGGCTCACTCTCAAGGCTCATTCTCGCAACAATGCAGGCACCGTCAACCTCACTTCATCAAACCCTCGTGACACCCCCAAGATCGTCTTCCGCACTCTCGGTGAGGGCGTTGGTGGCGACCA
>Ga0181467_101072_pt1 | contig 12538 bp, 9 predicted proteins | sample InSIn5gowninarea_2_FD_119079 | JGI IMG/M metagenome (GOLD analysis project Ga0181467, IMG submission 119079) | Clean room microbial communities from NASA Spacecraft Assembly Facility at Jet Propulsion Laboratory, Pasadena, California, USA -... ... | reverse complement strand
ATGTCGATGCAATTCTCAATGTTTCGAGCGAACATTCAATCAATGACATCGCAACTTCAGTGGAACCCTCAAACGAACCCAAGCTCGAACGTACTGAAACCGTAAGCAAGGCCAAAGATACACCAGTCTTCGTACAACATCGCTGGAGGCCTGTTCAGCATACTCACTGTCCCAGATGGTGCGGGTGAGTGGGAGAGACTCCATGCGCAGCTCCAGAAGCAATTGGTTTGGGTTGAACACGAAAGGTCGGCCGTCATCCAAATTTTTCATGTATGTGGCCTGCATAGATGATACGATGTCGTTATGAGTGAAATCATCCAGGAGCTCAAGACAAATCTTAAGACCAGCATTGGCAGCAAACACAGGCTGCGCAACTTGGCAGGACTTCAACTCGTTGAAAAATTCAGTTCCAATGGCTGATAAAATCCTGATGCCATTTGCTCGGCGGAAGCGGTCGACAATAAAGGATTGCCGGATTGAGCTTGATGGCATACTGCTGCTGTCCTCCCAAAGACTATCGCGCAGTCGCGACAACACGACAGTGAAGTATTTGAACCGCCAGTCTCTGCTGCGACTATCATCGTGCTGGAGAAATGCTTTGTCCATGAATGGAGGGTCAAGCTGAAGCGTCAGCGCATTCGCGAGAGCGTCAGAGATGAGATACACTCTCTGTTTCAGCATTGTGTCTGGACGTTTTCTGCCTAAGAAGCTGCAACCAACTCTGGAAAACAATGTGGAGATAGAGGCAGGCGTCTCTGTGAGTAAGTACCTCAAGACTTTAAGGTTTCGGAAGGCTGGTGTATCTTTGGCCTTGCTTACGGTTTCAGTACGTTCGAGCTTGGGTTCGTTTGAGGGTTCCACTGAAGTTGCGATGTCATTGATTGAATGTTCGCTCGAAACATTGAGAATTGCATCGACATCAGAGTCACCTGTCGAGTAATTACCTGGTCGTGTTTCGGTGAGCCAAGATTGTGGCACGAGACCCAGTAACGATATTTCTTCTCTGCAACAAGCAGCAGACAGCTTTCCCAGCAATGTGATCAGCTCTGAGAGGATATCAGCGACATTCACTTGATTAAGGATGTTGGTATTGGTAGTGCGTGGGGGATAAGCCGGCACCGTGAAAATATCAGCGAGCACTCTCGTGATGGAATATACGTTCATCAGGCCCTTCACGGTTCGTGTGCCATTTGTGCTGATGAATGTGTCTTCCACTGTGTCGACATCCATGCTCGTCGGTTCTTGCGGAATTTCGAGATAATTGCCAAAGTAGCACTGAATTTGCTGTGGACGGTAATCCATGAACGGTTGTAGCCCTTCCACACAGGCATACTTGACACGATCAAGCAAGAACGGCAGCACAAGATGTAGTTTTTCCCCAGCCATTGCTCGGACCACACTAGTCAGGTCTTGCATGAGTAAGCCATCGGTAAAAGTGTCTTCGACTACCGGGAAGGTAGGCAGAGTGACGAAGTCCAGTATCAAGTCTGTCGCACCTGCATTCATGAGCTCTTTACACATGAAGTGGCTGTCCAGGAACGCCGCTAAAAATCCTATGACTGGTCTTGCATAGTCGATTGTGGTCAAGCCATAAGGATCCTCATCAGAGGCAGTGTGAGCCACCGAGATGTCAATGTTTCCAGGCAACGGACCACTCTCTAGTGTATCCTTGTTCGGCAGCTGAATGGGTGAAAAATCAAGCGTGCTGGATGATGCAGGAATATCCTCTGACATCAGGGCCTCCGGGCCTCCATCAACGACAGCAGCTGAAGAAGACGGCTCGGTAGTCCAAATTTTGGGCCCAGCACCGATTTGTCGCATTCTTGATCTGCATATGTGGCGCACTCGAGCAATCATGACTATGATCGAGCTGAGAATGGTGTTTTTCAAGCCCGGATGATGTCGGATGAGTTCATCAAATGTTCCCCCCAGATTGACCAGAGTGTGACTATCTTTGATGACCTGGACATGTGCAGGACTTTCAAACAATTCGAAGAATTTCTCGAGAACATCGGAATTCACAAATTGGTTATGACCACCCTCTGTGAGGCAGATGGCACTAAACGACTGAGCGAGGTTTGTAATAACGTGTCCTAGTGCCGGGAGTTTCACGGACGGCTCAGAGGGAACCGCAGAGATAGTACGTGGCGGACGCTCGGAACTATCTGCTTGTGCCATTGACGTCGGCTGAATGGTTTCCAGCAAAGTAGATATGATGCCAGCTTCTGATATCACAGTGAAACTCGTCGGTTCGTTGTTCAAGAAGCCGCATGTAGCTTTGACCACCTCGCTCCACGTATGCGCACCAAACGCGTCCATGTGCGAGAGAACGCGTCGAAAAGCACTTAGCAGGTTGGAGGAATCCACAAGACTACGAAGTGCTCGATCTGCGTGACCACCTTGATGAGCGCAAATAGCGAGAGGGACGTCGACCAGTTGCCGTATAACCTGCTGGTGCATATACGGTATCTTGTAGTCATTCAATCGATTTCTGAAGTGCTCCGGCATACCGTGACCGCTATCCAGTAATTCCAGTGCCTGCTTGCTGAGGTTCTCTGTTGCATCGCATGCAGTTGTGAAGGCCCCACTAGCATTCAAGACTTGGATTCCATCTCTAAACTGGTGGATGAAACTTTTGAGGAAGTTCAAGATTGGAATATGAATTCGCAGTGACTTGTCGGTTATGATCTGCAAGCCGGATACATATGCTGAGATCAAGTTCTTGTGAACGTACTGTTCGCTTGAGCGGCCGGGATGCGGACCGGTAGAGTGGATGAAGATTGCCCACGAGTTGAAAATCTTCTCACGCCATTCGTCGCCAACTTCAGTATCAGTGGCATCGTCGTCAAGCGCAATGTTGGCGAGGCCACGCTGAACAAGTGAGATCAAGAGGCCATGGCTGGAATTAGGTGCGAGTGCTGTAAGTATCTCTGTTTGCATTTGTCGATGGCGTGTCAACACGGTTAAGTTTTCTAAAGCAAGACTTTGAACGTATAGGGAGACAGAGCGCTGGCTCTTCTTTGGTTCTCTAATCAAATTGACAAGCTGTTGAACGAGCTGCTGGCGAGCGGAGGATCCCATGTCGCCGCTGAAGTATTTGGTCACGAATTCATCCTCTCGGTAGACCTGACCGATGACACATAAAGCAGTTAATCTAATTTGCAGGAGCAGATTTCGAGAGTCAGCCGATTCAAGGAGGCCATAGGCCACACGAACTTTGTGCAGAAGCTCATTACAGGCACTGACCGGCATGGCTGCAGGTGCTTTCTTCAAGATGTCCTCGGCTGTGGTAGCTCGCAGGTCACTTGCCGAGAACTCAAGGGAGTGTCCACCTGGCTGTTCGCCGATCAAGCCTTGTGCCTGCTCAGTCTCGGGACTTGTCACAGACTGCTGTTGTCTGAGAGGGCTTGGGGAGGGAGGAACATCTGTCATCGCAGTCTGAGAAGTGTTCGCCTGTGTGACTGGTGATGAGCCATGGCTGGACCAAACGACCTTCACGAAAGCCACGGAAGTCCAGTCAAGCTCTTGAGCGGTTTCGGCGTTTGCTGAGCTCTCAGGTGATGCTGCACTCATAGGGAGTTTTCCTAAGGCTCGAAAATCATTAGGATCTGCACTGGTAGGAGCACGCCGTAACTTTGATTGTGATGATTTGTCTTTCAACTTCGAAGACTTCACAGGCGATTGAGGCGATCTTCGAGTAACGGGTTTTGTGACCGGGCTTGCAAGTTTTTGGATTTTGTCAAGGTCAAAGTGGTAGAACTGCGTCTGACCCTGTGGTTGTGGAATACGTTCTGCGAACTTTTGAGCGAGCACAGAAATCAGATGCAAGGTCTTGTCTAGCAGGGAGAGCGAGACGGTGTTGAGCAGCTCGTTGAGTCTTTCTGTGCTATTGTACAGTGTTCGGTTGCCACATTTCTCAAGCAACAGCCTTGAAAAGTTAAGGATGGACTCGACAAGCGCTCGATCACCATCCTTGGCAAACCCCAGCTCTCGTAATTGGGCGTCATCTATATCTGAGCTCTCACTGATGAGGACGCTCGTGGAGAAGCTTCTTATCTCGACTATGCAAGACCAGTCATAGGCTTTGTTGAACTTCTGCAAGATATCATCGAAACGATCTAGTGTGTCAATCCAGTTGTACAGGTCGCCACGAGGAAACGGCCATCGCGCAGGTATTGTCAGCAGGTGATTCGGCAGTTGCGCAAGAGGAAGAGATATCGTCTTTTCTATGAATTCGGTCAAGGCAGGCGACTATTTGTCCATTAGTGATTGTCATGAGATGAATCAATAGCTGCTTACCAAAGAGGCCTTGTGCTTGTCATTCGCCTTCTTCTGAACCTTCCCCATCCTCACAATTTGCACGCGACGTCCACTGGGGACCGCATGGGAGGAGTAGATAGTCGATAGCCTTTCGATGTGAGTGGTCGCTTAAGCAGATCTCGGGACTTCTGAAAGAATAGACACTGTCGAGGTTTTGCACTTGAGTTAGGTAGCAACGACCAAGCCAGGACACTAGAAGTAGAATGGAGAATATGTCCAGTGAGCAGAAGGTTTGAAGATGGTAAGGAATGGGAAGTGGTAGTTGTGGTGAAATTTGGTGACAGAGTCAACTTGTGCAGAAGTCAACTCCACAACCGCAGTGGCGATGATTCACTAAGGCTGAATGTGTTTGGCCCTACGATGTACAAAGACGAGTCGACAGAAGAGTGACAATGAAGTAAGGATGGCGAGTTGATGGACGTGATTTCTTTGCAATGCTAGGCGTAGGTGCAAATGGCTAGCATGGACTTCGGACAGGCACAAACGCGCATGCGATAGCGACAGCCTCAATTCTACAGATTTGCGTCATCTTATTCACTACAGTAGTAACCAGGCAATTCATTTATTCAGAAGCACCCAAACATGGTCACAAGCAGTTCAAGGTCACTCTTGATGCATTCCTTTGATGTCTTTGACTATTACAATCTGCTCAAACTAAGCGGGACACTAGAAGAACTTCAGGTGGGAGGACTGTGCCAGTCATGAGACGTCTGCAACAACTTTGCAGAATACCTTGAAGCTATACACGTACTGTAGGTACTGTTGTCTTACATAGTTGTATTCACACACAGTGTGCAATTCAGTCCATGCATAGCAATTTGAGCAAGACTTGCCTGTATTGCATCTTCCTGTGAAATATATCTTACATGTTATATAGTACAGCCTAATCATTCTTGGATGATCTACAGTCCTGTCCGCACTTAAGTCCCCACACAGACTTTATGCAAAGAAAGTCGACGATATTTGTTTCCTTCTTTCTTTCATTGCAGACGTGTATATTGCCGAACTAGCGACAGCAACTGCTCCCTCGACCACTTCGCATCATTCGTCCATTCGGCTCATAGCTTGAGTACACCAATTTACAGACACTGAACGGAGGTGCAACTTTCCAGCGGTATGGCCAGCTTGAAGAACATAGAGTTGCAAATTCGACCTCGAGGCAAGTATAACACTAAATCTCGTGTTCAAACTAACTAACTAATTTCAGGGAAACCGATTCAGTCGTTACCTGAGACGTTGACAATTAATCCGACAGCGAGCACAGCTGATCTGTACTCCGAACTTGCAAAACGAACCCAATATTCCATACACCAGCTACGAGTTACAAAAGGAAGTGATGGGTCACTCCTAGCCAACACAAAAGACACCACTGTTCACGCGACTGGCGTGAGGGACCAGAGCACAATCTATGTCAAAGACCTTGGACAACAAATAGGCTGGCGCACGGTTTTTATTATCGAATATGCTGGACCGGTCTTTATCCATCCCCTGGTCTATGCTCTGCGACCATACATATACACTGCGGCTCCCCAAGAAGGCTCGCAACTGCAGGCTCTGAGCCTCTTGCTCATTGTGGCTCATTTCGTCAAGAGAGAACTGGAGACCCTGTTTGTACACAGATTCTCGTCATCGACCATGCCATTTCAGAACGTCTTCAGGAATAGCTTCCACTACTGGCGCTCGCGGGACTGAATATTGCAGCATGGATATATGCCCCAACTTCACCCACAGCAAAAGACCCAAACCTCCTCGTCATGTACACTGGCATTGCCCTATATATCCTGGGCGAGTTTGGCAATTTGCAGACTCACCTGACATTGATGAATTTACGAAGCCCTGGTGGAACGGAGCGTGCTATACCTCAAGGCTGGCTATTCGACCTAGTCACCTGTCCAAACTATATGACCGAGACTGTGGCCTGGTTGGGCATTTGGCTCGTAAGCAATTTCAGCTTCTCTGTGCTTTTGTTCGTCATCGTTGCTGTAGGACAGATGATGGCTTGGGCCAAGAAGAAAGAGAATAGGTATCGAAAGGAGTTTGGCAGCAAGTATCGGAGGAAGCGCTTCACTATGCTGCCAGGACTCTGGTAATCGGAACGACCACTACGATGCAAGCTACTTGTCTCGAAATAAGAAGCGAAGGCTCAGGGCTCTACATCATCGTACACCTCCTTGATAGCACGTCGCGAAGAGCAAGTGTGAGGAACACGATATTTTAGAACGCGATATTTTAGCATTGTGAATTGTTTCCGTCATGTCGCTCATGCTTTTTCTTGGAACTGATCGTAGTACCACGGCTACAAGCATTCGCCCCTATCGTTATCGACTAGTTAGAGTGGTTGTCCTTATACAACGACAAAGAACAAGTAGGTCTGCACTTATCCATACTCGGCATGGAAAATCGCTCTCTGCTGCCAAACCGGGAGATCAGCAGGGCACACGCAGATCTGAGCACTGTCATACGTGGAGGCTGTCCATCACGACCCACTAACACTCCTTACCTTAGTCATCCATAGTTTAGTTACATGCGCTGAAACAATTGTGCCAATACATACTCTCTACCAAAGCTGGATTGTGAAGGATGAGTCGCGCGATACTGCCATAATGCATTTTGCACTCCCTCCACGCAAGAGCTCCTTTCCCCCACCCTACGCTCGCGTCAACAGCAAAAACTCAGTGGATCAACGACGGAAACAGATACAATACCTTGGCTACCTAGTTTTTGGCATCCTTACACTATATCTCGTTGTCAAGACATTCTCTGCGGAAGCCGTACCAGAGCAAAATGCCTTGGTGGACAAGGATGCCTCGGTCCTCATTGTTACTGTGCTTGACGAGGCCACAATGAGTAAGGAGTACATTTCCATGATCAAGACAACCAGGGACGATTATGCTGCAAGACATGGTGAGCACAGTGATGATATCGATGCTTTGTGATTGACTATTTGAAGGTTACAAGACGTTCTATGCCAATGCTTCGACATACTCGCGCCTCACAGAGTCCTCTCCGTCTTCATGGTCGCTCGTACCAGCCCTCCGACATGCGTTAACGCAACATCCCGAAATTGATTATGTCTGGTCTCTAAGTCCACATGCCATCATTACGAACCCCTCGGTGTCCTTGTACTCGCATATCTTCTCCCGCTTGCCGAGCTTGATGCTGAAAGACATTCCTGTGGTCCCTCCAGACAGCGTTATTCACACCTTCTCCCACCTCAAACCGTCACAAGTGTATCTCATCCTAACTCAAGATGCTGACAATGTGGCGCATACCTCATTCATCCTTCGAAACACTTACAGCATCCCTGTTGCCGCAGGCCGGCCGAAAGACAATTGGTCATACTACTTTCTTGATGCCTGGTTCGACCCTTTGTATCGAGCATATGCATTCCAAAAGGCTGAAAACCATGCTCTGGAGCATATCATCCAATGGCACCCGACTATACTAGCCAAACTGGTTATGGTTGAGCAACGCATTCTCAATAGCTACACATACCAAAGCAACCTGACATCCGACGAGCAATACCTTACAGGCGTACCATCGGATCACGATAGCTTGTGGCAGCCAGGAGATTTGATCATTAACATGAAAGGATGTTCAGAAGCGAAAGACCGGGACTGCTTGAAAGAGATGAAACAATACTATGGAAGGTGGCAGGATACTGTCGCTAGTCTAAACAGCGGCGTGGCCGCCGGCACAGATCATACTACCTGACCACAAGGCGCACCCCTCTCGTAATTTAAACGAGCGAGACATGATGAGATTATGAACGGATGGAGTAAAATCATTTCAATGTATTAACAGATTATGAGCGCAAATGTACCAATGCAATCCACAAGATCTTTATACATGCACAATACACGGACTCAGAGATCGTGATAGACAACTCGTTCGCGGGTTTGAATGATTGGCTCCACCTTCAATAGATAGGAAAGAGAGAGATTAGGTATTGTTTGTGTAGACACAGGCACCTCCCAGTTCTCCTCCGGTCCTAGTAGCTTTCAGCTGCATAATCAACCTGCGTACATGATCGATAACATCTGACACTGATAAGAACAGCTTGCACATCCTTGACACGTTGAGCAGGTCTTATTCATTTTTTAACCTAAGTATATCAGTATGTTATTCTTGTCGTTGTTCCGTCTTCGGTTCCACACAACTTCATGATTTCCACAATCAGTGGTGCCACTCTACACACGACCTGAGATACTCCCGACAAGATCGTGAACTGCTTAAGTAGAATACGTGGTGGCAGCTAATATCCAGATTTCGCTGAATCCGGCGGGAACCGTCAGAAAATCGTTAGGCTGTCAAGCGGGAAATGCCAACGAGGTCCTTGCAAGCAAGCTCACTAGCGATGCTTAACCATGATACTATGCAGAGGGTGGGGGGAAGCAGTCAACGTGACGAGGTAGGCTACATTTCTCTCGCTTCTCTCCTAGCCCCTTGGATGCCCACACGGCCAGACATCATTCAGGAAATCTTATCTAGGCAAAGGCTTCATCGCTATGTCTATCACTGCAAAGCGGCCCACCGCGACCACTTTCTTTTGATGACACGGAAACTTGTCGTACCGAAAGAGCTTGGAGCGCATCCCTGTTCTCGTGCGACCTCACTGTGCCAACAGTAAAGGAACTGATGGCTGGCAAACACATGTACTGTTCATACTTCAACCAACAGTCTATACGCCAGTGAGGAAGAAGTGCTCTGCGCAAGTCGGTACACTGGGGTATGCAGCTAAAGGCATCTGTCCACGTCGGTTTGCCTCGTTGCCTGAAAGTTGCGTGATCGAATTGGACGAATTTCTAGATGCGCGCCTTTCCTTCGTTGACTCTCATCCGGTAGAGCGGCTCAAACCACACTGATCCCGCCGACCCCCGGACGTCATTACAATCGTGGAGTACAATACTGTACAGTATGATCTGGGCAGCCTTTTGCGGGGACCGCACCTTTCCTATTCGTCCCGAGGCACCTGCAGTGTCATGCACTTTGAGAAAACCTCTTAACGGCCACTCCAAGCCGTCAATAGGCCTACGCTAAGCACCACGCTCCCTATAGTAACCGTTCGAAAGTTTGCTTATTGGTATCGTTTTCGCTGCTCCTCGACATTATGGCGAAGTCTCAATAAGGTGTGAGGCACGGAGGAAAATCAAATCCGAGCCAATTGATTCGACCAACCAGACATCCCTAGCATTGTCAATTTCGAGGCGTCACATTTACATAGCCAGTCAGGATGGCTTCTTCAATGACGACTTCCGACACTGTGAGCATTTACTACCACTATTTTTCCAGCATGGCATTCTGGAAGTTGGAGACGAAAGGGCTACCACGAGCACAGCATTCTTGATACCACAAAACAACTTGCTGTCATGTTCGCTCTCCAATTCTGATTTTCCGGTTTCCTGCATCCAAGAACAAGTGCTAACATGGACAACCAGGCCGATGCTAAACAGGTGGTGCTGGTAATGGTCGGCCTACCAGCCCGAGGTAAAAGTCTCATAGCTGGAAAAGGTACGAAGCATAGTTTATGATATTCGAAGTTCCCCCTCTAACACATCTAGTCAAACGTTACCTGCAATGGACTTCAGTAAAGGCAGAAATCTTCAATGTCGGTAAGTATCGAAGAGAAGGAACTCCTCACCCAGATGCCAAATTCTTCGATGCCGGTAATCCGGAAGGCGAAAAGGCTCGAAAGGCGGCCGCCGAAGCAGCGGTAGCAGATATGTGTAACTGGCTGAAAGATCCCGACAACAAAGTTGCCATACTGGATGCCACTAACTCAACCAAGTCCCGGCGCAAATGGATTACCGAAAAGCTCGAAGAGGCTAAAGTCGCGCATCTGTTCGTGGAGAGCAAGTGTGACGACGAGGATTTGATCATGGCAAACATATTAGAAGTGAAGACCACGTCTCCTGACTATGTAGGGTAAGCGCTACTTGATTGTAAGTTTTGCCATTGTAACTCACGAATGCATAGCCAAAACCCAGAAGAAGCAGCAAAGGACTTTCGTGACCGTATCAGGATGTACGAAAAAGTCTACCAAACAATTGATGAATCCGAGAAGCACCTCACCTACGTCAAGATCACCAATGTAGGCCACCAAGTCGTTATAAATCGTATTCAAGACTACCTCCAGTCTCGTCTTGTCTACTTCCTAACAAATCTACACATCAAGCCACGCAACATCTGGCTCTCCCGACATGGCGAATCAGAATACAATCTCGAGGGTAAAATCGGCGGCGACGCAAACCTCTCGCCCCGTGGCTTCCAGTATGCCAAAATGCTGCCAGAACTCCTCCGCAAATCTGGCCTGCCAAAAGACGCCCCGTTAACAATCTGGACAAGCACGCTCAAACGCACCAACCAGACAGCCAAACACGTCGTTGCAGAACTAGGCTGGGAAAAACTCCAATGGAAAGCCCTCGACGAACTCGACAGTGGGAACTGTGATGGTCTAACCTATGCCGACATAGCAGAGATGTATCCCGAAGACTTCAAAGCTCGTGACGACGACAAGTACAATTATCGCTACCGAGGAGGCGAGTCATACCGCGATGTTGTCATCCGTCTCGAGCCCATCATCATGGAACTCGAAAGGTCAGAAAACATCCTCATAATAACGCACCAGGCAATCGTGAGGTGCATCTTCGCCTACTTCATACAAGTGGACCAGAGTAAAAGCCCGTGGATGGAGGTGCCGTTGCACACGCTAATGAAGTTGTCGCCGAAAGCATATGGGACTGAGGTGGAGAAATTCAAAGCGAATATTCCGGCGGTCAGTACGTGGCGGCCACAGGGAAGTCAGGCTAAGCATCATGAGGCTGGGGAGGCTGAAATGGTTGTTGGAGACACGATTGCTGAGGTGCAGAAGGAGGTTGATGGAGTTAAAGTCTGAATGGGTCGTAAGCCAAACATACAGCACTGTTTATGGTTGCATACAGGACAAGTCGTGAATCACCTATACCTACACTACTGAAGTGGTCCTGGTGTCAAACGTGTTCACACTGTCCCCATTATTGGTGTGGTACTATAGATTCTACTCAATTGCTAAAAACTTGAACCAGTGCCAGCCCTGTCTGCGCTCGGTGTTTCATTCTTACAACAACTCAAAAGTTGAACCTAACCTTACAACAAGCATATCGGCGACAAGTACTCCATCGTTCGTATGGTTGTTGAAAGTACAGAAGCATCGGCAGGGTATTGACAGTGACACAAATCATGCGTACTGGAAATTGGAACATAAGGTAGAGCAGTTGCCAAACACCAATTTTTATTCATCGGTCAACTCCATCTGGAATCATGTCTACATGTACGATACCCCGATACCACTTTGTTTAGCTCAACCAACTACGTATGTACCTAGCTGCGCGAAAGACACTGCTTTATCACTACGAGATCAGACACAATCAAGATCATCCAGTGTTGATACCGTATGCACATTACTTTTCTAATTGTCCTAAGACTCAGATTTCGCGATAAATCCTACTCGTGTGTCGCGTTACCGAGTACATGACCATACTATAAAGCACCGTTGTCATCCTCAGTGAAGTTACTCACCTGTTCTATGTAGGCACGTGTTGAGTACATAGCTGTAGTGGACTTCAGCACCTCCGTGGTACATATTGTACTCTAGTTAGGTAGGCACTATACCATAGATGTGGTCCATAGTGAATACACCCATTATCTTCGTCAACTGCCATAGAGTTCATTCTCAAGTTCACCTCCATCCATTTAGGCTCGCCTTGCCACGCACCTCATTACTTCATCCACAAATCGCGTTCCCTTCCCTTCCCTTGCCATCACTCACCACCTCCATACGCGCCATCTTAACACCAGCATATCACCCTTCCCCCCCGATCCTCCCTCACATCTCACCAAACCTATTCATACCCCATTCCCACTCCCACCACCCACTCCCTTCGCATTCGCAGTACAGCTATACGTCCTCTCCAACTCCCCACCCCCAAACAAAAACCTCACATCCGCACGTGCCCCAAACCTGTTCTCCCTTCTAAGATAACCCATCACTTTCTTCGGATCCAAAATCCCAGCACACGCCGGGGTATCGAGGAAGTCTTTGCAGAAACGGCAGAGGGTTAGACCGCAGCCGCGGAGCGGGGGTTTGAGACACGCTGCTTGCGTTGAGGTTGAGCTTGTGGGTGAGGGACGGGGGATTGTGGGTTGGTGGCCTTTGGCGAAGGGTGGAGGGATGTCGTCT
>Ga0181467_101068_pt1 | contig 12577 bp, 9 predicted proteins | sample InSIn5gowninarea_2_FD_119079 | JGI IMG/M metagenome (GOLD analysis project Ga0181467, IMG submission 119079) | Clean room microbial communities from NASA Spacecraft Assembly Facility at Jet Propulsion Laboratory, Pasadena, California, USA -... ... | reverse complement strand
GGGTGGCCTTTCGTGCAGGGCCGGAATGGCAATACCCATGATAGAGAAGACGAGCTTGCGGGCATCTACGATGCGCTTGATTGCGACAGCCCGTTCGCCGACGCGTTCTATCCTGAAACCCGCAGCACACATCGCGTTGAGATGCTGGCCGAAGCTTTGATCACTTTCCTATCCAGCCTCACTGACGGTGTGATCACCAAGAGCCTGTGGGAGAAGCTGGAAGAAGCTTTGGCCTGCCAGGAAAAGGCCTCCAAGACTACGCCGTCCTTCGTTTTCTCCACAGATGATGAGAAGATGACTATATTGGAAATACTGGCAACGGCGCCCAACCACAACGCCACATTCCTGCTTATACTGTCCTTCCTCCAGAACATCGCAAACCAGATTACTGAGGTGTCGAAGCCGCGTCCAGAAGATAGCAATAAAAGGGCAAGCGCGGACATGAGTCTTCCATCCAGTCCGCAGGCCAAGGTCAGGAGGAAGACGCTGAGTCGGGTGCCTGAAGTGGCTATTCGGCAGCTAATTGTACGGAACTATGCTGTCGTCTTTGCAGACTGTCTAGTCAAGTGGAAGGATGGAGGTAGAGAGAAGGATAGAGCGGCTAGAAAGGAGAGGATGGTGGGAGTGCTTGAACTGTTCTTGAAGCAGGACTGAAGTAGCACTCAACAGTTGTTGAACCTTCAGTCAACAGAGGATATAGTGATACCCGATTAGCATATAGCAATGTCCATTCGTGATAACCTCGTGACGATTGACCTGCATTGTAACAAATCCAAGTTAAAAGAGTTTGAAGTTGAGATAACAGGTCGATCTTTGTCGGTCAGAAGCATCCAACGTTCTAGATGCACCCAGTACACGCCATGCCAGAACAAGGATAGCGTCAAGATGCACGATCCCCAGTTGACCCTAGCGCAACCGAGATATCAAAAGTCGCGCTTCTTTAAATCGCTCTTTGATCCCTCTACAACTCTACATTCAATCCGGGAACATCAGCGTCGCTCAAAATGTCTTCAACCGCTCCAGCTTCACAAATTCACCTCCGCACACCACCAGAGCCAGGGAAGAAAGCCGCAGCCCGAACCTACCTAATTTACTTCGTCACCGGAAACCCTGGCCTTGTAGAATACTACCGCACCTTCCTAACTCACTTGTACGGCCTATTAAGCCACAACACAGCCTCGGACCGCGATGTGGAGTTTCAAGTCTACGGTCGCAGTCTGTCTGGTTTTGAGATGAACACTGCCGAGATCAAGACGATGAAATGGCGGAAACAGCCGCCGTATGGCTTACAAGACCAGATCCGACATTCGGAAGACGAGCTCGCTGATCTAGTGGAGGAGGTGAAAGAGCAAGGTGGAAGGGATGTTAGAGTCATTCTTGTGGGCCACTCGGTGGGTGCGTATATCTCCTTGGAGATCATACGGAGATTGAGGGCGCACGGTATGGCGGGAGATGACTTTGAGACGAGGGTTGTAGGTTCGATTGGGCTGTTTCCTACGGTTGTGGATATTGCGAGGAGCGAAAGTGGAATGAAGGCTTCTGTGAGTACATTCACACACTTGATGTTGGGGCTTGTGCTAACGACGATTCCAGCCCTTCTTGAAGAACTCAAACTTTGCGACTTTCGCAGCGCTCTTCGTCAACTTCCTAACCATGTTTCTGCCTATCTCCCTTCTTGCCACTTTGATAGCGAAGTTCATGGACTTTCCCACGGATGCTGCGCAAACGACCGCCGCGTTTGTTAAATCACCCCACGGCATCCACGAAGCGCTGCACATGGCGCGCGACGAGATGTTCCAAATCGACACCGACATCTGGGATGAAGAGATCTGGGGCGCCGCTGCTTCAGAGCCTGCAACTAAGCATCCGCACCCTAGACCCATTCTGCGCTTCTTGTTCGCGCGCACAGATCATTGGGTTGCAGACGCGACGAGAGATGCGCTCATTCATAGCCGTGGGAGGTTTAGCCGCGGCGATGGCGTAGACGAGGTGGAGGGGCAAGGCGAAAATTGGAAACCTGTTATGGAGATTGACGAAAGGGAGGGTTGGCCACATGGGTTCTGTATTCGTCATGGTGTGCCGGTTGCAGAAAAGGTGGCGGGGTACGTGAGAGCGATTGTGGCGCAGGATATAGCGAGGAAATAACCTATGCACCTTATACAAAGGAAAAACTAGACTCTGTAGAGGCTACATTACTACTAAATTTCTTATTTGCTTAGTTTATCCTCGTGTAGTCTGCAAAACTGTCTAGTTTCTTTCTTGCATAAGGTGCACGTGCGGAAGGAGTACCCACAAATCACATTTACTTGCACTGCAGATTGCACGATCGGTCAAGACAGGTCAATAATCAACATGTGAGGGCTTTGCGTTGATTTTCACATGTTGCGATACGACGCTGAAGATAAGATGAGAAAACGTGGTCGCAAGCCGTCTTCCCCGCTTCCATCGTGCTTACCCAACACCTTACCGCTGACCAATTTTTCCAACTTTTCTTCGCCTGCTTTCAGCTTGTACACGAAACATCTTCTGTTCAAAGCAAAGCTTTCTTTCCACTCCCTACCGGCGGCGCCAGCGACGTGTTCGCCATGCCACGGCATCGCAACAAAACATCGAGCACTCATGGCCAGCCTTTTGAATACAACGAGCTGCCCAGCGACGGATCTGTCCGTTACCTCATTCTCCATCGAGGCACAGGCAATGATCCACTCAAATGCAGTCTACGGACAGCGCCCTTGGTGAAAACAACATTCGAGGCTATATCCTACGTCTGGGGACGGAGTAAGAAGAACAAGAGGATCATCTGCGATGGTCGTGTCATCAGAATCACAAAAAGCCTTTCCGATGTGCTGCGGCGACTTCGACTTCCTCACAAACGGCGAAAGCTATGGGCTGACGGGATATGCATCAACCAAAATGATCTAGAAGAGAAGGGCCATCAAGTTGCGATTATGGGGGATATTTACCGATCTGCGAAGCGCGTCCTGATCTACATGGGGTCTGAAGATGGTGGGCATGGACCGCGGGTGTGCTCTCTATTGGCTGATGTTGGTCGTATGATATACGACAATTGCAAGCAGATCGACATGTCATGGGACTCGTTTCCTTACCCCGAGGAAAATGACCCCCTCCTGTCGGACCCACGATGGAATTCATTTTTCTACCTCTTGGATCAAGATTGGTTCGAGCGCGGCTGGGTTGTTAGGGAAGCCGCGTTTGCACAAGATGGTCTGGTCATCTGGCATCAGAGCGAGTTTTACTGGGAAGCCTTTGTGCAGGTGTGGCTGTGGCTGGCAAGGCGTGCACACGCACTATACTGGGATCCCGAATGTCCAGAAGCGGCATTTGTTTGCCATAGTAAAGCCTTCAGACAGCGCAGGAAGGCTCTGGCGAAAGTCTTCTATCCTGAAACCAATTGGCAATCCGATACACTGCTGGAAAGTCTAAACAGCGCAGCGTATCTACAACTTTCGGATCCGCGCGATAGAATTTACGCTTTCATGGAACTGTCGGAAGACTTTGGGCAAGCAATTACCATACGCCCGGATTATAAATCACCACCAATGGAAGTTTATCGGCAATTCGCTACACAGTATATTGAGGATACCAAAGATATACGCATGCTGGATTATATCAATCATGGATCCGATTCCACATATGGTGGTACATCGTCCTGGATACCCCGATGGGATGTGTCAGCGCGTTCTATTGCCACACATATATCTTTCAATGATTCGCCACTTACCAGCAAGGACGGGTCCGTTCATGAGCCGAGGATCATAGATCGTGATACTCTATTAGTGAGAGGTGTCGTAACAGATAGCGTACAATATGTGTCCGATACTTTCCAACGCGATTCAACCACGCGACAAACAGTGGGAGAGCTATGGGAAACCGTCAGTCCCATGCTGGAAGACTCTGGTTATGAACCCTCTCTTATACTCGACGCCTTTCTTAACACGTTGTGTCTTGGCATCTTCCTTGGAGATGAGTATATCTGGCGTCGACATGCGGATGCATTCAAGCGTTATATTCAGATCGAGCACCAGGGACGTATGTCAAGCGAGGTTCCATCTCAAGACCTTTTGTCAAGGACACAGGACAGTTACGCGACGTTTTTTCTGGATTTAGCCAAGAGTGTCATGGACCAAAACCGATTTGTTGTTACAAAGCGTGGATATATGGGTATGGCGCCGGCTATTACCCAGAAAGACGATGTTTGTGCAATAATCTTTGGCTGCCAAATGCCTTGCATCTTGCAAGTGACCGCTACAAAGGATCACTACAAGTTCCGTGGCTCGGCGTCATTGATAGGCAAGAAGTTTTTCGGAGGGGAGGACGAGAGTATTATCACAGTGTCAGTGGGTCACGATGATAGCAAAGAATGGGTAGACTGGGATGTTGAAGAGCAAGATATCTATCTTGTGTGATGTAGAGCCGCATGATGATTTAATTACTCATCTTTTGCAAGAGCATAGTGCTAGAGCCTTGATCATCAGTGGACGTCTGAGTGGCCCCCCATCGCGTCTCTTGCAGGATACAGATTTTGAACCCAGCTGAAACCTCTCAAATAGCAGCTCTTCGCGCGATCAACCATGTGCTTGATCTATGAATAGCTTAGGTCACTTGTAACATGCACACACGAAGCAGTATGAGGCTTTTGAGTTCAACTCTCCCAAGACCCCCAAGAGCCCTCAACCTAGCATCGCTTGAAATGCTAGATCATGTAGCACAATTCATTCAGAAAAGTAATCATGTGAGATATTCGTGAAGTAGGCAGACTGGTCAATAATAATCAGTTCCACTTTCTTCCCATCTTTGTAGTGTTTGAGCTCTCTTCACAGCAATGAAGCTTCTTTCAGTGAAAACACAACATCCCAGCTCATCACGTCAGTCATGGAATTAGCGACAAAGCACCATTTCATTACGATACAAAACTATAGTAAAGACACCCAAGCCACTCCTAGTACCCACCTTCCGTTTCTCAGCAACCTAGACAAGCTTCACAAGCTGTCGGTGCAGCTCTAAAAAGCGCGGGTACTTACCTCGCAACCGCATTCAACGCATAACTATCACGCGAAGCCACAGTATGCTCACCACTGGTGGTAATGATGTACTGCTCTTCATACGTCTTCACCCTCACCCTTGCGGTATGTTGCCGCCTAAACATGCTACTTACCGAAGACCACCAAAGTGATACTTCATTTCCCGCTCAGCGTCGCGACGCCACCGAACATCCCCTCCCTCACTGGGTCAGGAACAAGCCCCAATGACCGATTACACTTCCATTCGAAGAACTGGAAAAGCTGAGAGATCGTTGGATCTGGATCATGTGATCGACTCCACTCGCTCTACCCTTACGAAGAGGAAAATCCTTTTGCTGCCTCGTTGGCTACGACTTCAGTCCGCGACTGTATGTCTTCTTCTTTCCGCAAACTCTCGTTTGCTGCATTGGCTCGTTTACAAGTGTAAGCCTTTCGCTCGTATCTTTCCTGGTACTTCCATAATACTCGCACGGTTTTTTGTATCTACAACCCAAGCTGAGGAGACCTTGATGGGTTGGACGCAAGTTCGTAGCTGAATTTCTCATCTTGGAGATGCTCTTCTGGGCCCGCGCTGGGTCGAGAAGCGTCTGGGCGAGACTGCGCGTGCCCGGATGCGACTGTCGTTTGGCCGTTCAAATCGATTTTGTCTCTCTCGTTCCATATGAATGCCAAACGTTGGACGTGACGTCCAACCGCTGTGCGGTAAAGAAGAGGAATCTGAACTCCAATACGTATTATCGGAATCAGGCGTTTCCCGATTACGTCCTCGATCGCTGTTTGGTAGCGATCTCGACCTTGAACGCCAAAAGTATCTCACTCCAGCTTCATCCGATGATGAGTCGGAAGTCAACTCTCTGATCCGCCCGACTCGCATCCGAGCTCTTACAGATCGATGGGAAGAGTAATCGCCTCCTCTGGAGTCCTGATCCGACGAATAGCTCTGCCCTATGACTTCGCTCGAAACGCTACTGTGTTGAGAGCCATATGTGTGCCACGATCGCGTAGGCGAATCATCATACCTCATCGAGGAGCGCCCGCGCTCTCTATCTTGTGGTTGACTGTTCTCTTGCGAACGTATCGACCGAGAGCGTAAGTAGTGCTGCTGGTGTAGTTCCGAATGCTGTGACCTATAGACGTCATTCGAAGCGTGCCTTGTGCGAGAGTCGTAGCTGTTTCGCCTTCGATATAAGCTTCTGGAGCTTTCCGAAGAACGATGACGATTCCTATCTCGAGATGGACCCCAGTTTCCATCCCTTCTGTGGGGATAACTTCCTCCATCCGACGCCGAGTCGCTGGAATTACTCCGTGAGGGATACGTATACGGGCGACTTCGATATCGTGAAAGTGTCGCTGTATAGCGCGTGCTCCGACGGTATCCGGAGGACTCTGAGGATTCCGAGGATCCTGACGAGTAGTACCTTGAGCTCACTCTGGGTGATACTTGCGTATACCGCGCACGGTTGTAAGTCCCTTCGTCTCTTCGCGCAATAAGCGCATCCGAGTTGTGCCGCCCATGCGGGCTTCCATAGTCACTGCGTCGTGCAGTAGATCCTGTTCGCCTCCTATGATGCGGCTCATAGGAATCTTCGCGCGAGCGAAATCGTTCTCTACGGCGAGATACGTCCCGGGTCTGCCTTGAAGGCGACCGATCCAAGGTGAAAAAGCGTTGATGACTCGACCGACGAATCATGAAAGTAACGCAAAGAAACGCTAAACGCTGATGAAGTAAGATATGGCAATGTATGCCGCGAACATGTCAATCGAAAACTTCGTGAACAGTAAAGATGGAAGGTGCGCCTGCCAAGGAGACTAGGCCCAGTCGGTCGACTTCCGTTTGCGCATAGGACTCTGGATGGGACAGGATCATCACCACTGTGTCCCGAGTCGCAGACGCACGCAATTTTCTCATAGTTTTGGGAATTTTGATTCTTCTCTCGTCCCTACCTAAGTATAGTCTTGCAAATACTTGCTCATTACGAGTCTATTAGTTGTTCATCGTGTGTATGAGCTCGCACAGTAGATTTCGAGAGACAGAACGTCTCCAGATATGCTAGCATGAGGCCGTTTGCCTGCCACGAAGGGCTCATCTTCGCTACATTCGCTACAAGCAATGTCGCGCGTGTCATAGAACATGAACACTCACATAGCCTCCCGTTGTACACCTGACTCCGAGACCAGATTATAGGCTGCGACAAACCCTCTACAGGACTGGAACCGTTGGAACGCATTCGGTTGCATGAACAGTCTCAATGGCGTCGAAGTCGGTCTCCAACTAGAAATTTCCTGATTGATCTCGACGAACGGTAGTGTAGGGCTGGCAAACTAGTGAAAGCGCAATGACTGAAAGAGAACTGAAGGAGAAATGGACGGCCGATGTAGGTATTTGAAAGCAAAGCCCTTCAATGGAACGAACATGGGAATCAGATTATGCTCTGGAGCAGTGCGTACCTAAAGTCATCCAACGCATTGCTAGTCTTATAGCGCAGCCCGCGAAGCGGAGACGATATGATCGCGCATCTCGTCAATCCAGTGACCAGCGCGACTCTCTTTCAGGGAACAAGAAAAACTATGGAGATGGTAATAAATCGAAGTGAAGAGACCTAATCAGGTTCGACAGGTAAGGAGGATCCATCGAGCTGCAACCAGCATGGTGATCCGTAGCGAGGCTGAGTCTGCCGGGTCTTTGCGCGACGAGGGCTTGTGTAGATCCCAAAAACATGCACTTTGGTACTCACCGTCAACAACCTTGATGCAAAGGCGGTGGCTGTTGTTTGAAGGATCGCTGCGCCTCGCAGGTCTGAGGTAGAGGGCCTAGATAAGGCGTGGGGACTCTGGCCTGTGCGCGATTGGCCAACATAAGTAGTGCACACAACAATGGCTTTTGCCGTTGTAGATCTTCTCGCTTCACCCTGCCCATGGGACAACCAGCCTGCATCCTTTCATATGTCGTTGCTATTCTGATATTTGAGTTCAACCAATCGATGCCGTCAAAACATTCTCGCACTCACCAATGGAATTGTTTTCGCGCGTCCAGACCGGCATTTGTGATCTAGATTGCCACGCGCTGCGCCAGCGCTGAGTTCATTCGCTCGAACGATTACGGTGGCTGGGTGCTGGCCACGGATATACGTCAAATTTCACAGCAGCAATATGCAAACTACTGGAGATATCGGTCGAGACAAGGTACCTAGGTAATCATATGGAAGGTTTCCATGTAACCACAGTATCTTGAGAGCGTGATCACCTTATACAAGAAAACAACTAAACAGAGTTATAGACTACAGTAGGTTAAAGTAAGAGAATTAGTAGATTTAGTAGCTATGTAGACTCTATGGCGTGTTTAGTTTTTTTCTGGTATGAGGTGTGATTGTGTTCGAGCCCAAGACACATTCTTGGCTCGCTTCCGTCCCCCAACATAAAATGATAGTTTCATCCTACAACAAGAGAACAGCCGTTCAGACACTTTGGATCACGCTGGTTACTCTTGATGCCTGTGCATTGATCTTGATCTATCTGCCGATCCGACAGTCCCAAGTATACCAGAACTTATCGCGGCGTATCAGGTTCTCTCAGATCTGGGAGATGGATATCAAGAATCGATTCATGTCCGTGGGTACTGTTCATGTAGTTTCAATGTCTTTTAACCGGTGCCCCAACGTCAGTTGCTGTGGGCACGGACTACCATCTTGTCGTACAAGCGGCCGGTCAACATAGCTGTGATCCATACTAAATTGATTTTAGCATTATCAATCCACTCGACTTCGCCATCTCAAGGAGCTGCTGCGAAGCCGGCAAATGTCCAGAGCCATGGCGAGTGGCCGAAGATCGCCTAAACATTGCTGGAGACGCAATGTATGTGCTATTTCTCATGTTCAGTGGACAGCTGTGGTACGGCATCCGAAAGAAGACGTGACTATTCATGGGTACTACGTGTGCTAGCGCAGTTGGCGAGACTAGGTGGTGCATCAGCCGGATACTGCTCAGCCTGATTCCTTTCAGCACGAGCATATCGGGTCGACAAAGAATTTCACCTTCTTTCATTAGTCTCCTTGCTGCGATTGTGCTCATCTATGTTCGCTGCCTATATCCTGTTGCTGAGCTTTGGGATGGTTTCAGCGAATATTTGGCTAATAATCAGGCCACATTGATGTCCTTCGAGGCACCCATGATAGACCTGCAGTTGTTGCATTGGCAGTGTTTCATCCCGTTCATGTATTCTCAGACCTCTGTGTGCCTGCTGGCAAAGGCGTCAGGGCGATGGGGAAGCTTTTTGAGGACCGCGCTAGCTTGATCCAGTATGCTGGAGAAGGGTGGAAAAGTACGGCGTGCCAGCGTCCTGAGTAGCCTGGAGAAGGTATCGCTTGAAGAGGAACAGATGATACCTTGCAAACACGGCCTGGTATCGAGCAGCCGAGGGTGGACTGACGCTCACGTCCTGTGATAGCCCTTGTGGCGCGTTGGAAGAGCTGTACGTCTCATTAGTATCCGTCAAACTCTATGCTTTACTCGATAAGAGCACTGTTGATCAAAATCCCTTTTACTTGTACCGTTCCAGTTTAGCGTTTCATAACGGAACCGAACCCTGCGCAGATATAGACATTGGATGTATAAGTGCTAGCTGCGGCTCACAATGCTTTGTGTGCCGCAGCTGCAAAAGTCTAGGTCTAAGTTGTGGCTACGCTGTCATGGTTCTGTGAGAATTGCATCCGTTGTATGATTTGGTGAACGAAGTCTGATGTTGGGCGTTGTCTCGAATGTTGGCCTACCTAGGTAGGCTTGTAGGAATGTAAGGTGGGTTACAATACATTGCTGGCGGTCAATTTGGCGGACGTTGAGATAGCATGATGCAGACAGCGACGGGCCGGGATTCGGTGATTGAACCGGCTACGCAAGAACAAAAGGTCGATGCTCGTGTTGCTCAGAGCTGCGAGAAGCGGATGCCTCCGACAGGACATTCTTCGGTATCCGAGGCTTTGGGCGCATGTGCTCGACGTCGGGGAGCGATCGACTCGCTCGGGCCTTGGGAAGGATGAAGACGGTATGTACATCAGTGTGCACCGACGTTGCAGAAGCGGCGCGCCGATAACATGGTCTTTGGGTAGATTTCCGACTGAAGGGAACCTGAAGCTGGGGATGGGGCTGAGCGATCCTCATCATCGCTAAAAGGCGCGCCTTTCCTCTCTCAGCCAAGTCCCCGGCGTTCACCCTTTCTTCGAGCTCGCCCTTCCTGTACTTCGCCAACAACAATGACCGAGCCTCGCCAAACGTGACCGTTCCCGGCGAGAGATGACCCAAGCTCACAAACGTTCTTTTCGCTATCGCGAACAATTCCTTGTCAACGCGCACCATGCCACGTACCCAATTGGTCCACAAGCGCGGTGCCGCACTCTTGCATTGGATAGCCCCATCCTTCCAGCCTTACGGGGACTTCCCTCCGCTGGTGGCGCGCCACCTCCTGTCAGCGTTTTGGTAAACTTGACGTCTACATAGTGTTTCATGACCACATCCGTTCCGTCTTGCCCAAATCCGCGCTAGCGAACGTTGTGGTGACCTAAATCGGGGACTTACACGGCCTCATTCGCAGCCCAGCCTGCATGGAGTCAGCCTCTTGATTTGCATTCTGGTCATGAGCAAGGCGGAGCCCCATCCAAGTGCATCGCATGCTTGCAGAGTTTCAGACGCGATGCTGGACAAGGCACCGTGCCTCTGGCGCTTCTGTCTCTTGTCTATGCTTCTTGGTCCCGTTGTTCATGGACTTCAGCGCAGGTCCATTGTCCATCACATATTTTCTCTTGGACAAAAAGCGATATAACAACTGCCGGTCGACTCCTAGCCTGTGACACCTGTCCGGTACGATCCGGCTTCCGTTTCATTTGTGGTGCGTCACAGAGTACTGCAGTTACCCCCCACCGCACATCAACACGATCGATTACGTATAGCGTTGTCATGGATGCCGACAGACGGCTCGCCAAAGCTCTCGAGGCCGCCAACGACGCTCTTCAGCATCTTTCGATAACAGCAGACTTCGGAACCTTAGACTGTACGCATATCGATCGGCTGCTTGGGCGAGTAGTCGATCTACCGACAGAGGGGAACCAGAGGAACAGCAGGAGGAATTTGCTTGTTATCCGGCAATGGATGGTCAGCGAAGGCCCAGGCGTCGTGCTCCTCGAAGTTCTAGGCCAGCTATATTGGCGGTTGGGCGAGCTGAACAGCAGCCAATTCGAAAAGTTCAAAGCAACGCTGCAGCATCGGCAGCCTTACGTCACTCTGGTACAAGATGCGAACGCAGTAGCTCTGGTGATCCAGCGTATCCGGTACATTCAGAGATCAAAGGCGGATGCTTGTCAAGATTTTCTGTTTGAGTTGTCAGACCTCATCGGCGCTAAAGGTAGGCGTTTCAACACATATCCCAAAGATGGTTTGCTGATATGCACAGCTGATTCGCCAATGCTCAACGTGGAAGCTCTGCAAATAAGCTCGCGTAGCCCCACGCGATCTGTTCGCTCGCGGGACAGCATTTGCTCGCAGGAGACGGGGCCCGCAAGTCTCATTAAGTATGTCCCACCTAGCATAGTGCCCGCCGCTGGAGATATGGAAAACTTCCTCATCGACTTTTATGTCAAGGGCATTTGCCCAGGTCGCACCGTTGCATCGCAGGCAAACACATACACGTCGTTGTTACAAGTGGCAGATACTTGCTTGAGCACGCGATACGCACTCCTCAGTCTTTCAGCGTCGTATCTCTCAGAACAGCTTCCGAAAGAACAGGACACCTACCATCAAGCCGAACTGTACTACGCAACGCAAGCACTTCAAGCTCTAGCATTACAGACAAGCAATGGGCACCACTACGACGGTGCCTTGGCTACTAGTATGTTGCTGATGCATCACGGCTTGATAAATCAGGACGACTCCCCTCTATGCTGGTCTTGCCACGCCAATGTGCTTGAAGCGATCCCCCCGGAGTGTATTACTCATCACTCTGATCCCGTCATGTTCATGCACGCTCAGCTCATTCTAGCACGTACCGCGCAAACTTCTCTTCAATTGAACAACACCCGACAACACGCGTTCGAAACTACAAACTGGTTGGACGGCATGTCGCCAAGTGATGCTTCCAAAGTCTCAGCTACTCTTGGAGTCTCACCGCAGTTGCTTTTCTTCATATCGTCAATAACCTCACTTCCGGCGGGTCCGAATAGACTGAACAGGCTTGGGTATGCCCAGCAACAAGAGAAGCAACTTCAGAACCTGAACCAATGGAGTCCTGAGCCAGACGGGCCAGAAAAAGAAATTCTGCTCGCTACAGCAGAGGCGTTCCGCCTCGCCGCGCTCATCTATCTGCGCTGTCGCGTTTACGGGTAAGCATCTACAACGTCAACATCACTTTTCTTTCACTGACCCTTGCCTAGATTCACAAGATTTCATTCCTCCATCCTCGAACTCTCGGACGCACTTCACACCCTACTCCTTTCGCTACCAGTGAAGGGCCCGCTATACACCGCCATCCCATCTGCGTTATGCAACAAAGG
>Ga0181467_101065_pt1 | contig 12580 bp, 14 predicted proteins | sample InSIn5gowninarea_2_FD_119079 | JGI IMG/M metagenome (GOLD analysis project Ga0181467, IMG submission 119079) | Clean room microbial communities from NASA Spacecraft Assembly Facility at Jet Propulsion Laboratory, Pasadena, California, USA -... ... | reverse complement strand
TTTGTCCCTATCTGCTGTAGTATATGACGAACGACAACATCCTAGTAGTGAAAAATGGAAATTTGCGTTCACCGTGTCTTACTTGTCTTACAGGTAGTTACGCGGATTGACCACTTTCGCGTTCAAATAAACGCCAAAATGCAAGTGCGGGCCAGTCGAGCGTCCTGTCGAGCCGACTTGTCCGATTCCATCGCCTTGGGTGACTTCTGTACCCTTGGAAACGCCGATCGAACTCAAGTGCCCATACAACGACCAGAGACCGCCACCGTGGTCGATGATCACACAGTTACCAAAACCGCTGACCCAACCTGCCGTGATGACAGTACCCGATTGCGCAGCGATGACCCCTGTGCCAGTTGGTGCGGCGATATCCATCCCATTGTGACCGGCGCGTTGACCTGTGAACGGATCGATACGCTCACCGAATTCCGACGTGATGTTCCAGGAGTCTGGTGTCGGCCACGAAAACGGACCGGAGAACTCTTGACGCTCTGTGTTGTTCTTGAACCGCTCTTCTTGCATCTGCTTTTCGATTTGGTACAGGCTATCGATCGCCGATTGCTGAATCGATTGTTGCTCATGCTCGATTCGCTCTTGCTCGGCCTTGTTCGCGCTGAGTTGTTGGTTGATCACTTCTTTTTGCGCCTTCATGCCGTCCAGCTCAGCTTTTTGCGCTTGTTGCTGTTCTTTCGTTTTCACAAGCGAAGCCTTTTGCTGTTCGAGTTGAACTTTTGTCTTCACGACAAAGTCGCGGTCTGCTTTATTTTTTTCCAAAATGCGGTTGTCTTGCTGGAAGATCAACTGCAGGCTTTCGAAACGATCCAAAAAGTCGGTGAAGGATGTCGAGGCGAGCAACACTTCCAAGTATTGCACTTCGCCCTGCTCATACATCATCACCAAACGTTTGCGCAAAATTTCATCGCGTTCTGCCACGCGTGCTTCTGCATCGGCCAGGTCTCGCTTGGTCTGCTCGATCTGCGCACTTTTTTCTGTCACGTCAGCCGCCAATTTGGAGATCGTCTGCTCCTTGACGTTGATCTCCTCCGCCAGCTTGTTGATCTCGGCTGCGTTGACGTTGATTTGCTTTTGGAATTCCAGCTTTTTGCGAGCGGCTTCCTGTTCGATCTGTCTTGCGTTGTTGAGTTCTTGTTGCTTTTGCTGCTGCTCTTGTTGAAGTTGATCGAGGTCAGCAAAAACCGCTTGCGGGAGCAACAACGTCATGACCATTGCAGTCGTCAGTCCGCGCCCCATCAGTTTGGAGATCTTCGCCTTGCTAGTTTGCATGGTGTTTTTTCCTCCTAGACAACGAGAATCAGATACGTAAGAATCGACCGATCGACATCATCGAACCGATCATCCCGATCAGTGCGCCGATGCCAAGCAAAATCATCGCCACCGAGTAAATCAACGGGTCAAGTGGGGCAAAGTAAAAGTACATGACCCCGCCGACATTGCGAACGAGGTAGTCATAGCCGATACCGATGATGATGATCGGGGTCAGAGCGCCCAGCACACCGATCAAGAGACCTTCGATCAGGAACGGCCAGCGGATAAATCCATTGGTCGCACCGACCAGCTTCATGATCTCAATCTCGCGGCGACGGGCGAAGATCGTGACTTTAATCGTGTTGTGAATCAAGAACAACGCAGTGAAGCTCAAACCGACGACAAATGCCGCCCCCGCGTTGCGAACGATCTTGGTGACGGAGAACAGTTTCTCAACCGTTTCTTCCATAAAGTTGACTTCATTGACCAGCGGCAAGTTCTCAATCTTGTCAGCGATCGCCGCAGTTTCTTGTGGGTCTTCTGCTTTGACGATGAATTTATCGGGCAGCGGGTTGTCCTTCTCATAGCCTACGAGCAGGTCCGCATTGTCTTTGAATCGCTGTTTCATCTGTTCAAGACCTTGCTCTTTCGGGATGAAGGTGACTTCCTTGACGCCTGGCAGTGCTTTGATCTGCCGCTCCAGTTCGAGTACGTCAGCCCGGTTCGAGCCGTCTTTGACTGTGATGTTCATTTCGACTTGTTGCTCAATTTGCAGGGAGAACTGTTGGACGTTGTACGCCAAGATCAGAAACGCGCCCAAGAGCAACAACGTAACGGAAACGGCACTGATCGAGGCAAATGTCATCCAGCCGTGGCGACCCAGGTTCTTGAAGCCTTCGCGCCAGTGACGCATGAGGGTACTAATCTTCATAGCCGTAGACCCCCCGTCTCTGGTCGCGCACAATCTGCCCATTTTCGATGGCGATGACGCGCTTCTTCATCGTGTTGACGATTTCTTTGTTGTGCGTTGCCATCACGATTGTCGTGCCGCGACGGTTGATCTCTTCAAACAGGTTCATGATGTCCCAGGATGTTTCCGGGTCCAAGTTCCCTGTCGGCTCGTCGGCGATGATCACCACCGGGTTGTTGATCAGGGCGCGGGCGATCGACACGCGTTGTTGCTGACCGCCGGAGAGTTGGCCTGGCAACACCTTCGCCTTGTCGGTCAACCCGACCAGTTCGAGCACTTCAGCGGTGCGTTGACGAATCTTCTTCGCTGGTGCTTCAATGACTTCCAGAGCAAATGCGATGTTCTCTGCGACTGTCATTTCCTGCAACAGTTTGAAGTCTTGGAATACAACGCCAATCTGGCGGCGCAGGATCGGAATCTTGCGCTCCTTCAGGCGTTCAATATTGAATCCATTGACAAAAATCGAGCCTTTGGATGGACGTTCTTCTCTATACATCAACTTGATAAACGTCGATTTGCCGGCGCCACTCGGGCCGACGACGTAGACAAACTCGCCTTTGTCGATACGTATATTGACGCCTTGCAGGGCGACTGATCCGTTCGGATACGTTTTCCATACATCATGCATCTCGATCATCGTTCTTTCACCACTTTCTACTGTCTGACTTGCCAGCTATTGCCGCAACGACGATGAGCCCTCTATAAAAAGTACGGCTAATTCAAATGTGCTAGAAAAAAATAGCACCATCTCTAATTCGACGTAGGTGTGTCAGTTCCTGTAATAATTTGCTGGTTGACCCGCTTTTTCTAGAGCCATTTTGTCAAAAATGTGAAAAAGCCCCCGTCGAATTTTCCGAGGGGGTGTACGAGAATTATAGCATTTTTTCTAGTAGGGTTCATTGGGAGGTAGATGGAAGATGGACAAGCAACAGGATGCGGAAATGTTGAGTCGGCGGGTTGAGGAGTTGGAGAGAAAAGTCGAGGAGTTGTCGAATAGAGTCACGCGCAAAAGAAGCGGCTTCTTTTCCGATTTTTTTACGGGCTTTTTTGTAGTTCTGGTCGGCCTATTTTTTGTCGGTATTCTTGTGAGTGTGATTTCGAATTACATGTAGAACTATAAAAATATGCTGTTTTCCAAATTCGGTACAGAATTGATTCAGGGATTGAAAATCGCGTTCTGTGTTTGTCTTGACGAAAGGGCCAGAACCAAAAACAAGTTCAGTTGAATGATTGTGGAGAACGTCGCCATCGAACAACAAAAAGGCATGGAGCCTCTGCACTCCATGCCTTAGCAGTTTGAAATCAGATTTCTTCTATCTCCCGAAAACCTTCTTGTATGTCAGGATATTTCTCCCACGGGATTTCTTGCAGTAAATTATTTATCGGAGTAAACACCTTGTCAGGATACATAACAGCCAAAGTCGCAGCCAACTCCGCTTTTACTCTCATCCGCTCTGCCAACAAATACTTTTGAGAATTGAGTGATGAAATGAACTCAATTGAGGCCTCCACGACCTTTCGATCCTCTTCATCCTTCCTAGAAAGAGCATCAAGTAAAAATGTTTCAAGGGCTCCTTTTTTATCAAAAGGAATGACAAGGGCTAAAATATCTAGGTTCATCTCATTTCCAAAGCCATCATGATAGGGGCTGGTTACCCAACGACGGTTCTGTATTTGGACATTTACGCCAAGGCGAGCAAAATGTCGGCACAGCTCTTCTAGTTTTTGCTGATCCGCATCGAGTTGGTCTCTATCTGTAATGACAACAATTTTTTGGAAGGTGCTGTCTCCTCGCGCCGAAATATTGTACTCAAGTATTTTGCCAATTGCGTACTCAAAATTATCCTTACTACCAACACCCCAGATTGCTAAGTACCGCCCATCACATGTATACCAATCAGCGAACTCATTTTCCTCATTTCTGATCGGTAGGGATGTCAGTCCTGCTTTCTTAGGATTTTTCAAATGAAGCCAGTTCTTAGTTCTGCCCAGATAATAGCTTATTAAAATCGCATCGGTCTTCCCCTCGCAAAGAATGACGCTCTTCATTATCTCAACTCCATCTGGAAATCATCTCTCATGTCATATGCTTCTTTTCCAGTTAGTACGCGGACTTGTACTTTGTTCAACTTCGGGTTATGCCACAGCGTGATCACTCGAATATGGTCCTCGGTCACTTCTTCTTCATTGCCGTATACGGTCTCTAATAAATTGTCAACAAATTCTTGGCTATGGCTAGTCAAAAAAAGTTGATTGTTATACTTCTCTGCATAGCGGACCAAGTTTGATGCTAACTGTTTTTGCGCCTGTGGATGAAAAGTCGCATCAACTTCTTCAATGCAATGGATGGAATCCTGATATACAATCATCCCTCCTAAAATGTTGTACCACCGTTGCATCCCTTCTCCAAAACTATAAATCGGTAACATGCCATCGTTTTGGGTCATAAAACTAATCGGCCCCATCTCTCCATCCGGATAAGGAATGCAATCGATACCCGCAATATCAACAAACGACCTCGATAACTCCGCAACGAATTCCGCCATGTTTTTGCCCTTTTTTTCCCGCTTCAAAAATGAGTAAATTTTGAAGTTCTCTTCTCTGTTTCTATGAGTAACAACATCGACAAATCTAGCCCGAATCATGGGTTGTTCGTATACCATATCTGGATTGATTTCCTTCAGATACCTAGGTCTTAAAGGGTATGGCATTTTTATCCTCTTAGTATAATCGTGATCATGACTCTTATATCTAATAGCCCACTCACCTAAGTATTTAGGATAATTTCTTTCCCATATTTCATTTGATTGATTGGAGCCAAAACTCCCCATTAAAGTTGGTTCTAAATCCGCAAATATTTGCTCGGGATGTAATTCGTGTACAATTTTTTTATTACTATCATCATCCATAGTAGCAGAAAGTGAAAAGCGTAGAGGCAAAAAGTCACGATCATTAAAAACGTTGACTAACTTTTCCATAAAACTATAAACATTGTACGTCCCAGCATGACGCTGAACAGATGTGGAAACTAACTGTTGAATATTATCACCGCATGTAAAAGCGTAAATAGCTTCTAAGATCGTTGTTTTCCCCGCATTGTTGTTACCTAAAAACAGGTTGATTTTCCCTAACCCATCAAACGTTATGGATTCGAACTTTCTAAATCCTTCAATCGTGAAAGACTTTATCATAACGGCACTCACCCTTTCTCCTGCATATCCGAATTCCCTAGCTCTAGTCACAAGTCTACTCATACTCCAGAGTTTTAGTCAATTATAATCACCTTTTCTAAAATATAAAAACCTCCTTGCATCAAAGCAAGAAGGTTTTCTGTTCGTCACTCTATCTCTCTTCCACCGCAATCATATTCGCATCATTATTCTCATTGCGACCAAAACGCGCTTGGAAGAACAAATACACTTTTTTCACCCCGAGCACTGTCACCAGCGTGGTCAGCAGCAGCAACACAATCGTACCGCCTGGCGGGATGTCGAGTTGATACGACGCAGTAAGGCCGCCCATCACACAGAACACGCCGACCAGAACTGCAACGCCGACCGCCATCGCGAAGCCTTTTGTTACGCGCAACGCAATTGCGGCTGGCAGGACCATCAGGGACGAAACCAGCAACACGCCGACAATCGGCATCGCCACCGCTACCACCAGACCGCAGAGGATGGAAAAGCCGATCGACAACGTCTTCACGGGAATCCCGCTGACCTGCGCCGTTTCCTCATCGAACGTCGTGACATACATCGGCTTCCACAGCAGCCAGAAGAACAGCACGCAGACGATCAGCACACCCGCCATCACCAGCAGGTCTTGCTCACTGACGGCGATGATCGAGCCGAACAGGTAGGAGGTGAAGCCACGGTTCGAGCCGCCTTTGTTCAGGCTCATCAGAACCAAGGCGGTCGCCAAACCGCCGGACATCAGAATCGCGATCGACAACTCACTGTACGCCTTGAACGAACGGCGCAATGTATCAACCATCACCGCACCGATCAACGAAGCGAGCAAAGCGGTGAACATCGGATACACGCCGATCAACGCACCGACTGCAACACCAGCCAGCGAGACGTGGGACAGGGTTTCTGCCATCAGGGACTGACGGCGCAACACGATATAAACCCCGATCACCGGGGCGATCAGAGCGATCATGAGACCAGCGAGAAACGCATTTTGCAAAAAGCCGTAGCTCAACATTTCCAGCATGGTCACATCACCTCAAGTTCATCAATTGTAGTAGTAGACGGATTCTCGTCATCATAGCAGCAATACAGAGGCAGCGTTTCGGCGCGTCCCCGCAAATCCATCCGATCCTGGAACTCGGCAGGTGTGCCGTCGAAGCGCACCCGCTTGTCGATGACGAGCAGACGGGTCAGACGCGACAACGTTTCTTCCAGGTCATGTGTGACCATGACCACGGTGCGCCCATGTGTTTTGACTTGGTGTTCGAGCAAATCGTAGAAGATCTTGCGCGCAGTGGCATCCATCCCTGTCGTCGGCTCGTCGAGCACGAGCAGGTCCGGTTCGATCACCAAGGCGCGGGCTAGGCAGACACGTTGCTTTTGTCCGCCTGACAGTTCGCCGATTTTGCGTTTGCGGTGTTCCCACATGCCCACTTGCTGGAGCACATGCTCGACCTTTTCATCGTCTTTCTTGTTCTTGCGCAGACCAAACCATGCACGGCGGGTATACAGCCCGGAACGAACCAACTCCATGACCGTGCTTGGGAATCCTGCGTTAAAGGAAGCGATCTGTTGCGGCACATAACCGACGACCAGCGGTTTGCCGTGCGGGCCTTGTTCGCTTAAGCTGACGGTGCCTTTTTGCGGTTTGAGCAAACCGAGCAACAACTTCAATGTGGTGGTCTTCGCCGAACCGTTCGGTCCGGTGATCCCGACAAACTCTGCCGATCCGAGGTTGATGTTCAAGCCTTCGAGCACAGGCTGGTATTCATAACCAAACACCACATCACGAACTTCTGCGAGTTTCAAATCCGCCCCTTCTTTCTTCTGTACAATGTGTGAGTTCTTTACTTATTCAGCGCATCTTTCAACGTGTATACGTTCTCTTTCATCACACCGATGTAGTCGAGACCTTTTTTCTTTTCTTCATCGGTCAAGCCTTCCAGCGGGTTGAGGACAGCCGTTTCCGCACCGATTTCTTTGGCAACCGCCTCGGCAACTTTTGGCGAAGCAAGCGTTTCGAAGAAGATCGTTTTCACTTGATTTTTCTTGGCAAATTCGACGATCTCTTTCATCTCAGCAGCCGATGGCTCCTGCTCAGGCGAGATGCCGGCGATTGGCACTTGGGTCAGGCCGTAACGCTTTGCCAAGTAGGCAAATGCGGTGTGCGCGGTGACGAATTCCTTGCTCTTGGTGCCTGACAGTTCGTTTTTGAATGTGGTGTCCAGGTCTTTCAGAACGGCGATGTACGCGTCTGCGTTCTTCTTATAGTCGGCTGCGTGCGCTGCGTCCACTTCGGACAATGCGTTCGCGATCGTTTGCACTTCTTGTTGGACGAGCACAGGGTCGATCCACACGTGTGGGTCGAGGGCGTGTTCGCCTGCCTTGGCCTGCTCATCTTTATGTTCATCGTGATGCTCACCGGCAGTGTCTTCCATCAGTTCGATGCCTGCGACTGCTTCAACGATTTTCAGGTCGGAATTGTTGACCGATTTCAGTACATCGTCTACCCAGCCTTCGAATCCACCGCCGTTGTAGATAAACACATCGGCTTCGGCGATTTTCGCCACATCTTTCGGCGTTGGTTCCCAATCGTGCGGCTCGGTGCCCGCAGGTACCAGGACGGTCACGTCAGCCAAATCCCCTGCTACTTTCGAAGAGAACTCTTGCATCGGGTAGAACGTTGTGACGATTTGCAGCTTTTTGCCTTCTGTATCATCAGCGGCTTGCTCTGTTGCATTGCCGCAACCTGTTGTGACAAGGCTTGTAACCAACAAACTTCCCACTGCTAGTTTCCACCATTTTGCCATCTTTCAAACTCCTCCAAAAAACGTAATCGTTACGAAATAATCTTACCACATCTTACTGCAAAGCGAGAACTTTGTAAATCGTAACATTTACGAATTCATCAAAAGTACAAAATGCACCCTGTCCACAAAGACAGGGTGCATGAGATCCAACTATTCGTTTAAGCCTTCTTCCAAAGCCTTGAGGTTTTTCTCCATGATTGCGATGTAGCTTTGGTATTTGTCCCCTTCGAGCTTGCCTTCATACGTATCGAGGACACGCGATTTGTAGCCGATCGAAGCGAGGAATCCGCCTACGCGTGGCGATGCTTCGAATTCGAAGTAGATGCTCTTCGCGTCGTGTTGCTTGAATTCAGCCGTAATCGCTTCGAGCTTTGGCTTGTCATCCCATGGATAGTCGTTGGTCGCGATGGAATGAGTCACATAGTATTTCAGGCCGTAGCGCTTCGCTAAGTATTGATAGCCTGGGTATGGCGAGACGATTTCCTTACGCTTAACTTTCGAGAGCACGTCCGCGTATTTCTTGTCGAGCTCGTCCAGTTTCTTCTTATAGTCTTCGGCGTTCTTCTTGAAATCTTCCGCGTACGCCGGTGCTTTTTTTGGAGAGGCCTTCTACAATCTTGTCCACTTCAGACTTCACGTTGACTGGGTCCATGTAGAAGAATGGGTCGATGTGTTCCTTTTTCTTTTCATCTTCCGACGCGTCTGGGTTGTAGTAACGTTGCAGTTTCAATTGCTCCAGACCTTCAGATGGGTCGACGATCACCAGGTCTTTGTTCTTCAGCTTCAGCGTTGCATACGTCTGGTCAGACCAGCGCTTCTCCAGCTCGCCACCGTTGATGACGAACACGTCAGCCGTTTCCAACTTGCCCGTCTCCACCAAGGTTGGTGCCCATTGCCAGAAGTTTGTGCCCACCGGAATGAACGATTCCACCTCGACGTGGTCTTTACCGATCTCGCGCACAAAGTCGCCCTGTGCTTGCAACACCGTGTAGACCTTGACCTTCTCACCTTCGGGTACTGTCTTTTTCACTGCCGTATCGTTTGAGTCCGAGCATCCTGCCGCTGTAAACGCGAGAGTCAGACTCAGCCCGATCGCAGCCGCTTTTTTAATCCAACTTTTCATGCTGATAACCTCCCTCTCTTATCTCACTTGTTTCACGAGTAAGTGTACGAAAATTCTATCTCTTGTAGTGTATATAAAAATGATAGAGTCGTCCATAAGAAAATTTTATATAGTTTCGAACTAATTGTGAATTACAAAAAATAGAAAATTTACAGTCAAAATTTAGTTCCAGCCAAAACAGGACAGGGTCACACCTGTGCCTTCGACGCAGAGTGCTGCTTTGTATCGCTCGGCTGCGTCCAGCGCATGAAGTTCCCAGTTGCTCGCATCCGCACTCTCCACCCACAGCAAGCGCGCAGGCTCATTTGGTGCCAAAGTAACGGCGAACTTGTCCAATCCGTAAGACACGCCTTTGCCTGTCACTTTGATAAATGCTTCCTTGCGCGACCAGCAGTTGAAGAACGCTTCATGACGCTGCTCGCTTGGCAGCGAAAGCAAACTCTCCACTTCCCGCGGCGAGAAGAAATGCTCGGCGATGCTTTCCGCTTCCTCCAAGTCTTTCATATACTCGATATCCACACCGACTTCGCGGCCCACTGTCACCGCATAAAGCGCTAGTTCACCAGAGTGCGAGACATTGAAGCGAATCGCGTGACCCGCAAATGCTCCAGCCAGCATCGGTTTGCCCTGCGGACCGTAAGCAAATTCCAGCGTGGCTCCTGGCACGTTCAAATACTTGCCCAGCAGTTCGCGCAACACGCCACGCCCGACGATGTAGTGCTTTTGCAGTTCGGGAAACCGAAAGCGTTTCGCCTTGGCTTGTTCTTCGGGTGATAAGATCTGAAACAACCGCGCTACATAGTCTTCGCTCTGTACGAGCGATGTCTGCCAGACATGAACGTCTGTGTCCTGAAGCGTTAACTCGGCAGGTGCCTCCTGCCAGACTATCCCGTGACCCATACTCCATCTCCCTTTGCTCCCAGAATCAAAAACCCCACATCGGCCTATGCCCATGTGGGGTGCCACCTACTCGTAACGCAACGATTCGATCGGTTGCATCCGCGCTGCCTTGTTCGCCGGATAGAGCCCGAAGAAGATGCCGACCACCGTCGAGAAGCCAAACGCCAGCAGGATCGTCCACCAAGATATCAAAAATGGCCAGTCGGTTGCCATCGAGAAAATTCCCGCGCCGAGCAAGCCGGTCACCGTTCCGATCAACCCGCCAATCGAGCAGAGGATGACCGCTTCCACCAGAAACTGTTGCATGATCATCGCAGGCGTCGCACCGATCGCTTTGCGAATCCCGATCTCACGCGTGCGCTCGGTCACCGATACCAGCATGATGTTCATCACGCCGATCCCACCGACAAACAGCGAGATGCCAGCAATCGAGCCGATGATCGTCTGCAACACGTTGAAGACCGTGGAAACCTGCGCTTGCGCATCCATGCCCGTTTGCGCCGTATAACTATTTTGCGGCATGGTGTGCCGTTTTGCCAAGAGTTTTTTGACACGCTCGATCGTCTCGTTCATCGCGGGCTGCTCACTGGTCGTTGCCGCGATCTCCACATGGTTGACTTTATTGAAAGTTCCTTCGTCGCTGATTGGCATCGAGCCGATCGGCATGATCGCGCTATACTGTTTCTCCATCATGCCCGCAAGCAACGACTCTTGGGACTTGACCACGCCAACGATTCGGTACTGCTTGCCGTTAAAATCGACTTTGCGACCAACCGCCGCCTTGGCGGACCCATGCTTTTCCTCTGCGTACATCGATTCGACGACGATGACTTTCTGACGCGCCCGTTCTTCTTGTTCGCTGAAGAAACGGCCTGCCTCCAACTTGAGGTTCTCCAATTTCCCAAAACCCGCAGACGTGCCGGTCACCGAGAACTTGATCTCCTCTTTCCCATGCCGTGAGTCCAGCGGCACGAAGACAACGCCCACCGCATCCCGCACACCCTCTGTGCGCCTGATCTGCGCCACATCTTCCAAGGTGATCGCCGCTTTATCCTCCTGCCCCTGCACACGCGCATAGTCTGGGAACACGACAAAAAACTCCTCGCCGTATTTTTGGAATTCCGCGACGACCGACGATTTGCCTGCTTGCCCGATCGAGATGACCGCAATCACCGCCGCCACCCCAACGACGATCCCGATGATCGTCAAGAAGGAGCGCATCTTGTTCACTTTGACGTTGTCGAGCGCGATGCGCACACTTTCCCAGATGTTCATTGCGACGCCTCCTCTCGTGCTGTGTCTTCGAGGAGCACACCGTCGCCAAAACGGATGATCCGCTTGGTATGTGCCGCAATGTCTGGTTCGTGTGTGACGATGATCACCGTGGCTCCTTCATCGTTCAGACTCTTGAACAATGCCATGATCTCAAGCGATGACTTCGAGTCGAGGTTCCCCGTCGGCTCGTCGGCCAGCAGGATCGAGGGGTTCATCGCCAAAGCACGGGCGACTGCCACACGCTGCCGTTGCCCGCCGGACAGTTCGTTCGGGCGGTGGTGTACACGATCAGCCAGCCCGACCTTTCCAAGCAAGTCCAAGGCGCGCTGACGGCGCTCTTCTCTGGAAACACCACCGTACATCAAGGGCAGTTCCACGTTGCTGAGCACGGTCTGGCGTGGCAACAGGTTAAAGCTTTGAAAGACGAAGCCGATCTTGCGGTTGCGCACACCGGCCAGTTCCTCTTCGGTCAGTGACTGCACCTGCTCGCCATCCAGCGTATAGGTGCCATCTGTCGGCACGTCCAGACAGCCGAGGATGTTCATCAGCGTCGATTTGCCCGATCCAGACGGCCCCATGATCGCCACGAATTCGCCGCGCTCAATCAATAGGTCGATGCCTTGGATCGCCGGCACTTCGAGGTCGCCGTTTTTATAGACTTTGGAGATGCCGGAGAGTTCGATCATTCCGCCTTCACCTGCACCTTTTTCCCTGGCTTCAAATCGTCGTCGGCATGTTCAATGATCTCTTCGTTGACGTTCAGTCCTTCGAGAATCTCAACATGCTCTTCGTCTTCTTTGCCCGTTTTCACATCGACGCGCACCGCTTGGTTGTTCTCGATTTTCAAGACATAAGCGGCCTCGCCCTCATGCTTAACCGCTGTCAGCGGTGCCAAGATGCGAGGTAGCTGCGGCAACGGAATCTCCACCGATGCGTTGTAGCCAGGACGCAGTTCTGGCGTCTTCTTGTTCAGCGTTACGACCATCTCGACAACTGGGTCTTTGGACGTTGGACCAGTCGGTGCTGCCAGCGGGGACAGAAAACT
>Ga0181467_101059_pt1 | contig 12628 bp, 5 predicted proteins | sample InSIn5gowninarea_2_FD_119079 | JGI IMG/M metagenome (GOLD analysis project Ga0181467, IMG submission 119079) | Clean room microbial communities from NASA Spacecraft Assembly Facility at Jet Propulsion Laboratory, Pasadena, California, USA -... ... | reverse complement strand
TCCTCCTCGACGACCATCTTGTAACACGTTGACAGTGCTGATATCCGAGCTGACAAACTGTTCGCTTCGAGCTTTCTTGGATCCGGAGACAGAGCTTTGACCAGCGTCACTATCACTGTGTCCATCCTCCCGATAGCTGCCGTGGGCACTCGAGCATCTACTATCAGCATGAGAGCCTCTTTGCTGCTGAGAAGCACTTCGCCGCCCTCTGTCCCTCGAAGGTGATACGCTGCGTTTTGGGATCTGGCGAGAAGAAGACCTCCTACTTGGTGACATAGAATTGTCTCGCAGGTGTGGAGGCAGAATCTGGAAGGGTTCACCAAGGGTCGGTCGATGAGGTGAGTCATGACTGTTCACAGCAGGTTGAGAGCCGTGTGCGGATGCAGTAGATGGTTGGGATTGGCCTGCGACACTTCTCACATATACGGTTGTATTATGGGAGAAGTTGTCGTAAGAGGCAATTAGAGTGTTGCCAACAGCGTCCTCGAAGCTAACGCCGTTCCCATCGTAGATCCCATAGAAGCTCTTGACGGTTGTGATGATCGACTCGGTTGTGTCATGTGTGTTCACCAGAACTCGGAGTGGGATCCGAGCTCTTGTCTTGGATCTTTCGTCCAGGAGCAACTCAAAGCATACAGATTTCGCGGGATGTTTCTGAGTCGACTCCGGCCCATCATTGGCCAGCAAGCTCGAAACTTGCATTGTAACAATAGGTGAGTTTCTATTTCTCGAGTATTGCGGTAGGTCGTGGTGTGGGTTTACTCCTAGGGAGAATAACTGCGAACAATGACGAACGTGGAAGGTGTATTCAAAGAAGGGGTATTTTTGACTCGATTCGGGATTCAGAGTGCTGCTGATACGTTAGCGACCCGATACTAGAAGCCTTAGATGATTGCGATGGCATGAGATTGACTTGTGGTTAAGGTGCCCAGTTTCGTGCTCGTCCCAATGTAGGTTGGGGGAGATCACACAAAATGAGCTAGGTAGGCTTACGAGTACTGAAATGGCTTCGCATAGAATGCGAAGTGTCGTGTCCGAAGCAGTAGTTTCCGGACTATTTGAGAGAAGGGAAGGATTGTTCGTAGGGGATGGTCGTTCGTGCTCAAGGCATGGTCATCCGGTTAGTAGAACGGATAACAAGCAGTAACGAGAAAGAGGTAGTGGGCGTTTTTCCCTCGAGATGATGCTTGATCACATTCGAGCGGGCGAAGCGCCAATACCTTAACAAAGGAAAGAAGGCAGTCAAAGAATGATAAACGTTGGTGGAGGAGAGGTTGAAAGGAACGCAAGGTGCAAAGATGACCTTCCGGCACTGAGACGGAGGTCCACTCACAGCGACTGGCTGATGCGCATTACAATGCTAGCACACCTACATCCACACTACATCGCTCGATGAATCTACGGTCATTACATTATTGCGCCGCCAGCAGAGCATGATGGCAGGTATTTCTTGTCGGAGAGGTTTGCGCATTGTGACCGACGCTACGGTGGCTGTGTAGGAGATATATATGTTAAAAGTACTCGAGGAACCTCATGAAACGAGAGCGCTTGATGAATGCACAAGACTGTGACCTCTGATGCTCAACGATTGGGACGGGTAGCATCAAACATTGAGAATGAGTTTGAGTAGGGTGTACACAAGCAAAAATGTGTTCACTATGGACCACGAAGTGTACTGTGAGGACCTTTTGCAAGGTCGCAAGCCCCTCACAAAGCGGTGTTGGTCGCAAAGCATGGATGTGGAAAGCGTGGAGTTGGCTGCGCTAGGAGACTGGTGCACGATGGCGAGCATTTTCAACAGGTCGTGTTGTAAAAGGGCCAAATCTGCGTGGGGAGTTTTCGCATCAAATAGTCGCACGAATCAGCCGACAGAGGTGATGCTTGCAGAAAGAGAATCAAACGGAAAGACGCCCACCGAGCTGCACGGGTGCGGTGTCACCAGCCAGGCCTTCCCATGTGTGCAAATGATTCGTTAGCTCGTGTTATCAGCATCAGACCAAGCGCACGGTTATTCGTGACCTGAATCGAGCGAAAAAGGATCGCCGAAGCGAGCGGCAGAAAAAGCGTTCCATGTGCCTCACTTTTGCTAGAATTCAAATGCATAATAAGATGGCGTGTTACACTGCTGGTGGTCACTCTTGGCCACACAAAAGCTCGAGAAGTCTTGTACCCGCTCCCCGCATGTTATCAATATTGCTGAGAGACGAATGTCAAACGTTTCCGGTCTCTTGTGAAGCAGCACAGTACACGAACTTAGATGGGATGATTCGTTGATGATGGCTTCGTGGTGTAAGCGACGGCGGTCTCAAGTGCTTCGTGGCGTCTCGGATGAAACCGCTCCCCACATGAGTTCCCGTCTAGCCATTGCCTTTTGTTCCGTTATGTTCTCATACATTACCTCTTCTTTGAAACATGGTACAGAAGACCCATCATCCCACTCGACTTGCTTAGATGTTGAGTACATATGTACTACAGCCATGGTTGCTTCGTCGTGTATTAAGCACGACCACAATGCGCCCCACCGGAAAAAGCAAGATTTGATCCGGCGAACGGTGAGTATGAGCCAATCAAACCTTGGAACCACCCGCCAAAGCAGTTGGCTCGATCAACATCTTGTCCGATGAGCAACAACGAGATTGCCGAAGAGATACGCTACACTGACTGAGGAGGATGGCATCCAACAAGAACAGCACAAATCATACTGACTCGTTCTGGACGGTAGCGATGGTGTTTCGGATATTCGTGTACCGAAAGCATGGAATGGCAGAAAACCAAAAATATGATTGCTGCGTAACGAGCTTGGCCACGTCAGAAAACTCGTCTCCGGTGTTTGTCTGAGGATAAGTGTTGACCATGTTGGTGACCGCTGTCAGTTCCAAGGTTGTCAACTTCAGATTGTTGTGTACCATGATAGGCTAGCGACCAAGGACATCTTTGGTGGGCTCCAATGCGCTAACAGCCAAATAGCATCGAGTGTTACTTGGTGTACCTGGCAACAAAGCGAATTTCGGATGTATGGTATCGGAGAGTTCATCACTGTCATTGCTGTTCTTTAGAATGATTGCATTTCACAAATTGCTACGGTAAAGACGTCCTAACTCGAACGCACGTTGACGCTCAGGTAATACCACTCAAAGTCATGTGATATCGAGCACTTAACGCGGTTGTGCAAGGACGTTTCGGACGCGATTTGGTGAAAACCTGTTCGTTGCATACCATGCTCACAATCTCGCTGTTTAAATCGTTTCTAAACCGTAGAGAAGGAACTTGACACCACAAATATCCGTGGTCAAATTCTTACAACCGCATCTACATAGGGTGGATGGTAGCTGCCAAACATTGAAAATGAACAAGTCGTGGTAAACCGCGACTGGACGTGAAAAGTGACGTATATATAGATGCAATCATGATCGGCGATAAGCGGCCCTTTGAGCTCAGTATTTCATTGGTTCACGCGGTTACCATAGCATCACGGGCAGAGCCGTTTGCGCTTTCCCCTTTACACGGTAGTTGTTTACCATCACGTTTAGTGCACTGCTCTATGGTCCTAGCAACCTCTAATTTGCAGCATTGCTTCGCTCTCTTCCAACACGAGTCTTATTTCTTGTATCTTTTCGATACTCGTCAGCCCTTCCCGCCGCATTATCCTACATGTATTGAGACTGAAAGTCTCTCTACCGCTGACCACCTCTCCAGCCGTTACCATTCATCAAGCTGCGCGTCGAACATCCTGTTGTGCAATGACTGCTTAGCCTCGAAGCGCTGTCCGAATACACAATATACATCCGCAATCATGGATGCAAGAGTGAGTGTCTTACACGTGTTAACATTTCCTCTCCTACTGTTGGACTTATTACTGTCTCAATTCACTTTCTGTGAAGTCCTCACTGTACTAGATGCGGATAATTTGACTAATTTCACCCTTGCAGCCACAACGTCCCATGCGCACTCTGCGCGTCTTGAACGATGAGAACTGTCCTCCAGGAAATCCTCTACCAAAGACAATCCACCAACGTAACAAGTCAAGTCCGGCCCTTACTACGATCAACCAGATGAAGGGGAACGCTAAGAGAACAGCTTTTGGCGATGTCAGTAACATCATTGCATCCAAGCGGATCAGCAAAGATGACTTCAATGTAATCTCCAAGGTGTCACAGGTTCCAACCAAAGGTGGACAAACCCTCAACGAGCGGAAGAGCGCAGCCAATCTGTTACGACCTGCTCAGAGACCTTTGTCGGTGTCCAACCTGAAGAACTTCCTGACAGGCTCCAACACAGAGATTGTTACAAAGGTCCCATTGAACGATAGTGTGAATATACAGCAACAAGCGCATCCTCGAAAGGTGCTCTCCAAACGAAACACCACAATCTTTAAGGATGTCTCGCTCAATACAGTGCAGGAAGATGACATCGCAGAGACGCTTCAGCCGTCCCAGATTACCATCCCTTCTGAACTCCCGTCTATACCATCTCTGGCCGAGATTGATGTCACCGAGCTGAGTTCCAATCTACAACTACCTCCACCTATCTCAACCGACACTGTCGATCCGATCAAGCTTCTCCCACCTTCAGATATCAGCCTCCCGGGCATCCAAGAAGTGAACATACATGAGAGCCGTTTGTCACATGAAACTGAAGAGAGTCATGCCAAGACTATCACAGAAGACACATATATACCTTCAGTACAACCACTTCTAGAGGATGAACAAGCAAGCAAAACACAATATGTTGATGCTCTGCCAGTGTTGCCGGAGGAAATAGTTATCGCAAGTGCAATCAAGCACTCTGACCCGATGAGCTACCAGAATGTTCCTCGAAGTCTACAGCATATCTACCAACCCACCCCTGAACCGGAGGAGTACTGGGAGGAAGAGTACGACGAAGCATATGACGAAGACGGCTACGTGACCGCCAAGTCGTTCCGCTCTCGAGGTGACAATACTACTGGTGGTGCTACGACCATGCTTGAACCCTTGTTCAGCAAGAAGATCCTGCACGAGATCGAAGATGCTGCACAACATGTGGAGGCTAACCGAACGATAGAAGATGTCGAGGATGAAGGTTTTGATACGAGCATGGTGGCAGAGTATGGGGACGAGATCTTTCAGTACATGAGAGAACAAGAGACACGCATGATGCCAAACCCACACTATATGAATAACCAACACGAAATTCAATGGTCTATGCGAGCAGTCTTGATGGATTGGCTGGTCCAAGTACATCACCGATTCAACCTCTTGCCCGAGACACTATTCTTGTGCGTGAACTACGTCGACAGATTTCTCTCGTGCAAGGTTGTGTCACTGGGCAAGCTGCAATTGGTTGGTGCCACAGCCATTTTTATTGCTGCCAAGTATGAAGAAATCAACTGCCCATCGGTTCAGGAGATTGTCTATATGGTTGACGGCGGATACTCTGTGGATGAGATTTTGAAAGCTGAGCGATTCATGCTTACAATGCTCCAATTCGAACTTGGATTCCCTGGCCCAATGAGCTTTTTACGACGAATCAGCAAGGCTGACGACTACGACCTCGAGACCAGAACACTTGCCAAATACTTTCTAGAAGTTACATTGATGGATGAGAAATTCCTTGCCTGTCCGCCAAGCTTCGCTGCGGCTGCCTCACACTACCTCGCTCAGCAGATGCTGAGAAAAGGAGAATGGTCCAAGGCTCATGTGTACTATTCGGGGTACGTGGTATCTCAGCTGAAGCCAGTGGCGCAGGCAATCCTCGAATGCTGTGAAGATCCTCGCAAGCACCACCAAGCTGTTTTCAACAAATACTGTGACAAGCGTTACAAGCGTGCATCAGCCTTTGTTGAGACAGAATTGCAACGTGGTTTCTGTTTGCCAGGTACATTCGTCAGCAGACCAACCTTCCAGCCTCCATACCAACCATACTTTGCGGTGGAAACATACGCATAATCTATTCGGAAATGACGAAAATCCTTTCCACAATCGACATAGCACGAAAAGCAGCAGTATCAGGGTCAAAAGCTGAGATATCAGGTGAAGGAGACCTTGCGACTGGCATGGGGACTATCATTCGACGAGTTGGTAGTAATCGAGGCATGCGATCCAGGGTACTTGCATACCCACGAGAAATACGACTTCATGAATATTCTTGACTTGAACATTGTGGCGACAGGCGTTCGGTGGTCAAAGCTGAGCAGGTATGCCTGGGCGTCGTTAGCATACTTAGTATACATGCATAATCACACAGCGAGGTGGACTGCCAGGAGAGGCTATCTCTGCAAAACATAGACCAGAAGGCATGATATGCTAAAGCATATCCTAATAATGATTAAGGTTTAGCAGATGATCTGACTGACTCGTTTCAACTGTATCGTTTGTGACTGAATCCAATGTGGGTGTGTGGACTAACCAAGGGTTTTACTCATAACACACTTCAATAACAGACCAAATTTATTCAGCCACAATCTCGTAGCATCAGAACAGAGGAAAGGTTCTGATTATCTACCAAGCTATCTGCTTCGAATGCAGGCAGCCTAAGAATATACCATTCTCCCCCTCACATCTGGGAGATCTGTATCCAATTTGGCACTGCTTATGACCATCCTTTTGCAGGTAAACGAGAATCGCATTGGTGGCGAAACTCTTACATGATTGGTTGAGAAAGGGGGTCAGATCGGAAATTATTCTGGATTGGGACTAGTACATCTATCATTGAATTTTGCCCGATTGCCTCACAGTAACAACAATTGTAACACGTACATCAGGATCTCCTCGGTATAAAATCTCTATCCTGCATACGACTGCCGAGAGAGTCATGGCAGTGCCTAAGATGACCACCATCAGGTAGGTGTGTTTCCTGATTTTGGATATATTCCTTCAAGCTTTGTGGCATTCTTCTGTGAAATGCCACCAAAGAAAGGCGCCTCTGCAAAAGGTGCAAATGTGAAGAACAAGAACAGTACACTCACGAATGAGGGAGATAATATTGTCTTCGAAGATGACAACAAGAAAGGCAAAACCAAGGGCAAGTCTAGGGAGCAGCAGCAGCAGCCAGTCGAGGCAACAGGCCCTCCTAAACCTACCGCGAAGCAGCTTATAGGAGGTGCCTCATGGACAGGCAAACTACCTGTGAACTTCCTGTCAGAGCTCTGTCAGCGCCAAAAATGGAACAAGCCGGATTATTCGATGCGGCAAATACCCGGTCGTGATGGACACGAGAAATTGTACAGGTCTGAAGTCACCTTGTCAAAGACCGATCCTAAAACACGAGATACTACGACTTTGCCGACCTTCCGAACACCGCAAATATTGGTCGCAGTATCAGAAGAGCCAAGCGCATTGGAAGCCAGGCATTTCGCTGCTGCCTACGCATTATTCCGAGTGAGTAGTATGAAGAATATGGCGTCGGTGATGCCGCCTAAGTACCGTGATTTGTGGAAAGGAGAATTCCAACAGATCAAGAAGGAGGATGAGAAGGACGGAAAGGCCTGGTTGTATGATGCCGATCCATTTGCTGCGGAGTCGAAGCGAAAGGAGATTCACGTTGCAATGGACAAAAGGAAAGTAGAGCAGGAAAAGAAGCAGGAAGCACTCGCCAAAAACCCAACCCTAGCGTTAATGAACAGCAGCAAGGGGAAGTCATGGGAGAATGCGCCAAAAATTGAAATGGGCACGAAGATCCGTGTGGACATCGAGCAACTGATTAGAGAGACTGCTGTATGGAATCCCTATGGCATCAAGATTGCAAAACAGGATCAACAAAAAATCCTGGACACACTGACGACAAGAGGTTTCCGTCGCAGTCACGTCGAAGAAGCTCTTCGCTACTGCAAAGATGAGGAGGAAGTTCTAGAATGGCTACTGATTCATGTTCCAGAGGATGATTTACCCACATTCGCACTACCTGCAAATTATAGTGCTGGTATCAGCCTTGCGAGCGGTGATTTGGTGACAGAAGCAAAATTGAAACGACTGGCTGCAGCTGGCTATCCACGAGATCTCTGTGCTCAAGCACTCCGCGAAGCCAGTAACGACGAGCAGCAAGCAGCTTTGTGGCTGCAAAGCACTCTGCAGTCGGTCATTGTTGATGATACGGCTGACGGAGTAGAAAGCTCGATGGAATGGGATAACGAAAAACTGGTTTTGGAGTCGATATATGCGGATAGATACAGTTCGATGACTGAGAACGATTGCTCGATCAACCTCGATTTACCAGCACTGTCGACCACCGTACGGATCATCGTTCCTGCACTAGGCTATCCGCAAAGATTGCCTGCTGTTTTGATCGAGTCTACCAAACTGCCTGCATACATTCGTCTAAGCGCGACCAAGCAGGCTCTGCAACACGCACAGACGGATCTTATAGGAGCACCGATGGTCTTCTCAATTTGTGAATGGCTTGAGCTCAATCTACAAAATATTGTCGATCATCCAATGAGTCTTAGCGAACTTCATCTTGCAAGCCAACCTCTACCATCACATACAACAATTCGACAAACACAATCGAAACTTCCAAATCATACACGGTCAAAGCGTGCACAAATCGACACAAGAAGCAACGATACCATACTGTCAGCCTGGAAGGAGCGGCAAGCCAGTGCACAACAGCAAAAAATGTTGAATGCTAGAAAAGCACTACCTGCATGGGCAAAGCAGAACGACATCCTTCAGGCAATCTCGAAGCATCAAGTTACAATAGTTTCCGGTGAGACTGGAAGCGGAAAGTCTACGCAAGTGGTGCAATTTGTTCTCGATCAGGCAATTCAGGCTCTACGAGGATCCCCAACCAACATCGTTTGCACACAGCCAAGACGAGTAGCAGCACTTTCGTTGGCTGATCGAGTCGGAAGCGAGCGGTGTAGCTCTGTTGGCGAGGAAGTCGGGTACATCATTAGAGGCGAGTCTAAAATCTCAACAAGCACTAAAATCACATTCATGACTACTGGTGTGCTTCTTCGACGACTACAGACTTCTGCAAATATGCAAGAAGCACTTACAACGATTAGTCACGTCTTCATCGATGAAGTTCATGAGAGGTCACTCGACACAGACTTCTTGCTGGCTCTGCTCAAAGATGCTCTGGGTGCTAACCCCAAGCTGAAGGTTGTGCTTATGAGTGCCACTTTGGACGCTGAGAATTTCTCCAACTATTTCGGCGGTGGTAAGAAGGTGGCACACGTTCATATAGAGGGCCGCACATTCCCAGTCACGGACTATTATCTTGAAGATGTGCTACAGTCTACACGATTTCTACCATCAGCTTCAGAAGATGATGAAATACCAATTGGCAAAGCGATACAAGCTCTGGGTACTGGTATCAATTATGATCTCATCAAAACTTTGGCTAGTCAGATTGACCAAGAACTGGGGCATACTTCTGGTGCGATCCTTATCTTTCTACCTGGAACGCTCGAAATCGACCGGTGTCTCCGAGCCGTATCAACCATACCAAATGTCCTTGCTTACCCGCTACATGCCTCACTACTGCCAGTTGAGCAGAAAAAAGTCTTCCCACCAGCACCAGCTGGTAAGCGGAAAATCATTGCAGCAACGAATGTGGCTGAAACATCGATTACAATTGAAGATGTCGTTGCTGTCATAGACACAGGAAGAGTCAAGGAGACAAACTACGATATCGCTAGTAATATCGTACGACTTGCAGATACTTGGGCTTCACAAGCAGCATGTAAACAGAGAAGAGGTCGAGCTGGTCGTGTAAGAGAAGGAACATGCTATAAGCTCTTCACCAAGAACATCGAGCTTCAAATGGCTCCAAAACCACTTCCGGAGATTCAACGTGTGCCACTTGAGCAGCTATGTCTGTCTGTCAAAGCAACCGGCGAACATAGGGATGTGTCTACCTTTCTAGCTGGCACGTTGACACCACCTGATCAAAGCGCCATATCGAACGCACTCTCCATCTTACACACGATGGGAGCACTTGAAGACAACCGCCTCACAGCTCTCGGAACGTACCTTTCCATGATTCCAGCAGATCTAAGATGTGCAAAATTGCTTGTCTACAGCACTCTCTTTGACTGTCTCGAGCCATGTCTCACAATCGCATCGATTCTTACCGTTAAAGATCCTTTCGTCTCCCCACGTGACAAACGTGCCGAAGCAGATGCTGCAAAAGCCACATTTCCAACGGGCCACGGTGATGTCCTCCTCATTCTAGCCGCCTACCAAGAATATGCTATGCTCTCTCAAGAGCTCCGTTACCGCGATCTCCAGGCCTGGTGTAACGAGAAATTCCTCTCACTTACAACACTTCGAGAAATAACCTCAACACGTTCCCAACTGCTCGATTCTCTGAAAGATGCAAACCTAGTCCCATTAGACTATCGCTCTCCAAAACAACCATCACAAAACACATCTCCTCTCCTGTTACGAGCACTCATCTCAGCAGCTCTCCAACCACAAATTGCCGAGCTCCGCCTCCCAGACAAGAAATACATCCAATCCCTCACAGGAGCAAAAGAACTAGACCCCGAAGCCAGGACAATAAAATACTTCATCCCAACTCCAGCTACGCTATCAACCAACACAATAGACATCAAGACCGCCACCACCGTCACCACCACCAATCACCAACCGCCGCTCCACCACCAAAACCAAAGAGTGTTCATCCACCCCTCCTCCCCACTCTTCCACTCCACCCCCTCAACATACACCACCCACCCCACATCAGCAACACACCTAACCTACTTCACCAAAATGGCCACCGGCTCACAAACAGCAACGGCAACGGCAAAGACATACATCCACTCCCTAACTCCCCTAAACCCCTATTCCCTCCTTCTCTTTGGCGGACCCCTGCGCATCGACACAGACGTTCCGGGCGGCGGTATCGTGATTGCAGAACATTTTCGCGTGAGGGGGTGGGCAAGGATTGGTGTGCTGGTGGCAAGGTTGAGGAGGCTTTTGGATGGGGAGTTGAGACGGAGTATTGAGGGGGATGAATTGGGAGAGAGGGGACTGGGTGATAAGAGGGTTGTTGATGTTGTTAGACGGTTGGTTGGGTTTAATGGGCAGGATCGGTAGGTGGGAGGGTAGTGACGGGGAAAGGGAGGGGCAGGGAGAGGGGTCTGGGGTGTGACGAATGAATATCTACGTAGACTGCTGGAGGTAGGCTCTTAAAGTAGCTACATACTTACTATAGCTACGTATAGAGTCGAAAGTCAAGATCAAATTCAATTTCTCGATCGGATCTCAGGCAGTCCAGTTGATCGGTACCTACGTATCTAGCTACCCTTGTCCACATATACACATATGTATGGTACCTCGTCAACTCACCAACACAATGAAAACAGCAGAGAGCTTTGTACTTTGCTTTGCTTTGCGTTCGATGTGTGTATGTAGCTTATACTACCACGAAATATATTGATTCCCTACCTGCGTACCTACTGATCTGCATCTCAAGGAAATCAATCAATCAATCAGGCAATCAATCAGCCGCAGTGCAGTGCAGTATGTATTTATGTAACTATGTAACTATGCAATCATGCAAGCATTCAAGCATTCAAGCAAATGATTCTAATGCCATACCATGGCATGCCAAGATCTCTAGTACTTACTTACTCACTTACGCACATACCCTCATTGAAACCCATTTCCATTTTCAATTCATATTCGCTGGTTTAGATGTATAGCCTCGTTGCTTGGCAGTGCTCGTGCTGGCGAGTGCTTCCGCAGAAAACGTCACTACGTACATGTGGGTAGTGTGCTTTGTGTATGGGGCATGTTTGATGTTGTTGTGCTGTGTTAAGTTTACTTGAGATAGGAGCGTAGCCTCGTAGCCTGTATGTGGTTTGTTGTCATGGGGCTACATAGGATTGGATAAGGGTGAGTGTGGCAGGCACGATAGCATGATGGACAGGACGGAGCTCGTAAGGAATCTCAATTGTGTACCTTACTATGTAATCTGGCTTTTTGTTCTTTGCTTCAGTTCAATTTGCTTCATTTTGCACCGTGTAGGACACGGTGTGTCTCGTTTATGTTTGTCTCCAGACATGACAGAATTGCTGTGCAGTATGGTGTAGATGACTATTTTATCTCCGTCTCCGTCTCCGCTTTCAATTTCGTTTGAGTTGAGCTGGGATGGTAACGCAAAATCGATTGACCAATGTGACACCAAGATGGTAAGTATCCAGTTCCAACTGGTAAACCAATGTCCATTGATCCAATCATCATCATCGTCAATATCCGTCCAATTGTCAACCAACCATCGAAAACCCATCCAACGCCAAACCAACCAACCAACCAACCACGAGGCAACCACTACTCCCCAACCTCCTCCACCCCCTCCACCCCACCCTCCTTCCCGCCCTCACCACTATCACCACCATCAACACCGTTCTCAACCATTCTCCCCTCCCTAGCCCATTTCTTAACCCACCTCTCCCCACTCCCAACATCCAATTCCCTCGCAATATCCGTCATGCGTTCAAACACCGTTTTTCCAACATACCTCCAGAACCCGCCAGCCCGGACATAGCGCATATGCACTTCGTTTTCGTGTTTCTCGAGGTCTGTCTTGATTGCTGTTCTGAGTTTTTGGGCGAGGGGGAGGAGGGCTTTGTTTGATATTCCGCTGGATTTGTTGTTGGAATTTGTGAGAGCGGAGGAGGAGGGGGTGAGAGGGAAGGAGG